>MWWA01000512.1_pt1 | contig 10052 bp, 5 predicted proteins | sample 1047341 | NCBI WGS metagenome assembly MWWA01 (sample SAMN06349978, study PRJNA376086) | soil metagenome | isolation source: MS5-1 sample Antarctic (ecotone) soil | place: Antarctica | collected 2015-01-13 | reverse complement strand
ATCATCTCCGGCGACGGAAAAAATATAAGGGGCAAAGGGCCTGTACGGACTGGTGTTACTGCTATTTTACCGAGAGGTCATAATAACAATCCTGTGTATGCGAACTGGTATGCATTAAATGGTAACGGAGAAATGACGGGCACAACCTGGATAACAGAGTCTGGGTTTTTGGAAGGACCGGTTATGATAACAAATACCAACAGTGTGGGTGTAGTAAGAGATGCTGTGTTAAAATGGTATGTAAAAACCGGATGGTATAAGGAAGATTTCTGGTACACTTACCCGGTAGTGGCAGAAACCTACGATGGCTTCTTAAATGACATCTATGGCTTTCATGTTAAAGAGAGCAATGCTTTTGACGCATTAGACAGTGCTAAGCCCGGATTTATTAAGGAAGGGAATGTTGGTGGTGGCACCGGTATGATGTGCCTGGGATTTAAAGGTGGAACAGGAAGCGCATCCAGGATTATCAAAATAAAAGACAGCACTTATACAGTAGGTGTGCTGGTACAAGCAAATTTTGGCAGAAAGGAAAATCTTACCATTGCCGGAGTACATGTTGGAATGGAACTAAAGGATACGCTGAATAATGAATTGAAAGCGCCGCCTTCATATCAGCCGGGCGATGGTTCTATTATCGTGGTTGTTGCTACAGATGCGCCCCTGCTGCCGCACCAGTTAAAAAGATTGGCTGCCAGGGTGCCTATTGGTATCGGACGAACAGGCGGACTGGCAACGAATGGTTCAGGAGATATTTTTATTGCCTTCTCCACGGCAAATTCAACCGCTTTTCAAAGAAACGATTTTACAAAAGTTGATCAACTGCCAAATGATCTGATTAATCCCTTGTTCGAAGCGACTGTACAGGCAACGGAAGAATCCATCATCAATGCGATGGTAGCGGCTGAAACGATGGAAGGCATCAACGGTAATAAATCCTATGCCTTACCGCATAAACTGGTGATAGATATTTTGAAAAAATATAACAGGGTGAAATGATATGGCACTAGCTCTTTCTTTTTACAGGAAACTCTGCTGAAGTAATATCAAAATGCAAAAATCATGATAGCTAATAAAAAACTATATCCTTTATATAAATGGTAATAGCAATTATAAAAGCAATCACAAAGAAAAATGGTGGTTGAGGTTTCTATAAAAAATAAAATGAGTAAAACACTAAAATTTAGATTGCCGGGCAATTCAATTATGAAAAATCTCCTTCCTGTTATAAGCCTGATAATTGTTCAACTCAGTTACTTTACTGCACAGGCCCAAACCAAAGTGATAGACATGCATGTGCATTCTTATACCGATAGCGACTTTGGTGAAAGGGAACCACCGACTGATTATTATGGCCATAAAGGTGCATCTAATGCAGAAGCACATCGCAAAGCAACCTTTGCAGAATTTAAAAAAATGCATGTGGTAAAAGCAATGGTAAGCGGCAATCCACAAAGCGTGGAGAACTGGGCAGCAAAGGATAGCAACCATATTGTTATCAGGGGATTATTAATATATACCCCAACTGATTATGGTATGGATACGGTAAAGTTTGAGCAAATGATCAAAGACAAAAAGATTGAAGTATTTGGAGAACTTGCGCCTTATTATGTTGGAGCCACGCTCAGCGATTCCATCTGGCAACCATACTTACGTATCTGCGAAAAGTATGATATCCCTGTTGCAGTTCATACAGGTGGCGGCGATCCGGGCGGCACTTATTCATGGTCTCCAAAAGCAAGATTGAAGTATGGTGATCCTTACCTGATTGAAGATGTGTTGGTGAATTATCCAAAGTTGCGGATCTACCTGATGCATGCCGGCGGGGAGGAGTGGCATGAACATGCACTCAGGCTTATGGCCTATTACCCGCAACTCTACACAGATGTGGCGGTAATGCTATGGATAGAACCAAACACGCAACGCACCATCAAAGATTTTCTGCGTAATGCAAAAGAAGCCGGTTATCTGAACAAAGTTATGTTTGGCTCCGATCAAATGATATGGCCATACGCCATTCAAAAATCAATTGACTTTTTGAACAGCCTGCCTTTTCTTACAAAGAAGGATAAAGAAGATATCCTCTATAATAATGCAGCAAGATTTTTAAAATTAAAAGAGTAACTCAATGATTTTTATACCAGCTTCACTTAGCTTTTATGTAGTTCTATCAAATGATCAATCTAAAAAATTATAGCAACTACAACTATTGACATGAAAAAAATATTATGCCTCTTAGCACTGGCGGCAAACATTTGTTCGGCGCAAACTATTGAAAATTATTTATCCGCTCCTTTTCCAACAAACCTTATAGGTTCCACCAACGGAAAAGCAATTGCCTGGGTATTTAATAACAAGGGCTCACGAAATGTTTATGTAGCTGAAGCCCCTGCATTAAATGCACATCCCGTTACGAATTATGTTGGCGATGATGGAATGGATGTAAGCAGTTTAGAGTTTACACCCGACGGAGCTCAATTAGTTTTTGTAAGAGGTAATGCGCCGAATAACTCCGGCGAACCGGCAAATCCTGCCTTTTTGCAAACTTCAACAGAAAGAAATATCTGGATCATTAATAAGGACGGAAGCCAATTGAGGAAAATTGTTGAAGCAGCTTATTTCAAGATTTCGCCGGATGGAAAAACAATGGCTTATACTTCGGATGGACAAGTATGGACTTTGTTGTTGAATGATACGACTACAAAACCCGCAAAACTTTTTCAGTCAAGAGGAACACAAACGCAATTACGTTGGTCACCAGATGGAAAGATGTTAGCCTTTGTAAGCGACCGGGACAATCATTCTTTTATCGGCGTGTATAATTTTACAACTAAATCTGTAGCCTATGTGGAAACAAGTTTAGATAAGGATACCTATCCTGCCTGGTCGCCCGATGGAAAACAGTTGGCGTATATCCGGATGCCTTATATGAATGATTTAATTCCTTTTGTGCCTGTTAGAGAAGGATTGCCGTGGAGCATTCGAATGCTGGATGTGGAAACAGGCGTAACAAGAGAGTTATGGAAAGCGTCTGCGGGAAAAGGAAGTGTTCTTTTTACTGATATTCCCACCGAAGAAAATTTATTATGGTGGACAGGGAATGATCAGCTTTTGTTTCCCTACGAAAAGGATGGCTGGCAACATTTATATACACTCAATGTAAATAGCGGCACAACTAAATTATTAACTCCGGGTAATGGAGAAATTGAAAACGTAACTGTTTCCACTGATAGAAAAACTATTTATTACACAACTAACATCAACGATATTGATCGGAGGCATATATGGAAACTTTCAACTGCTGATTACAAACCGGAACAGGTAACCAAAGGAAATGAAATTGAATGGAGCCCGGTAATCACTGATAATGGAATCGCTGTTTTGCATTCTTCAGCTACAAAACCAGCCTGGCCTGCTATTGTTAACAACGGTTCTGTAAATAATATTGCGAAAGAATTTTTCCCCGCTAACTTTCCAACCACTTTGGTGCAGCCACAACTGGTTAAGATTAAAGGTATTGATGGGCAGCAGGCTTATGGCGATCTTTTTTTGCCAACAGGCAGTAAACCCGGAGAAAAACATCCTGCTGTAATATTTATACACGGCGGCTCAAGGAGGCAGATGTTATTAGGTTTTCATTATAGTCAGTATTACGCTAATGCCTATGCACTCAACCAGTATTTTGCCAATCAAGGTTACGTCGTGTTGTCGTTAAATTACCGGAGTGGTATAGGTTATGGCCTGGATTTCAGGGAAGCATTGAATTACGGCGCAGCCGGTGCAAGCGAAGTAAAAGATTTGATAGGTGCGGGTGAATATTTAAAAAGCCGTGCCGATGTGGATGCAGGCAAGATTGCATTATGGGGTGGATCATACGGCGGCTATCTTACAGCACATGGTTTGTCTCAGGCTTCTGATCTTTTTGCCTGCGGCGTAGATATACATGGCGTACACAACTGGAACACAGAAATACCAACATTTGCTCCCTGGTATGATTATGCTAAATACCCGGCAATTGCAAAGAAGGCGTACGAGTCTTCACCTGAATATTTTATAAAGGGATGGAAGCATCCGGTGCTAATGATACATGGCGATGATGATCGCAATGTACCCTTTAGTGAATCGGTGCACATGGCTGAGCTTTTGCGTAAACAGGGTGTGCATGTAGAGCAATTGGTATTGCCCGATGATGTACACTTTTTTCTACTGCATAACAATTGGGTGAAAGCGTACAAGGCAACTTTTGAATTTATCAATAATCAACTGCATAAAAATTAGATGGTAAACATATTTGCAAGTGTTCCCGTCGATAAATAAATCATTCATTAAATCGAGTTATCATGAAAGTTTTTTCATCATTCTTATTCCTCCTGTTTTTCAGTACCTGCATCCAGGCACAAACAAATATTCAATATGATATTGTAATAACCGGAGGGAGGGTGATTGACCCGGAAACCAAGCTGGATGCCATCCGTAACGTGGGTATCATCAACAATCGTATCGCACAAATATCCACGGAAGAATTAAAAGGCAAACAGGTAATAAATGCAAAAGGATTGGTGGTTGCTCCCGGTTTTATTGACCTTCACGTACATGGCAGAAGCAACAAGGAACAGGAATATCAACTGCATGACGGGCTTACCACGGCAATGGAACTGGAGTGGGGGATTGAAAATCTCAAAGAATGGTATGCCACCCGGCAATCAAAAGCGTTGATCAACTACGGAGCCAGTGTATGCTGGCCCTTTGAGCGTTTCAAAGCAATCGCTAAATATAATGACGCTTCGAAGGCATTGCTTGAAACAACAATGAAAGGTGATTCCAAACTTGAACATCTTATAAACGTCATTACCCCTTCATATACAGAAAACCTTACTCCTGCAGAGGCTGACAAAGTGTTGATGAATATCAAAGCCGCACTCGCTGAAGGTGGGATAGGTATTGGTGTGCCGATTGGTTACCTGCCAAAAACAAATCCCGGAGAAATGTACAGCGTGTATAAACTCGCAGGTGAAATGAATGTGCTGGTTTTTTCACACGTGCGTGAAGCGAACATTGGCGCTATTGAGGAAGTGATGGCAGATGCCATATTAACCGGTGCTCCCTTGCATATAGTTCATATCAATAGTATGTCTTTGGGCAATATTCAGCTTGCCCTGGATATGGTAACTGCTGCCAATAAAAAAGGCTTTGACATCAGCACAGAATTATATCCTTATACGGCTGCTTCTACTTTATTGCAAAGTGCTATGTTCAATGAAGGGTGGCGGGAAAAATTAGGAATGGATTATGGCGATGTGCAATGGGAGGCAACAGGCGAACGCCTTACGAAGGAAACCTTTGATAGCTATCGCAAAACCGGCGGCACGGCCATTATGCACATGATGAAGCCTGAATGGATTAAAACAGGCATTGCTGCTCCCGGCGTTTTGATCGCATCAGATGGAATGCCTTATGCAAAACTGGCGCATCCACGCACTGCCGGCACATTCTCCAGGTTATTGGGCAAATATGTAAGGGAAGAAAAAGTGCTAAGTCTGATGACAGCCCTTAAAAAGATAACATTGCTACCTGCCAGGAGGCTGGAAAACATTGCGCCTATGATGCGCTTCAAAGGCAGGATGCAGGTAGGTGCTGATGCAGACATCACGATTTTCAACCCGGAAACGATTATTGACAAAGCAACTTTTGAAAAAGGTCTTGAATTTTCAGAAGGAGTGGAATATGTGATCGTGAATGGTGTGTTGGTTTTGAAGAATGGAAAAACAGTTGCAAACATTTTTCCCGGCCAGGCGGTTTACGGGAAGTTTAAAAAATAGGAAAATGTCAACCATAAGGAATCTGAAACCCGTGAATAATTGTTTTATCGGCTGATATCTCACACTAGCTAAACGTAGATATCGTGGCATGTGTACAGGCGGTCATCGTTAGCTAATTGTAATAGCCACTATTTCTTGCAGCGGTTAAAAAATAATGTAAACGAAACATCAGAATCTTAAAACGAATGAACGTATAAATAAAAATCGTTACAAATTGAATAATTTTTACAGAGGAATTTCATCCAGGTTTTTCCAGCTTAATACTTTTGCCATACTCCGGTTTTGTACTTCATCGCCGCCATAGATTAAGTAGCTGTCTGCAGGCGTAGCGCCTGAGAGCGGTTGGAAATATTTGAGGCCGTCAAAAAAATGGTTGTTGATAGTGCGCCCCGATTTGATTTCAACAGGCAGGAGCCGCCCTCCCTGGTCGAGCAACAGATCAATTTCATAAGAACCTGCTGCATTCCAGAAATAGTTTTTAGGAGGCAAATGGCGATTGAGTTGGTTTTTGAGGATTTCGTTAATGACAAAGTTTTCAAATAAAGCGCCTTTCGCAAAGTGGCGGTTGAGGTCACCGGTGTTGCGCAGATTGAGCAATGCACATGCTAAACCGGTATCATAAAAATAAAGTTTCGGGGTTTTGACAATTCGTTTATTGAAATTTTTATGAAAGGGCCGGAGCGTGTAAATGATAAAACTTGTCTCTAAAACGCTCAACCATCTGTTGACAGTTTGATATGAAACACCAATGATGTTGCCGATATCAGAGAGATTGATCAACTGGCCAATGCGGCCGGAACAAATTTCGAGGAACTGACGAAAAGTATTCAAATCGCCAACATTTAAAAGCTGACGTACATCGCGTTCAACATAGGTTGTAAGGTAGTCCTGCAGCCAGGTAGTGGGATCTAGATTAAGGTCATAAATGCGGGGATAGAAACCTTTGAGGATATAATCTTCATAAGTGGATAACGCAAATCCGGTATTTTGAATTTCTTCAAGAGAAAATGGAAGTAAATTGAAAATAGCGACTCTGCCCGCTAAACTTTGTGCAATGCTTTCCATCAGCATAAGGTTTTGCGAACCCAAAATGATAAACTGGCCAGGTATTTTTTTATTGTCGGTTATCACCTGAATGTAAGAAAGTAAATCCGGTGCATATTGAACTTCATCAATAATGGTTTTATTGCCACTATTTTGAAGAAAGGCTTTAGGGTCTGATAAGGCAAATTGGCGAAGTTCAATATCTTCAAGGTTGCGATAAGTATGCTTAGGAAATAGTTCTTTTATCAGGGTTGACTTTCCGCTTTGCCGTGGGCCCGTAACAGCGATAACAGGCATTTTTTTAGCAATAGCGGTTATCTGGCGGCTGATTTTCCTGGCGATCATTTCCTGCAAATTAGATATTCAACTTCTAATTTGCAAAAACACTTTATATCTGTTGTACCAACCACTCGGCCAATATCAACAACAAAAAACCATCAATAGAATCTAAAGAAGTGAAGAAGATCTTAACGATACCATGGACTAAGTAAATGAAAAAGATTTTATCATCATTTTTTACTAAAAGAGCGAAAAAAATATTACAGAAAAGAACAATGAAGCAAGTAAGGCACCAGTTACCAATAGTGTTGAGGGCACTGTATCACAGCAAAACATCGAGCCGCAAACCGAAAATCAATTTCAAACTGAGAAAATGGAAGTACATCACCCGCATCACGTAACACTGAAAAAGAAATGGACAGAGTATTTCCTGGAATTCTTCATGTTGTTTCCCGCCGTATTCTCGGGTTTATTGCTGAAATTACAAGAGAGCATTCGGCTGAAAAGAAAAAAAGGGAATATATCAGTCAATGATCAACGATCTTCCCATTTGATACTGCGCAACTTAAAAATATCATCCATAGCAGAAGTCCATAAATTCTTTAAATAAATAGCAATTAATGAAACTGTCCAAAAAACTTGAAGCAACAATCCTGAAGGCCTATCATACTTTTTGGGATAGTTATTTCAACGGTGATATGAAAACATTTGCTTCATTGCTGGATGATGATGAGTGCCACATTATTGGTTCAACGAAGCATGATGTGTTCAACAATAAAAAAGACGCAGTAAAATTTTATGCATCAACGGCAGAACAAATCACGGGCAAGGCCGAGTCCAGAAATCGCAAAATAACCTTGCTTCCTTATGATAAGAATATAATGGTGGAAGAGTTAAGTGATTTCTATTTTTTCGCAGATGATGAATGGCATTTTTATGGTCACGCCCGCTTATCCACTTTATTCAGTAAAAAAGAAGACGGTTGGAAAATTATTTACCAGCATGGCTCCATGCCAGATACAAAAGCTGAAGAGGGACAGCAATTGGCCGCAGAAGAAATAGCGGAAGAGAACAGGCAACTGCGTGATGCAGTAAAACGCCGCACGGTAGAACTGGAAGAAAAGAACAGGGAGCTGGAAATTGAAACGTCACTGGAGAAGGTTCGGGCTGTAGCTATGGGCATGCACCAGCCCGATGATATGCTTGGCGTGAGCGAAGTATTGTACCATGAATTAGTTTCTTTAGGTTTTGATGAATTAAGAAATACACTGATTCACTCTTTTGCAGACGAAGAAAAATATTTTATTGATTACGACTATTCTGAAGCAACCGGAGGTAATATCTCAAGGATACCATACACCGGCCACCCGGCTATTGAAAAGTTTGTAAAAAAAATCCGAAAGTCTAATGAAGGATTTTTTGATCATACTATTAAAGGAAAGGAACTTAAAGACTGGATAGCACTCAGAAAAGCAAACAACGAAATTGATGATCCGAGGCTTGATAAAATAAAGTCGCTGCATTATTACAATTATTCCGCTGGCTCCAGTGCTATTGGTATTTCAACTTACAGCGCTATATCCGATGAAAAATTGCAGTTGCTAAAACGGTTCAAAAACGTGTTTCAGCTTGCCTGGCAGCGATACACGGATATCACGCTGGCAGAAGCACAAGCCCGGGAAGCAGAGATTGAATTAGGATTAGAAAGAGTAAGAGCCAGGGCAATGGCCATGCAGAAATCAGATGAATTATCCGAATTGGTGGATACAGTTTTTAAAGAATTGACAAAACTTGATTTTGCGTTAAACTGGTGCATCATTAATATCATAGATGAATCTTCATTGAGTAATACTGTTTGGGCGGCCAATCCCGACATTGATAAGGCGCCTGAATCCTATCACATGAAATTTGAAGATTATCCTTTTCATCATGCCATGATGAAAGGATACCAGGAAAGAAGGACAAAAGACGTGTATACACTCGAGGGTGAAGAGAAGAAGATTTATGATGAATATTTATTTAGGGACACAGAATTTCGAAAAGTGCCTGCAGAAGCCCAGGCATCCTCGAGAGCAATGGAGAAATACGTTGTTACGTTTACGTTCAGCAATTTTGGCGGATTACAAACTGTAGGTGATACTCCATTAACATCGGCCAGTATTGACATACTCAGCCGGTTTGGAAAAGTTTTCGACCTCACCTATACACGATTTAATGATCTGCAGAAAGCAGAAGCACAGGCAAGAGAATCGCAAATTCAGTTGGCATTGGAAAGAGTTCGTGCAAGAACCATGGCAATGCATGAGTCAACCGAACTAGCAGATACTTCATCGGTTTTATTCCAACAAATAAAAGACCTGGGTTTTGAAACATGGAGTTGCGGATTTTGCATCTGGTCAAAAGATGATTTCACTGAAGTCTGGATGGGCGCTGATTCCGGAGGCTTATTGCCACCAATGATGATTCCTTATAAAGAAGAATCCACACATCATGAAATATACAAGTCTTCATTACGCGGAGATCCTGTGCATGAAAGGGTTTGGGAAGGAGAAGCCCTGGAAAAACATTACGAATATTTGCGGTCTATCCCTTCTGTTGCAACAGCTATTGAGATATTAGAAAAATCCGGGCTGTCACTCCCGTCCCGGCAATGCTATTATGTAGGTTTTTTTAAACAAGGCTACCTGCTGCTAATTACAAAAGAACCCGATGCAGAAATGTATGCCTTAACTAAACGCTTTGCTAAAGTCTTCGAACAAACTTATACCCGCTTCCTCGATCTGCAAAAAGCAGAAGCACAGGCAAGAGAAGCAGAGATAGAACTGGCTTTGGAAAGAGTAAGGGCAAGGACCATGGCCATGCATAATAGCACAGATGTGGGAAACACAGCGGCGGCCATGTTTGATGAAC
>MWWA01000511.1_pt1 | contig 10068 bp, 9 predicted proteins | sample 1047341 | NCBI WGS metagenome assembly MWWA01 (sample SAMN06349978, study PRJNA376086) | soil metagenome | isolation source: MS5-1 sample Antarctic (ecotone) soil | place: Antarctica | collected 2015-01-13 | reverse complement strand
ATAAAGACAAATTAAGACAAAAAAACGTTGCACAGAACTAATTTGCCAGTTCTATTTCGGTAGTGGTTATCGTATAATAAACGCCGTAAAACAGTTCATGGCTTTCGCAAACGCATGCAAACCGCCAATGGCAGAAAAGTATTAGCAAGCCGCCGTGCCAAAGGCCGCCATAAACTGTCTGTTTCAAGCGAAAGCACATTGAAGTAGCAGCCGGTTCGCCAAAAACGACTTATTAAGTCCCTGTCCTGCGCTTGTCATTTTTGATAGTCTCAGGATACGGGGCTTTTCTTTTATTTTGATAAAACAACGAAACCATCAGGCAGTTTACATTGCATAAAACCGAGCGGGTAAAAAAGAGAAAGACTGTTGAACGCCTGTTTAACGAAGGGGAAGCTTTTTCCATTTTCCCGTTGCGGGTTTATTACCTTTTAAATAAAGGACGGCGAAGGTAGGAGAAATTTTAGATTTACGATTTAGATTTACGATTTTTTTGGTAACCGGCTGTTAAAAGCCTTGATAGGGCTGTAGTTGCGACGCTCCTTTCATCGGTTGGTAATTCTGATGCGCAGTTGCCGGAATCTGGATTGGGGAGGACTGTTTGCTTTCCGGACACATCAATTATAAACGACCTTTTAGGGGACATGCTAGTGGCGGGTCCGATTAGCGAAAAGACAATCCATACAATGCAGGAGTTCCGGGTCTTAAAAACTTTAAGACAAGATGCTTTAAAGTAAGCTCGGGCAACACACAGTGTTTAGGGCAGCAATCAATCTTTTATTCCAAAGTACAAGATTTCCGCAGCGCCTTGTTGCGCATTAGTTCAAAGAATGATTGTACTGTAAAGAAATAATAGTGAAATAGTGAATGTGAGATTGCTTTCCTGATCCGTTGCGGAACGGGACAGGCGTACCTCGAAAAGACGAACTTCCATTGCTCATAGTATAACTGAACGTAGAAGAGTTTTACCGGATCAAGTCCGGCATAAACTTGCAGTAGAAGCCGATAAGAGCAATGCAGCTCAGTTCAAAACAAAAACATCCCGATACAGGGATGCTTTGTTAACCTTCAACCATTTTACAGCAGACAATAAATTGCAGTATAATAAAGACAAATCAAAACAAAAAAACGTTGCACAGGACTAATTTGCCAGTTCTATTTCGGTAGTGGTTATCGTATAATCAAGACGAAAAGAGGTACGGTGGTAGCGGCAAGGACCCCATTTGTTGAGTGCTTCCTGATGCTCTTTTGTGCCATATCCTTTGTTGGTTACCCATTGATACCGGGGATATTTTTTATGTAGTTCCTTCATATAATCGTCGCGATAAGTTTTAGCCAGCACCGAAGCTGCGGCAATTGAAGCATATAACCCATCGCCCTGTATAATGCATTGATGCGGCACTTTTTTATACGGCGTAAACCGGTTACCATCTATTAAAAGAAGCTGTGGCTGAACGTCGAGTTTCTTTATTGCCAGGTGCATGCTTTTAAACGAAGCACGCAAAATATTGATCTTATCTATTTGCTTATTGCACAAACTGGCTACGGCATAAGAAACAGCCCGTTCCTCTATTACAGGTCGAAGGTTGTAACGTTCTTCTTCAGTTAGTTGCTTTGAATCGTTCAGTAACGGGTGATAAAAATCTTTAGGTAAAACAACTGCTGCAGCAAACACAGGTCCGGCTAAACAGCCACGGCCAGCTTCATCGCAACCGGCTTCTAATAAATGCTCCTGGTAAGAAGTTTGCAGCAGAGAAAAATTTTTTCAAAAATAAACAACCAACACTAAACCAGAAACACTAAATGATAAACTTTTCTGTCCTTTACCTTTGCCGCCATGGGAGGGAGCCGTTCGCATAAACCTGTTGCCATTTGGTTGTTAATTGGCGTTGCCATGCTAATTGTACAAATCATTTTAGGCGGTGTTACCCGCTTAACAGGCTCCGGTTTATCTATTACCGAATGGGATTTGGTTACTGGTACTCTGCCACCCATGAATGAACAGGCATGGTTAACGGAATTTGAAAAATACCGGCAAACACCGCAATACCGTTTATTAAATTTTGATTTTGGTTTGGCTGATTTTAAATCCATTTTTTTCTGGGAATGGTTTCATCGTTTTTGGGCCCGTTTAATGGGTGTCGTATTCCTTGTTCCATTTATTATATTCCTTGTACAGCGCCGCTTTCGGACAGATATGGTTAAGCCGTTGATTATTTTATTTTTTTTAGGTGCCTTGCAAGGCGCCGTAGGCTGGATAATGGTGGCCAGTGGATTAAGCGGCGACGCTATTTACGTGAAGCCTACACGCCTGGCATTACATTTTATTTTTGCAATGGTGCTATTGGCTTACACGCTTTGGTTTGCATTAAAACTGCTCACTAAAGACAACGATTTGATTGTAGCACCCGGCTTAAAATCTTTTACCTGGTGGATTATTGCATTGCTTGGAATGCAGTTTTTATTCGGTGCACTGATGGCCGGACATCGTGCAGCACCGGCAGCACCCACCTGGCCCGATATCAACGGCAGCTTTTTTCCACCCTATATTTTAGATCAAGGGTTAAGCAGCATTATTGAAAATAGGATCGTTATTCACTTCATTCACCGCATGCTGGCTTATCTTTTAACTGTACTCATTATTATCTGGAGCATGAAAGCCATTCGACTTAGAGCAAGCGCCCTGTTTGCAAAAGCCCGTGCCCTTCCGCTTTTCTTTACAATTATGCAAGTAATGCTTGGCGTACTTACGGTATTGACATCAATTGAAATAAGAGCTGCCAAATGGAATACGTTTGAATGGATGGCCCAACTACACCAGTTTGTAGCGCTTTTATTATTGCTTTCGTTGGTACTTGCAGCTTTTTTGTTGCGCAGTAAGTCTATTAAAAGGAGTCCGTTACCCAACCTCACCTGATTATTGTACATTAGGGTGGTTTCAAATCCTATTGATGGCTTATTTAAGAGGCATATTTTATTCGCTACCCCTGCAACTGCTTTTTCTTCACTTTAGAAAATACCAGGTACTGCTTATTTTCTGGATCGTTTTATTTAGTGCGGTCGGCGGTGCGCTGATGAAAACTTTTGGTGCAGAAGCGCTTTTTTTAGCACCGGAATATTTGGGTAATGTTAATTATCTCAGCACCTTCATTATGGGTGCGTCTATTGGCGTGTTCATCATGTCATGGAACATTACGACGTTTATTTTATTCAGCCGTCATTTTACATTTTTAGCAGCTACGCAATTCCCGTTTTTAAAATACTGCATCAATAACAGCGTACTGCCCATTGTTTTTCTTTTATTTTTTTTGATAAGGGGCTACCAGTTTGCACACTATAAGGAATTGATCCCGAACATAGAGATCGTTTTTTTAACGCTGGGCTTTTTAGCAGGTTTGATCTTTATTCTCGCCATGTCCTTCTTTTATTTTTTCCGGGCCGATAAAACAATACTGCGCACCATACTTCCGCTCTTCAACAATGCCAAAAGCTATATAGCACAACTGCAACCGCAGCAAGCCAGTGTTGCGCCTTACGCTCTTATTCATTCCGAATGGTTCCTGGTTTCGTTTGCACGGGCAAAACGTTGCCGCGATGTGTCGCACTACTCAGATGAATTAATGGAAAAAATTTTTAAACGGCATCACTTTGCGGCAGTTATCTGTATTATCGTGGCTTATATTTTCCTTATTATTATCGGCTTCTTTTTGGACTACAAAGCATTTCAAATCCCCGCTGCAGCATCAATCACTTTATTCTTTGCTATCCTCATTTCAATATCAGGTGCATTCACTTATTTTTTTCAGAGTTGGAGCGTTCCGGCCCTCATCTTTTTTTTATTGGTGCTGAATTTTTTGTACAAAGGCGAATGGATTGATCCACGCAACAAAGCCTACGGACTTTCGTATGAAAACAAAGATGCACGACCGCATTATTCTGCAACTACCTTAGACTCGTTGAGCAGTCCCGACGCTATTGCCCAAGACAAACAGAATATGGTTGAGATCTTAGAAAAGTGGAAACAGAAACAAGGTGAAGAAAAACCGCTTTTATTGTTGATTGCCACCAGCGGCGGCGGCACCCGCAGCGCTACGTTTACCATGAGTGCTTTGCAACACCTGGACAGTGTAACCGGCGGGCAGATCATGAAAAAAACTTTCCTGATCACCGGCGCATCCGGCGGCATGATTGGCGCTACTTATTTCCGTGAGTTGTACCGCGAGGGCTTGAAAGGACGACCGGTTAATTTGGCTTCAACAGAGTACGTCGATGATATAGCCGATGATTTATTGAATCCTACTTTTTCATCGTTTGTAGCCCGTGATGTATTTGCCCCGCAACAATATTTTTATGTGGGGCCTAACCGTTATTTAAAAGACCGCGGTTACTCTTTTGAAATGGCACTCAACAACAACACACGGGGTTTATTGAATAAAAGGTTGCAGGATTATACAGCCGATGAAAAAGCTGCAAATATTCCGCTGATCTTTTACCACAATGTGATAACCCGCGATGGAAAAAAGATGCTGATCAGCACACAGCCCCTGCGGTTTATGATGCGGCCCGTAACTGATACCGGTACTGCCATTGCACCTGACGCACTGGACTACACTTCTTTTTTTTCGGGACAGAACCCACATAACCTGCGCCTGCTTTCTGTGCTGCGCATGAATGCCACTTTCCCGGTGGTATTGCCCAACGTATGGTTACCCACTACGCCGGTAATTGATGTTATGGATGGCGGTTTGCGTGATAATTACGGGGTGGAAACAGCCCTGCGTTTTTTATCGGCCATGCACGGATGGATTGAACAAAATACAAGAGGTGTTTTATTGATACAGTTGCGTGACAGAATGGACGGTGGCTGGGAGCACCCTTATGATGCAGAAACCATTACTGAGAATGCTGTGAAGCCTTTCTTTTTATTACAGAACAACTGGTATAAAATGATGGAATATGCGCAAAGCGATATGACCTCTTATGTAATAAACAATGCCAATTTCGGTATTTATAAAATTGCCCTGCAATACACGCCTGGTAAAGAGGCCGAAAAAGCGGCGCTCAATTTTCATTTAACCCAACGGGAAAAAAGAGACATCGGCGCTTCGCTCAATTCAACAATCAACCAGGATCATTTAAGACAGATTGCAGACTTGTTGAAAAGGCCACAACTTGCTAAGGATAAATAAGCTTGAAACAATTCTTCAGCACTTTGACATCAATCTCTTCGGCTGTTTCTGCCGGATCACCATCAATGTGTAACGGCGCTAACAAAGGGTTTTTAATATAAAGCGCTTCGGTTTGGAAATAAAGCACCGCCGCTTTTGAATCACCAATTCTTGCTTTATATAATTGGTTAAAACCACCTACCTGTCTAATGGTTTGCAGCAGTAAACTCAATTTTGATTGCTTCGCTACAATTACAACATCGAGCAAGCCATCTGTCATGCTGGCTTTAGGCGCAATGGTAAAATTGTTACCAAATTGGTTGCTGTTGGCAATAGAAATAAAAAAGGCTTCTGTATCTAAGCTTTCATCACCGGAACTAATGGCAAAGGGGTAAACTTTTGCCGAGAAAAATCTAGCGATGGTTTTCCTGATATAAGTTGTTAACCCGCGGTTGGGGTCCCTTGCAAAATCATGGGCAACCTGTGCATCAAATCCTAATCCGCACAACATGCAGGCAAATTGCCCGTTCACTTCGTATGCATCTGTCCATTGCTTTTTTCCTGTAAACACTATATCTAAAGCCCTGTTTACATCTTTCGGAAGTTTTGCACCAAATGCCAATCCGTTGCCGGAACCGCAAGGAAGGATTCCAAAAGTCACATCTAAATTTTTTAATCCATCGATCACTCCGTTAATTGTTCCATCGCCGCCTGCAATAATTACATCGGTTACCTTATTTACAAGTATCTCTTTTTGCAGATGCGTATAGTCGCCATTGGCTACAGATGATGCCATGGAATAGCGCAAGCCTGCTGCTGTTGTCTTTTCTTCAATCAGCGGATGCAAAACCCCTTTATTACGGGTACCTGAAATAGGATTAACAATGTAAAGTAAATGGCGAGCCATAGCTAAGAAGAAATTGAACTAAGAGGGTAAATGACAAAAAGAGGGTTTAGCGATTTTACCTCTTTTCTTCTTTTCATCTCTTAGCTAACGGGTTAGCGTAATCGTGGCCAAATGTACTCTTCGAACCCGAACTAAAGCCGCTTTTGCGGGATCGGCAGGTAAAGAAATAGTATACACCTGAAGTGTTTTTGTTTTCTTAAATAGAGATTTAAGAACTGTATTGCCTATTTTAACAGAGAATCCGGCCTTGCGCAACACTTCATTGTTGCTTTCATCAACAAACATGATTGTTCGCTTCCAGTCTTTTTGTTTTGGGGCTTCTGTATAGACAATGGACAAAGCGCCCTCTTTGTTTAAGGCAGCTATCCGAAGACCAAAACCATTCTTTTCAGGAACTTCTTCCGCACTTTTTAATTGCAGAACAGAGTTGTGGTACACTTTCCATTTATCCTGTGCCTGGCCCAAAATCATCATTCCAAAAAAGAATAAAAACGTCAGAAAAGTTTTCATACCGCAATCTATTTCATTTTCGTAGCCCGTTTTGACTAATTAACTTTAGGCATGGATGTGGGTTGGGGTAAATACGTTATTGTTTTTGGCATTCTTATCGTGCTTACAGGCACAGTTGTTTATTTTTTTGGCGATAAACTTCATTGGATCGGCCGGCTTCCGGGAGATATCCGCATAGAAAAAGGAAATTTTCGCTTTTATTTTCCACTCACCACCATGATAGTTGCGAGTTTGGTTTTTACCATTCTGTTCAATCTCATCAAAAAGTTTTTGTAAAGCTTCTTACACGCTTCCTTCCCCCACCTATTTGGCTTACCTTTGCGCCTCTTTAAAACAGCTTTGAGCCTTGAGCTACGGGCTGCGGTTTTTAATTATCCGCCACTCGCCACTCACTACTCGCAACTTTAGTTAAATATGGACATCAGAAACATCGCCATTATTGCCCACGTTGACCACGGTAAAACTACCCTGGTTGATAAAATTTTACATGCCACAAAAACTTTCCGCGACAACCAGGATACAGGTGAATTGATTATGGACAGCAACGATCTTGAAAAAGAACGAGGTATTACCATTTTCAGTAAAAACGCAGCCGTTCAATACAAAGGCGTAAAAATAAATGTTATTGATACCCCTGGTCACGCCGATTTTGGCGGTGAGGTAGAGCGTGTTTTAAAAATGGCGGATGGGGTTTGCCTGCTGGTAGATGCTTTTGAAGGACCAATGCCGCAAACACGTTTTGTATTGCAAAAAGCGTTGCAGTTAAACCTTAAGCCCATTGTTATCATTAACAAGGTAGATAAGCCTAATTGCCGTCCTGATGAAGTACACGATGCCGTATTTGAATTATTTTTCAACCTCGATGCATCTGAAGAGCAATTGGATTTTCCAACTTATTACGGTTCAGGCAAAAACGGTTGGTTCAACGATTCGTTGGAGCAAAGCGAAGACATTACGCCGCTCCTTGATGGTATTATTAAACACGTTCCGCCGCCAAAAGTAGGTGAAGGACCGTTGCAGATGCAGATTACTTCATTGGATTATTCTTCTTTTTTAGGAAGGATTGCTATTGGTAGCGTTGCCCGTGGCGTTATTAAGGAAAATCAGTCTATTGCTTTAATGCAGGCTGATGGTGTGATTAAAAAACAACGCATAAAAGAGCTTTATGTTTATGAAGGCATGGGTAAAAAGAAAGTAACGGAAGTAGTTGCCGGCGATCTTTGTGCAGTTGTGGGTTTAGAAGGTTTTAATATTGGCGATACTATCGCCGATGCGGAAAACCCCGAAGCTTTGGAAGTAATTAGTGTAGATGAGCCTACAATGAACATGCAGTTTTCCATCAACAACTCACCTTTCTTTGGCAGAGATGGAAAATTTGTAACATCGCGTCACCTGCGTGATCGTTTAATGAAAGAAACAGAAAAGAATTTAGCCCTTCGGGTATTTGATACAGATAGCGCTGATAGTTTTATGGTGTATGGCCGTGGTATTTTGCATTTGGGTGTATTGATAGAAACCATGCGCCGCGAAGGTTACGAGTTAACCATCGGTCAGCCACAGGTTATCACTAAAGAAATAGATGGAAAAAAATGTGAGCCTTTTGAAACACTTGTTGTGGATGTGCCGCAGGAATATGCTTCTAAAGTAATTGATATGGTTACCCGCCGCAAAGGCGAAATGCTTGTAATGGAAACCAAAGGCGACATGCAGCACCTGGAGTTTGACATGCCTTCCCGCGGACTACTGGGTTTGCGTACGCAAATGCTTACCAATACGGCAGGTGAAGCCGTAATGAACCACCGTTTCAGCGAATACAAACCATGGAAAGGACCAATTCCCGGACGTAACAATGGTGTGTTGATTGCAAAAGACAATGGCAATACAACTGGTTACTCATTAGATAAATTACAGGACCGCGGATACTTTTTTGTTGACGCAGGAGAAGAAGTGTATAAAGGACAAGTGATAGGTGAAAACAACAAGCCTGGTGATATTGTAGTGAACTCAAACGAAGGAAAAAAGCTGACCAACCACCGTGCAAGCGGAAGTGATGCAGCTACCAACATTCAGCCAAAACGCGAAATGACTTTGGAAGAATGCATGGAATACATTCAGCAAGATGAGTGTATTGAAGTAACACCTGCAAGTATCCGGATGCGTAAGGTGGTGCTTGATGAAAATGAAAGATTGAAACAAACAAAAAGAATGAGTGCGGGAGCGGTGTAGTTCCCAAACCAATTTTATAAAACTGAATCCCACACAAATAGTGTGGGATTTTTTTATCTCTTGCCCAGACCTCTGAGGTTCTAAAAACCTCCGCGGGTCTGATGAAAAAACCTTGGCTCTCCTTTTGTATTTGCGAACCCATGTTACGCATTTTTTACCTTTTGCTATTTATCGTTTTTATTTTTGGCTGCAATGATTTAGACCGTATGATTGGAAGAGACCAGAGACCCACGTCAGTCACATATTCATTCTCTTGTCTGGATAGTGCAGTTGGCGGCGGTTCAGTAGGAAAAAGGCTAGAGCAGGCTGGTGACCTTGTTCGTGACTTAGTCGTATCGGAGAAAAGCATTACTGATGATATACAATCGCAGTACGGACAAGCTTTCCACGAGCAAATGCTGAAAGAAGGCACATTCAAACTACTAAAGAACCATTCCCTTGATCAAAAATTAAATGACGTATTAAAACAACTATTGTCAGAAAGAGCCGATCCTTCCGCCATTCAATACATTGTTTATGCTTTAAAAGACACAATGATTAACGCTTTTACTTTCGGCGGACGCATTTATGTTACCGAAGGCATGTTGCAAAAATGCGCCGGTAAAGATGCTTTGCTATCCGCCATCATCGGGCATGAGATCGGTCATTCCGAAATGGGGCATATAAAAGCAGCCATACAGGAACTTGAATTGACAAATAAATGGTTTGGTGAAAATGGCGCTACTTTTTTTCAGCTCAAAAAATTGCTTACCGCTTCTATTAATCAGAAGAATGAACTCGAAGCCGATTATTATGGTATTGACCTCACAAACCGGTTAGGCTATGATGTGTGCACGGCAGTAACCTTCTGGAAAGAAATGGCAGGTAACGAAAACAGTTATAGCGAGGTAGAGGATTTTTTTCGCAGTCACCCGTTTTCCAACTTGCGTTCCGACTGCTTGCGCAACCATATCCGCACCAATTTCAGTAAAGATTGCGGTGGGGTAACCGAAGCTCCTGCTTTTCCACAGGTAGTACCATAAAACTTAAACTCTTATACTTAATTCTTAGAGAAATTAGTCTGACGTTTAAAAAGGGTTTGCCTTGCAATCACTTTGCATAAAAAATTACTTTCAGCGGACATCAATTTCTTAATAAAGAGCAAAAAAGGCTGCTTCGGTGAACCATTTGAATCCTCTGCCGATACCTTGTTACATTTTACTGCAAAGTTAGTAAACGGTGAAACCCTCCTACAATGAACATGCAGTTTTCCATCAACAA
>MWWA01000510.1_pt1 | contig 10070 bp, 11 predicted proteins | sample 1047341 | NCBI WGS metagenome assembly MWWA01 (sample SAMN06349978, study PRJNA376086) | soil metagenome | isolation source: MS5-1 sample Antarctic (ecotone) soil | place: Antarctica | collected 2015-01-13 | reverse complement strand
ACCGGTTTTGGAAAAGAAATTATTACCTGCTCTCAAAAAGTAATCAATATGGTTATGATACCTCAACTATCCAAAGCTGCATAATATTTTGACAAATAATGCGGTAATTTTAGTTTTAAGGTACTAACTAACTCAACGCACAACAAATGATATGTTTCCATAAATAAGCGATCAGAATTAACAATAGCTTCTCCTGACCTGTGCCTGACCGTTACTAAAGGATTCTAACTTTTGCTTCCATACCTTTCTTGCGATAAGGACGAGTAATTTGTTTCAACATTCTTCAAGCTTAACAATAGCTTACAGCTTTTTAATTTACGAATGTACTATAAAAGCTTTCGATTGCGCGGATCATCCGGGATGAATGCAGGTTAAATGCCCCCGTTACCCTGGTTCCAAAAAGCAAGTTGGGAAAAAATATTTATAAAGATGTGTGTCATTCCAGAAATATCCAACGTAGAAAGTTCTTTTATTGATAATGTAAGCGATTATTTATTTTTAATAATACCTTGTAAACACTTCAACGTATCAGAGAAATACTATGTATGAAAAGAAAAAAATTTATTAAAGCATCATCACTTGCAATAGCCGGGGGATTGTTGACAACTAATTGGGCTTGCTCTCCCGGAAAAAGTATGACTAATAACGCAACTTCACCTGCACGGAAAAATTGGGCCGGAAATTATACTTACCGGGCAGATACTTTATATGAACCGGCTAATGTGAAAGAGGTACAGGAACTGGTAAAAAAATTAGACAAACAAAAGGCGCTGGGCTCAACACATTGTTTTAATAATATTGCTGACAGTCCGGAAAATCAAATCTCTACCAGGAAATTAAATAAGGTTGTCAGGCTTGACGAAGCAAGTAAAACTTTGACCGTGGAAGCAGGCGCCCGCTATGGCGACTTTTCCGAAGACCTTTACAGGAAAGGCTTTGCTCTTCATAACCTCGCTTCTCTTCCACACATCACTGTTGCAGGAGCGTGTGCTACTGCCACTCATGGTTCAGGGATCACCAATGGTAACCTGGCCACGCCGGTAGTGTCTGTCGAGTTAGTAACTCCCGACGGCGAAGTCGCCAACATTGATCGTACGCATCCCGATTTTCCCGGAGTAGTTGTTGGATTGGGAGCCTTTGGTATCATCACAAAAGTGACTTTACAAATACAAAAGGCTTTTGATGTGAGGCAGGATGTATTCCTGGACCTGCCGCTACCGGCGCTGGAAGAAAATTTTACAGTGATTATGTCTGCAGGATACAGTGTGAGCTTGTTCACTAACTGGATGGACAAAAAGGTGAGTGAAGTGTGGGTGAAAAGACGGATGGATGAAAATCCTGTTAACCTGGGCCAGGATTTTTATGGCGCCAGGGCCGCTACAGAAAATGTCCATCCGATTGTTGGGTTATCAGCTGAGAATTGCTCTGAGCAAATGGGCATTCCCGGCCCGTGGTATGACAGGCTCCCGCATTTTAAAATGGGATTCACGCCCAGTGCCGGGGAAGAATTGCAGTCAGAATATTTTATCCCCCGGGAGAAAGCAGTCGAGGGAATAATGGCTATAGAAAAAATGAAGGATCTCGTGTTTCCGCATTTATTTATTTCTGAAATCAGAACAATCGCTGCCGATAACTTTTGGATGAGCCCATGTTATCAGAGGGATTGTGTGAGCATTCATTTTACCTGGAAGCCCAAAACCGAAGAGGTGCTCAGTTTATTGCCCCGCATTGAACAAGCTTTGGCGCCTTTTAGTGTGAAACCTCATTGGGGGAAATTGTTTAAAGTTAATCCTGCAACTCTGCATAGCCGTTATGAAAAATTTTCTGATTTCGTGGCACTGGCGAAAAAATATGATCCAAAGGGTAAGTTCAGAAATAATTATCTCGATCTAAATATTTACTAAGGGAAAAACGGGGAAGAACTTACAACGCATCATAGTGACCATCTGTAACTTTCGTACTTCCAAAAAGATTCAGGCAGCTATAACAAAATTATATTTATAAATAGGTAGCATCAGTTCCGGATATTTGTTGCGTAACGTTTCAGCATGATCCTATCATGCTAACCTGGCTAAACGCACGCGATGATTCACGACACATCAATAAATTGATATGATATGATTAGATATTTCAGATTTAAGTTTTGTTGCAAAAAAATATTGTTGTGGCATTGCATGCTGACAGTGACTTGTTTTTTTGGCCTACCGCAGTTAGGTGCGCAATCGAACCCGATCAAACTTCATCCACAGAACCCACATTACTTCTCCTATAATGACAAGCCGGTGGTTTTGATCACATCGGGTGAGCATTATGGGGCCGTACTGAATACGGAGTTTGACTACACCACCTATTTGAATGAACTCGCATCGAAAGGGCTTAACCTGACGCGAACATTCACGGGTGTTTACATTGAGCCACCCGGCGCCTTCAATATCTCCAAAAATACTTTGGCCCCCTCGGCCGGCAAATTTCTGTGTCCCTGGATGCGAAGCGATCAACCAGGCTTTGGCGGCGGCGGCAATAAATTTGACCTGTCCAAATGGGATGATAATTATTTTACGCGGCTGAAAGATTTTTTATCGGTAGCGAAAGATAAGGGGGTCATTGTTGAGCTTGCGCTGTTCTGCCCTTTCTATGCAGATCCACAATGGGACCTCAGCCCAATGAATGGCCGGAACAATATTAATGACATAGATACCATGCAGCGCACACACGTGTATACCCTCGATAGCAGTGGCCCTCTGCTGGCCGTGCAGGAAAAGCTGGTGAAAAAAATTGTTGCAGAGCTAAAAGACTTTGATAACCTGATGTATGAAATCTGCAACGAACCCTATTTCGGTGGTGTTACCCTGGAATGGCAACATCATGTGGCGGATGTAATCAGTGCGGCAGAAAAAGATTTTCCAAATAAACATCTTATCACGCAAAACATTGCTAATGGTTCCGCCAAAATTGAGAACCCCCATCCCGATGTTTCAGTTTTTAATTTTCATTACGCCTGGCCGCCGGTGGCCGTAGGGATGAACTACGAACTTGACAAGGTGATCGGTGATAACGAAACAGGTTTTCGTGGCAATACGGACTCAACTTATCGTATGGAGGGATGGCGATTTATGCTGGCGGGAGGAGGCCTGTATAATAATCTTGATTATTCCTTCACTGCCGGAAATGAAAAGGGAAATTATCAATACCCATCTACGCAGCCGGGCGGAGGCAGCGATTCCCTCAGGCAGCAGCTCAGTTTCTTAAAGAAATTCATAGAGAGCTTTGACTTCGTCCGCCTGCGGCCCGATAGCAGCCTCTTTAACAAAGCAGCACTTTTCCCTGCGGAAGCCAGGGTATTGGCAGAAGCCGGACAGCAATATGCGGTTTATTTCTACGGTCAACTGCCATCATCAATACAACTGAAGTTGCCAAAAGGGAAATATAAAATTGCATGGATTGACACGAAAACCGGTGGGTATCAACGCAGGAAAATACGAAGCACAAATGGCAATGTCACCATTGCTGCACTCACTTATGTTGGTGATATTGCGTTGCGGATTGTGAGAAGATAGTACGATAGTTGTTCGCCAATAAGGAGGGAACAACCGGGAATAAAAGATGAAGCCAAACCGCCCCGCAATGCAATGAAAATCATGCCGCGATCAAAATTTGATAGACGAGTTATGTGACAAGAATGGGATAGGGCTTTTTGCAGTTTTGGCCCATGCCAATAACTGCTTTGATATTTGTTTCCGTATCCCCGAGCTCACATCATCTTTCACTATTACCGATGCTAAGATCCAGCGAAGGGTGTCCCGAAGATGCCGACAGCAAGTTCTGCCCAAACCAGGAAGAGTGCGATCAGTATTGCCACGCAGATTGCGACGCGGTTCCGGGTGGTGGATACCTTTCTTAATACCAGCTCAATCAGAAGGCCCGTGCCGAGCAGCAAAAAACCGGCGACAGCAAAATCGAACAGACCCCAGGTTACTTCTTTTGTGAACTGCATCGCCACCAATGGAATGGACAATAAAAACGCAACGGTTAGTAAAATTGCGGTAAATCTTTGGTTTTTAGTAATCATACATTTATATTTTAAAAAGTGCTTTGAAATTCAAAGTTAACTCAAAATAATTAGAATGCAAATGTTCTTGAAGAAAAATTGAAACACTCTTTCCATCATAAACGCTCGAATTTTCGATAAAAAATACAGCAAGTTACAGTGCCAAATGAGTACGACAATTTAATTTCACGCTTGTAAATAGACGGAGAATTCTTTCAATGAAATGCACGAAAAGGAGATAACCACGCGGGAGATGTCTTGAAATACTTTTAAAACATTTAACTTGAAATATTGGAAGAATAGCGAAATTATCTCGCAGAGATTAATACAAAGTCGGAATTTGATGAAGACATCGTCAGGAAATATTTCGGAATGTTTGATGTGGAAAAGTTCACGATCAGGGAAAATCATAACCATTATTTGATTTTTGTAAGAGGTTGTTTCTTTTGCGGCAGTATTGATTACCGCATCTTCTTAGCTTTGCTGCGGCTACCCGGGATGAAGATAAAAAGTGATAAAGCCAAAAAAACATTTCTTTTGATTTTTTGTCCTGCTAAAATATAGTCCAGCAAGTCTCCAGCAGGAGGGTGGGCTTAAATTTTTACCTCACTTCTCTTAGCTCATCCCATCTTGAAGTATATCTTGGTGAGCGAAATTCTCTTCGCATTTTCCAATCGCTATTTACTCCTGAAGACGCAAATTTCACTTTATCATCTCTCATGCTGAAATTGAGGTTATCAGGTATGTTCATTAAAAATCGTTTGTTATTTTCTGCTACAGGTACAAATAAATTACTTTGGATGGCCTTATCGGGAACAATGCCACTTAGCATCACCCCGGCCTTTTTATATTCCCGCCCCGGCCTGAATATTTGTTCGGCAAGCCGCATGGCGGGTGCAATTAATTCACTGGTGATAGATGTAGCAACCGGCAAAGTATCGTGGGCGCTTATGGTTGCGCCATGACTAAAATTTACTGAATGGCTTTCTTCCTTCGCTACAACAAATATGGTAATAACCGAAGCAGCACAATTTTGCCTTCTTAATTTTTCTGCAGCTCTTGAAGTATAAGTGGCCAAAGCTTCTTTTATATCATCAAGCTTTGTAACATTCCTTCCAAACATCCGGGTAGTTGCTATCATCTTTTTTTCTACCAGTTCTTCCTCCATACCTATACATGAAATTCCTTTTAATTCTTTTATCAGCCTTACACCAACCACGCCGCCCATATGTTTGCTTGCCCACTCTTCGGGCATGTTTCTTAATTCCCATGCATTGGTAATTCCCCATCCCATAAGCTTATCTGCATACGCTCTTCCCACGCCCCATATACCTGTTATAGGAGTTGTTTTTAATACTTCTCTTATGTCATTGGCCTCGGTAATTGTGTACACACATTGTGTCGCTGCTTTATTTTTTTTCGCCAAATGATTGGCAATTTTTGCAAGCGTTTTCGTAGGCGCAATTCCGACAGAAACTGAAACCCCTGTCCATTCTTCCACCGTTGCTCTCATTTGCAAAGCATAAGTATCAAGCAATTTTTTCCCGGTCATCCGCACATCTAAAAACGCTTCATCTACCGAATAAACTTCTACATTATTGTCACCAACTAACATGCGCAAAGTATCCATTACCCGCATACTCATATCACCGTACAAATTATAGTTCGATGAAAAAGTTGAGACGTCATGTTTTTCAATTAAATGCTTCGCTTTAAAATAAGGCCCGGCCATTTCAACACCCAGGACTTTTGCTTCATCGCTTCGCGAAATAATACATCCATCATTATTGCTTAAAACCACCACTGGTCTTTTTTGTAATTCTGGTCTGAAAACTCTTTCACAGGAACAATAAAAGCTATTGCAATCAACAATTGCTTTTAGTCCTTTTCCGCTTTCTGCTGAAAATTTTTTTTGAAGTTTTTCTATTTGCTTTGCATCGTTCATGAAAGATAAACTACTTAAACATTTAGTACTTTTTGTAAGGCAATCTGCTGCTCATAGAACCATTTAGTTTATCAATAAGTTTCAATAAAATCTGTTTTTGAAACTGATATTGCCTGAAGTTGTTCTCGTGGTTTCATGTCCCGTTAGGGACAAAATACCGGTAGCAGAAATAAAATCTAAGAAATAAAGTCCCGTAGGGACGTGATATTTATTGTGGCGCTTTAAATATGTATCGTTCATCATAATCTACTTCAAATTTTTTAAGAAATGTTTTATACTCATCTAAAAAAGTGATTTTGCGATGATGTGCCTCCTGGTTCTGCACATATGCAATGACTTTTGATGCTTGTGATTTACTATATGAAAATGCTCCAAATCCCTCCTGCCATTCAAATCTTTCTTTAATAAATTTTTTTTCATTGATCCATTTTGAGGAACTGCCCTTAACATCTTGCATCAAATCAGAAACAGATTGTGTTGGCCTCATCCCAAAAAATATATGGAGATGATCGGGCATTCCATTAACGGCTAACATCTTGTGATCATGCTTTTGAACAATCCCCGTGATGTATTTGCATAATTCATCTTTCCATTCTTTTTGAATTAAACCTGTTCTTTTCTTAACTGCGAAAATTCCCTGGATGTGAATTTGATGATATGTGTTTGCCATGTTGAAATTAATATCTCGTCCCGATGGGACTTATGAAAAAAATATTTTTTGTTCTACCGATATTTGATCCCTACGGGATTTTTGTAAAACCTGCTCAGTTACTATTAGCTTAAAATTCATTTTCCACGAAAATCTAATTATAAAACCATTATTGTTCGTCAAAAAATTATGTTTTTTTCAAATTCTTGTTTAATAAAGCTTTTGTTGTCTTTTTTTCTCAGGACTCTTTTCCTGTCCCTCAGCGATGGTTGGGGTAAGGCGACTTACGGCCTGTGAATCACGTAAGTAACCACTCCCCACACCGCAAAATCTTCACACGTGCTGTCAATATGTATAGGCGATAACCTATTGGAATCTGTCAGCAGCCTCACGTTATTATTTGTTTTTTCAAACCTGCGGATCAACATGTCACCGTTTAGGATAACAATCACTATTTTACCATTTCCCGCTTTTAAAGAACGGTCAACAATCGCCACATCTCCTTTGCAGATACCGGCTTCCTTCATGGCATCGCTGCTTACCCGCATAAAAAAAGTTGCCGGCTTATTCCGTATAAGTTCTTCATTAAGGTCAATGCCTCTCTCCATATAATCATCGGCAGCAGCACCAAAGCCGGTAGCATTGGCCGTACGAACGTCCGCCTGTGTAAACGATTTGCTGCCTCCATATTTTGCGGGATAAAAATTATCTGAGTTCATAAAAATATTTTTAGTTGAATACTAATTTATTTAGTAAATTTATACTAAAATTGCTAACAGCAAAACTTTAGTTATATGAAAACTGAAAAAATTTTTACCGGCGCAAACAAAGGATGCTACGAATACCTGCTGGTGGCAAACCCTGGCAAGGAAGTGAATGAAAAAGTAATGGCAGAAAAACAATTTTTCTTTGATGAGTACAGGGAAAAAATTGCAATCAAATCAAAGCCGCAAATTACTATTGCCAGTTTCCTCGCAAAAGAAGAAATGGAGAATACGGTAATTCGCTGGATGCATCGAATCTGCAGCAGGCAACGAAGTTTTTCTGTGACATTAAATAATTATGGCGGTTTCCCACCTCACACTATTTATCTGCGCATTCAAGATGAAGCACCGTTCCGTCAATTAGCAAAAGAATTAAGCGTTGTAAATGCATATGTTAGTTCCTGCTCGTGCCCACCAATGGTTCTTCTTCCAAGACCTCATGTAAGTATTGCCGGGAGTCTTCCCGAAGAAACTTTTTTTAAAGCATTAACACAATATGCACACAAGTCATTTCACGAATCATTTTTGGTAAATGAATTGCTGTTGCTAAAAAGAAAAGATGAATATGATACCTCTAAGCCTCTTATTGTGTTTGCACTGCAACCGGCAGCCGATGAGTTGGCTGTTCAATAAAATTTAAAAACCTTATCAATGGATACAAAATCATTAATACAAATTCCCGGGTATAACTATAATGAATACCTGGTTATATTAAATCCACCGGAAGTCCTCCGCAATAAAATCGTGGAAGTAAAAAAAGATTTTTACGGAAAGTATAAAGCCGAAACTGCTTTATGGGGGAAGCCACACATTACGCTCATAAATTTTGTTCAGTTTGAAATGTTGGAAGAAAGGCTTGTCAATCATTTGAAAACTATCAGTATGGGCTACACGCCTTTTAAGGTTGAGCTAAAAGATTTTGGAAGTTTTCCAAGTCATACCATCTTTATAAACATCGAAAGCAAGCTCCAGGTAAAAAATCTTTCAAAGGCACTGAGGCCTGCGCAAAAAATAATGACGTTAAATAAAGAAAATAAACCGCATTTTATTGATGATCCTCAAGTGACAGTTGCGGGAAGACTATTGCCATGGCAGTACGAACAAGGCTGGCTTGATTACAGTCATCGTCATTTCACAGGCCGTTTTATTGCTGATAGCATGCTGCTGCTAAAGCGAAGGGTTGGCAATAAAGCCTACCAGATTGTGCAGCGTTTCGAGTTTATGAATTTGCCGGTTACCACAAAGCAGGGAGAATTGTTTATGTAGGCAATCCTGGTTTTATCAAAAATATTGAAAGGCATTATATGCCTCCAGGAATTCTATTTCTAAAGTAATTATTGAATTTTCATATCGCAATTCAAAAATATTATCATGTCAACCCAATTAAAACAAGATCACTTTAAAGTCGCAGCACGCGAGAAAGAAGAAGGCGATCAATACCTGGCTGGCCGCGGTGCACAATTCAATACAAAAAATAAATTTTTAAGAAATCAAAAGGTACAGGAGCATGTTGAAGCAATTGATGACTGGGAAGTTGCCAATGTAGGAACACAATACCTGGAGCAGCAGGTAAAAAGTATCGTCAACAAGGTAGAGAGCCCTGACCTGAGTATGATGTACAGCATGAATCCTTACGCAGGCTGTGAGCATGGATGCATTTATTGCTATGCCCGGAATGTGCATGAATACTGGGGTTACAGCGCAGGACTGGATTTTGAAAGAAAAATAATTGTAAAAATGAATGCGCCGGAAATGCTTCGCAAATTTTTAATGAATAAAAAATATGATCCCACTCCCATCATGCTAAGTGGCAATACGGATTGTTATCAACCTGCTGAACAGCAGTATAGACTAACAAGAGGCTTACTCGAAGTGTGCAATGAATTTAACCAGCCCGTAGGCATTCTTACAAAAAATTCATGGATTATAAAAGACAAGGATGTGTTGCAGGAAATGGCGAAGAAGAATCTCGTAACGGCCATGGTCTCTGTTACATCATTCAATGAAGACCTGCGAAGAATAATGGAACCCAGGACAACCACTGCCAAACAAAGATTAAAAGTAATAGAAGAATTAAGCAATGCAGGGATACGCATGGGGATTATGATGGGCCCCATGATACCCGGATTGAATGAACACGAAATGCAAAGGATAATGAAAGCTGCAAAAGAAGCAGGAGCAAAATTTACGGCTTATACATTTATCCGTTTGAATGGCGCCATACAATTTTTATTTCGCGATTGGCTCTATAAAAATTTTCCTGATAGGGCAGATAAAGTGTGGCATTTAATCGGCAGCAGCCATGATGGAAAAGTGAATGACAGCCGCTGGGGGGTAAGGATGCGAGGCGAAGGCGGCATTGCAGAAATGGTAAGGCAACAATATGTAAAATATGGAAAGCTGTATGGAATGAATAATGACAGGTGGGAATTGGATTCAAGTATTTTCAGAAGACCGGGGGAACAGGGGAGGTTGTTTTGAGGAGAGAGAAGATATAATAATGGTGGATAAATTTTAACTTGATAGAAAAAATGATTGATTTTGAAAGAAAAATAATTGTAAAAATGAATGCGCCGGAAATGCTTCGCAAATTTTTAATGAATAAAAAATATGATCCCACTCCCATCATGCTAAGTGGCAATACGGATTGTTATCAACCTGCTG
>MWWA01000509.1_pt1 | contig 10073 bp, 14 predicted proteins | sample 1047341 | NCBI WGS metagenome assembly MWWA01 (sample SAMN06349978, study PRJNA376086) | soil metagenome | isolation source: MS5-1 sample Antarctic (ecotone) soil | place: Antarctica | collected 2015-01-13 | reverse complement strand
TCCCTGCATCTTCATGCAGCACCACAACATGTAGTGAGGCATACAACTCATCACCAGCTGATGAAATGGCTCCCGGCTCCTCTAAGGGACGGAGCTATGCAGGATCCTGCAAGCGAACTTCGCAGAACGCACCTTCCCCGACGTTGGGTGAATAAGACGGCGGCGAGTCTGCTTACTCATCCCTACGGACCACCTCGGGACGCAGCCACAAGGATACGTGCTCGGGCTGCATCGTCTCCCTAACCACGGACAGAAGCTCGCTGTTCAAGCTGTCCAGGTCCGTTTCATCGCGCAGCTTCGCGGAGAATGTTTCCAGCGTCTTGGCGGCATCGTACTTGCGGCGATAGAAGCTGCGGTCGACGAGGTTCTGGACGCGTCGCCTCAGGGGGTTGAAGAGGGCGGCGATCACCAGGGTGGAGGCCACGACGACGAGCTGCGGTAGCTGCTCCTGGCCGGTGAGGGTCCGCAAGAGCGCCTGGGTCGCCGTCACCCCGCCGAAATAGACGCCCGCGAGGGTTGCCGTGAGCGAACCGTAGACGAGGGTGCGGTTGATGACCACGTCTATATCGAACAGGTGCGAGCGTAACACGGCTACGCCGATGGATAACGGGAGGAGCATCAAGGACAACGTAAAGCCCACTTTGAGAACCAATAGCGTGAGGGGCGTGTCCCCACCAACCAACGAGAGGTCCACCGGCAGCTGGGAAGGGAAGGTTCCCGCGCTACCCAGGGTCGTGCCGAACACAACCCACTTGGTCTGCTGCCGTTGCGTCTCAGAGGAGACCCTACGGTAACGATAGACCTGGGACCAGACCAGGCTCACTACGATCCCCAGGAACACCAAGAACGAAACAGTCTCCAGGGCGGGCCAACGAGAGTACAACCCCGCAAAGAGAGTTGTGGACGACAGAAAAGCGATGAACGCAACGGCGAGCCAGCGCGTCCAATGCGGCACGAATCGTCCCCCGGGAAAGAGGAAGAAGAACAGCACGCTGCATACCTCACCCACGATTCCCACGCTCCGGACGGGTAACCACCAGGCTGGCTGGGAGGAGATCAAAGGATATGCAGCCGTCGGGATGACCGCAACCGTCCCGAAGGACACCAGAAACAGAGAGACCAGTAGCGCCATCCGGTCGTCGGAGCGCCGCAAGAAGATGATGGCACCCACAGCGAAACACACAAGCTGGAAGATCTTCTCGACGACGACGTTAAAGAGTGCATAGAAGCGTACCGACAGGCCCATGTCCCCTAACGCTCGCACGCCTTCGGGGGTAGGCTGACCTACGGCGCGCTCGGAACAGACCTCGGATGCGGCAGTGCACACGCTCTGATAATGCTCGAAGCTGCTCGGAATGCTGAAGAGGATTATCGCAAGCGCCGTGATAGCCACCGCCACCCAAGCAACGCGGGCAGGGAGGCGCCAGCGAGCGCGCAGGGTAGCGCCGGGGGATGGCGTGCTCATCGTACCGTTTCCTCGACCGTGCTCTCTTGTCCTTTCTGTCACAACTCCACTCTACAGCAGTACCGTCTCCCAAACGTTACGACAAACGTTACGAGAAGCGAAAGTGATAGCGAACTTCTTAGAACGCCGTGGAGGCGAAGTTCGCAGAATTATGACAAGGCGAAGTTCACGGCGTCGTGAAAGTCCGCTCCGAGCCGGTCCGGGCGGGCCAGGAGACGCCGGCGAGGGGCGGGGCCTCCGGCGGGCACCGAGTTTCTTATGTACGGCTTTAGCACTCTTGTGGCCGTGGTGTACATAAGAAACGCCTTGCGGCAAAGGGGCGGGGGAGAGCGAAGGGCCGCGTCGTGGGAGGGAGTACAACGCGGCCCTGTAATGGTGGGCATTATAGAGGCCGGAGTCCCATCGGGGAGCTCCGGCCTGTAAATGTCGAGCGATGGGCAGGATAGAGCAGATGCTCTTGGATGAGGGGAGGGCTGCCTCCCCAACCGACCTAAGACCTTCGCCCGCAAACCCACCATACCACAAAAAGTGCCGAATGTTTCTATCTACGACAAAGGGCCGGGACACCCGATTAGGAGGCCCCGGCCTGGTCGGTTGGCTACGGCTAGGCTTGCTTGGCGGCTTCGCGCTCGGCTATCGCCGCCCTGCGCGGCTCTGCGTAGCGCCTCTCGCAGTCGCGCTCGGCGAGCACCAGTTGGGCCGTGGCCCGCTCCCGCAGGTACTCGAGCTCGTCGGTGAGCACGCCCCGGCCGGCGGCCTCTCGCATGAAGCGGTGCAAGAGGTAGCAGGCGTCTGCCCACCAGTCCACGGGCCCGTCTCCGGCCTCCCCGGTGGCGTAGTCGCGGCCGTAGTCGAAGGTACGGGTGTCGGCGTCCGTGTTGGCCTCCAACTCGTCCGGCGGGTAGGCTCTCAGCATCGCCGCCTCGTGGATCGAGCGGTCCACCTCGTAAGGCGCCTTTGCGGCCTTCAGGACTTCCAGAACGTAGTGGTTCGTGTCGAAGCGCTCGAACTCCGTGTCGGCGAGGACCTGCAGCTCGCGCCCGACCGTCACCTCTATCTCCGCCTTCGCCGCAAGCTCCGCCTCTCGTCCGTGCATCTCGCAGAAAGGCAGGCTCCAGACCTCGCCAATGGCCTCACGCTGGCAGGGTCCGCCGGCGTCCGGGTGCGAGACGACGCAAGCCGGGGAGCCTTTGCGCTCCTCTACGGGGGTCGTCTCGGGGTACTTCCTGAACACTTCCATTATTGCTCTCTCTCCTTGAAGTAGGTTGAAAAACGCAAGCGCTCGCGCAATCTGGTGGCCCCCTCGGTCGGGTCGTCATGGCCTATCGGGGCGGGGCTATCGGCTATCCGCGCACCGGCGGCAAGGCACGGCTTCGATGCGCTCGACCTCGTCGCCTACCTCCTCGTCAAAGACGGTGTAGGTCAGGAAGACCAGCCCGTCGCAACAGGCGTGCGGATGATGGTCCTTCTCGGTTTCGTTCGGGCGGAATACGCTAGACTCTTTGGTGTCCACAGTCTTTAGTCCTTTCTGTGGGCCGGAGGCCGGGAGCGCGGGAACGCTCGCCGGCCTCGATGATTTGGGGCTAGAACGGGATCGATTCGAACTCCTCGTCCTCTTCGGCCTGGGCCGCTTCGAGAGCGCCCTCGGCGACGACGTTGGAGACGCGGTTCTTGTGAACCTCCTCATCCTCGTCGTAGATCTTCTCTACTCTGATCGTCGCGCGAGCGCCCACAAGATCCGGGCCCCAATCGACGCGCGGACGCTTGTCTTTAATGTCGCGACCCCACTTGGTGTCAACCGCGGCTGACTTACCTAGCAGGCGCCGGGCGATCTCCATTCCCTTCGACTTCCAGCCGCCGCCGATCGACGTGATAATCGAGACCTCGAGGTCGCCATGGCCATCAGGAGTGAAGTTCCAGAAGACATATTCGCCATTCATGCCCTGACGAACGTCAGAAAACGACGTGAGCGTGGCGTTGTAAATGCCAGCGTCGATAACGGTGAAGTCTCCGGCCTAACGCCGGTAAACACTTTCTCGGTCATTATTCACCTCCCTTCGTCCTTCGTGCGCTTTGTGCCTGTTGGCTAGGCCAGTCTGGCGTCTGCGCTCTTGACTCTACGCCTTGCAGTATAAGGGCCTATCAATTGTTTGTCAAGCGTTTATCCAGTTTTATTTTCAGATTGTCCGGCCTAAGACCCGCTTATATTCCTTGCAAGGGCAGCGCGTGCCTGTTACTCTTCGCGCAGCGGCCCCAAAGAGGAGGAGATGAATGACGCAGACGCGGCTAAAGCAGCTACGCGAAGATGCTGTCCTGACGGTGCACGAACTGGCGAAGACAAGCGGTGTCTCAGACGACACAATCTCGAAGATTGAGAACGGACAACGCGTGGCGCGGCCCTCCACGTTGCGGAAGTTGGCACGCGCTTTGGACGTGAGCCCGCAAGAACTTAGACGCCCCGCCAAAGCAGAAACACTGGCAGGCGCGGGAAAAGTTGAGGCCCCGAGGGAGACGGGGCCGACGCTCCTAGACAAAGGCTTGGACGCTGCACGCCACGATGAGGAAAAGGATCTGCGCGCGGGAGCCCGGCTCTACGCGAGCGAAGGAACGCCGCAAGTCACCCACAGCTACGAAGAAGACGAGTTCAGGGCCGCGTTGCGGGCGCGCGGCTTTCCCGATGAAGACTTCGAGAGCTTCATCTGGCCACTCATAGTCAGGACCCACCAGGCGGAGCAACGGGCGGAACGACTGGAGCAGGAGAACGCCCAGCTACAAGAAGAGCGCGGACAGGAGACCGCGCAGCATAGATAGTTCATGCATGTTGCCGTAGACAAGCAGGCCGCAGGTGATAGCTGCGGCGCGGACTGTCGCAGAAAGGAGTCCAATGCCTGCGACTAATTCAGTATACCAAGCCCCTGGAGAACTGAGAACGGTAGACCAATTCGTCTGTTGGCGGGAAGAGGACCGTGACGGCGATGTTACGAAGGTCCCGTACTCTATCTACGGCGGGCGGGCGAGTAGCACTAACCCGAAGACGTGGGCGCCCTTCGAGGCCGCTGTCGCCCACGCAGAAGAGCACAGCATGTCGGGCGTCGGCTTCGTCTTCACGGAGGACGACCCTTACGCTGGCATCGACCTCGACCATTGCCGCAGCCCGGAAACCGGCGTCGTCGAGCCGTGGGCCCGCAAGATAGTCGATGCCCTCGACAGCTATACCGAGGTCTCGCCGTCCGGGACCGGCTTGCACATCTTTGTGAAAGCCGCGCTGCCGGGGCGGAATAACCGCAAGGGGCCGGTCGAGATGTACGAGTCCGGGAGATACTTCACCCTTACCGGCAAGCACCTCGACGGGACGCCGACCGAGATACACGAGCGCCGGGACGTACTGGAGCGCCTCTACCGGCACGTCTTCAAAGAAGAGAAGCCGGCCGCCGAGACGAACGGCCACAGGCCGCGAACGGGTTCTCTAGACGTGAGCGACGAGGACCTGATTGCGCTCGCCATGCAAGCGAAGAACGGCGAGAAGTTCTCCCGGCTGTGGAGGGGAGACACGAGCGACTACGCCGGCGACGAGTCGAGGGCGGACCTCGCGTTATGCTCTCTCCTCGCGTTCTGGACCGAAGGCGACACCGCGAGGATGGATCACCTATTCAGGCGGTCCGGCCTGTACCGCGACAAGTGGAACCGCCACGACTACCGGGAGCGGACCTTTAACAAGGTTCTCGAGGGCAGGACGGAATTCTACGAGCCCGGCGGGAAGGTCTTCGCAAACGGTAACGGCTCGCAGCCCAAGAAATCTACAGGCAAGCCGGCGCCGCCCACACATGACGAGCTACGCGACCGGTGGATCGGCGGCAACCCGCACCACGCCCACGGCCTCGGGGAGTGGCGCCGCTACGAGGATGGTATCTGGCTCACGGTCCCGGAGACCTCGGTCAAGGCGGAGGTTGCGGGCATCATCGAGGTGGCCAAGCCCGAAGGCGTCAAGCCCACGGCCAGCATCCTGGCAAGCGTCACCGAGCTTACCCGCATCAAGGTCTACGTCGCCGACGAGAGGTGGGACGCCGACCCGGACATCCTCGTCTGTAAGAACGGGGCGCTTCGCATCTCGACCGGAGAGCTCGGCGACCACCGGCCAGGGCACTACGCCACGAGCGCAGTACCTTACGAGTACGACCCGGACGCGGCGCCCCCGATCTGGCGCTACTTCCTCGAGAACACGGTCCCGGACGCGATCACCTTCTTGCAGGAGTTCGCCGGCTACGCCCTCACCACCGAGATGGCCCACGAGCTCGCTGTATGGCTGTTCGGACCGCCAGGCAGCGGCAAGAGCACCTTTATCGCCGGGCTTGCGGCCATGCTGGGACACCGCGCCGGCATCCTCGGCCTGGCCGACCTCGAGCGTAGTCGGTTCACGCTGGCGGACTTGCCCGGCAAGACGCTGGTCGTGGCGAGCGAGCAGCCGTCCTCTTACCTTGCATCGACGAACACACTCAACGCCATCATCTCCGGCGAGCCGATCCAGGTCGAGCGCAAGTACCACGACCCGTTCACCGTGATACCGAAGGCAAAGGTATGCTGGGCCATGAACGAGCTCCCGAGGGTGGCGGACGCCAACTCGGGCCTCTTCCGGCGCGTCAAGGTCGTCACTTTCCCGGAGCTGCCCGAGGACCAACGCGACCCTCAGATCAAACGCCACATCGAGCAGGAGGGCGCCGGGATACTCAACTGGGCCCTCGAGGGCTTACAGCGCCTCAAGGAGCGCGGTCACTTTGAGGTTCCCGCCGGCGTCGCCGACGCCACAAAGCAATTCAGGGAGCACAACGACGTGCCCGCCCTCTTCGTCGAGGACCGGTGCATCAAGGAGCCGGACGCCGAGGTCCAGGCCGCCAAGCTCTACCGCGAATACAGATATTGGTGTGAAGAGAACGGCCACCGCCCGCAATCCTCCACGCGACTTGCCGACGACTGGCGGCGGCTTGGCTTCGAGCGCAAGCGGACCATGATAGGCACCATCTACCAGGGGTTGAGGGTTGACGATTAGCCGCACAGAGGGCCGATATGACAGGTTCATGGCAGGTTATTGCAGCAACCTGCCATTGAGTTTTCGGCTTGTTTATGCGGCGCACAAGGCACGATGGCAGGTATGGCAACTTCTTTTAAAACTTACGCATAAGAAGGCAAGAAAAAGAGGAAAAGGGGGAAAAAAAGGTAAGCGTATAGAAATAACAATGGGGATAAGCTGCCATACCTGCCATGCATTTTCTGTTTTCGGCTTAGGTATGCCGTTTAGGGCCATGACAACTTGCCATCTAACCTGTCATGCGCTCACTATCGGCGAGAGGACGGCATGACCGGCCAGCTCCAGCGCCTGGTCCTCGAGTTCAAAGCGGAGGAGCTCGTCGTCCGCGCCCTCTACCGGCGAAGCCTCGAGGACGGGCCTTCTCCTAACACGAAGGCCAGGGCTAGGGAGGTATCAGGCCTCGTACGGGCCGGGCTACAGGACGCCTTGGAGGCATTAGAGGGAGATGTGGAGGTAGTGGGAACAAGTGGGTTCACTCAGAGAGAGGACATTATGCTAGCCAACCGAAAGGAGAGCGCAGCATGACGGAGATACTGGAGGCAATGACCCGGCCGGACGTGAACGGCACGCCGGCCCTACCCAAAAGGGCGGCCCCGAAAGGGCTGCTACCGTCTACGTGGCTTCAGCGGACCCTACAGGTAAGTTACGTGGGTGCTGACGGCGCCGGTGTCGAGACACGCGGGACCCTACTCGAGTATTACCCTTTTGGGCCGGTGCTCAGCCTCTCCGGAGAGAAGACCGCCCTCTCGTGGGATTGCCTGCGCGCCGTGACACTGATAAACGACTAGGTTCCCCTACGAAAGGAGAAGTAATGGCAAAGCCTTCCATAAAGAAGATAATGCAAGAGACGCCCGGCGCCTCGCGTCACGAGGCCCTCGCCAAGTCCAGGCGCGACGCTGAAACAACCGGAGGCGAAGCCGGGCGCCGCAATAGGCTCCCTAGGAAAGGACAAAAGTGAAGACGTTTCACTCACTACCCAACCCCGAGGAGCTGGGCTTTTCGTGGCCCGCCTTCGCCAAGGCCCTGGAGCGCCTGGCCAACGTCGAGAGCCGCCGCCGCGAGGCCGAGCGGACCGCGCAAGAGCTGCAAGAGCGTATCCGTAACGAGACCGACGCCGACATACAGAAACTCGCCCAGGCCATCGCCTCCGGCAGCCCTGACCCCGCACCGCCTGGCCTTGAGGACCTTACTGACGAGCTGCGCGAACAGCAGAGGCTCGCCAAAGCCCTCGAGGAGGCCGAGCCGCGCGCCGAGGGTGAGCTCCTGAAGGTTGCCCAGGCGAACCGCGAGGAGTGGGCCGCCGAGGTGGACGCCGCCCTTGAGAAGGCCATCACAGCGGAGAGACGAGCCTACGAGAAGGCGATGGCACCGCTCCTGAAGGCCCGCGAACGGCGTCAGCACATAGAGGCGCTATCGCGGTGGGTCCGTACAACGCCGCCCGTGTTCTCTCCTCCGTCGGATGCGACGGTCCCGGCCGCCTTCGCAAACCTCGGGGAGGACGCTGGCCGGGCCGAGAGGCAGCTGGCCGAACTTCAGGAGCGCGAGGCCGAAGAGCGCGCCGACAACGAGAGGCGGGCGGCGTCGTGAGCTTCGAGCACGAGGACCGCTTCGACGCCCTGGAGCGCGAACACGAGGAGCGCACACGGGCGGCCCAGGACCTCGCCGGGATGCTAGGCGTAAGCGAAGCTCCCGAGGCGGACCCCACGCCCGCGGCAGAGCCCGCGCCCGACGCCGAAGAGGACAGGCCGCGAGACGAGCGGGGTAGGTTCAAGGGCAGCTATCGCGAAGCGTTCGCCGACGCCGGCGAGCACGGCGCGCCCGTACTACCGACACCGAACATGGGCGCCCTGATCCTGGCCCACATCGACAACGACCCGTCGTATCTGGACGAGCGCAGCTAGTGACTTTGTGTTCCCTGACTTTGTGGCGGGTACGCGCCTCCGTAAGGATCGCGGGGCTTCGGTATTTGGGCCCGGCCACACCCGCCACGCTTCCGCCACAGACTTTCGTAGGGGGGGAGGGGGCGTAAGCTATGGCACTCTGTAGCGGCATCAAAGCCGATGGCGGCCGCTGCAAGGCACAAGCTATGCGTAACTCCGAGTGGTGCATCGGCCACGATCCCGACCAGGCCGAAGCCCGCAGGCGCCGTGCCTCGAAGGGCGGCAAGCGTGGCGGCCGCGGCCGCCGAAGCCACACGCAGGCGGAGCTTGCCGAAGTAAAGAGCATCCTGCGCGGCCTCGCCGGCAGCGTGCTTAAAGGCGCGACAGACCGCCAGGATGCCGCCGTTGTCGGCCAGCTCCTCAACACCGTGATACGGGCCGTCAGCATCGAGCTCAAGGCTAGGGAGCAGGCCGAACTTATCGAGCGGCTGGAGGCACTGGAGGCCATCGCAGAGCACCGGAACGGAGGCAAGAGATGGGGAGCCTAGACAAGCGCATAGAGGACCTAGAGCGGCTCATAAAGCCGCCGCAAGACGAGGGCGCTGGGCTTCGCCGTGCTGTGATGCGCGACATCCTAGACGAGCTCTCTCGTCTGACATCCTGCCGCTCTACGAACAGCTACCGGGGCGGCAAGCCACCGACCCCCATCCAGCCCACCGACCCGACCGGCGAAGCCTACGGTTATCCCTACACCCGCGGGCAGCTGGTCGAGTACGCCATCCGGCGCGTCTTCGAGCGGAGGCGGGAGATCGACCCGGACGCCCTGAGCCAGGAGGCCGTAGAGGAGCTGGTCGAGGGCTGGACCGCCAGCTGGCGGAGGCTGTTCTTCGAGGAGAGGGGCCGCGACTGGGACGAGATCGAGGACGAGGAGCCGCCAGGGAGGACGCAGCCGTGGCGGGGAGGGTCCTGAGACGCACGAGGATGGCCTCTGAGGGCTTTCGGCCCCGGCCCTAATGGTCTAGTATCCCCCGTGTGGGAGAGGACCGCACAGAGGGCGCCCAACAGGACGAGTCTCCGAAGGAGTACGTGACGGTTGGAGAGGCCGCCAAACTCCTTGGAATCCATCGGAATACCGTACACCACAGGATCAAGTCTGGGCGCATAACAGCGCACAAGGTCGTTGAAGGGGGGCGTGAGGTTTACCGTGTGGAGCGGGATTCCCTCGGCGTTGGGCGCACAAGTGCACATGTGCATACATTGGATGCACAACGCACAACGGCCAGTGAGGAGCTCTCCCGTCTGATAGCGGCCCGCTTGGACGAGATTGTGCGCGATTATACGCACGAGTTGGGCGACCTACGAGAAGAGCTCGGCGCCGAGCGGGCCCGCCGCGAGATGGCGGAGGCCACGCTTCACGAGGGGATGGCCGAGGAGCGCCGGCGACGTGAAGAGGCCGAACGGGAGCGCGACGATCTCCGTCGAGAACTGTTCACCCGCAGCGACCCGCGAGAATCGCCCGAGACGGCCGCGGAGCCCTCAGAGGGTGCCCAGCCCCACCCCGGTACGGAAGGCACTCAGGAGGCCGTACAGAGGCCACAGGGCGGGACCCTGCGGAGCTTACGCCGACGCCTCCTCGGATGGTAGG
>MWWA01000507.1_pt1 | contig 10105 bp, 4 predicted proteins | sample 1047341 | NCBI WGS metagenome assembly MWWA01 (sample SAMN06349978, study PRJNA376086) | soil metagenome | isolation source: MS5-1 sample Antarctic (ecotone) soil | place: Antarctica | collected 2015-01-13 | reverse complement strand
GTACCGAAGTCAGTCTCATAACTTAACAGCGCTGTGAGGTTGGTATTTAAAACGGATCCGAAAGATTGACTTAGCCGGGGATCCCGGAAATTTGATCTGACGGCACCGACCAGCAGCGGTGTGACGCCATCGGGTTCGTAGCTCACTTTATCCCAGCTATAGAGCATCCAGGGAGTTTGCCATCTTTTATTGGTTTCACTTGTTTTATCAATTGCCCCTGAAAGGGTAAGTTTTAATCCATTAACCCATGGATTCGTAATATCAACAGAACCGTTTGCCTGTAGGAAATCGGTTGGGTTATCTACGTAACCGGTAGCGTTTGTTGTGATTACATAGGGATTTTGGCCATTTTCAATGTCTGGTCCTGGCTTTCCATTAGGCCATACTTCCGGTTCGGTAGGGCGGCCCCGCATCAGCATTCGGAATATAGCACCGGCACTTTCAGTAGGGTAGCGTCTTTGCTCCCTCCTGGCCATAATACCAATATTGGTTTTGATATATGAATTAACTTTTGCAGTAAGGTTAGTTCTGAAATTATATTGTTGATACTTGGTGGCTGAATTTTTATAAATAGCTCCCTGGTTTACGTATCCGAGAGAAGCAAAATACTGCGCATTGTCTGATCCGCCACTGATTTGCAGGTTGTGCCGGGTCTGCGGTGTCCATTTTTCGAAAGCATCTCCAAACCAGTCAGTATCCGGATGGCCCCATGGATCTGAACCATCCTGGTATTTTTTTACATCGTCCGGGGAGATCGTTTTGGCAAATCCTGATTTTACGTGGGAAAGGGCGAATAATTATAACCTTGGTTTAGATGCCACCCTTATGGATGGAATGTTTGATCTTACTTTAGAATATTTTTATAATAAGAGAGATCAGATACTCATTCAAAAAACGGGCTCCACACCTGCTTCTTCTGGTATTACAACTCTTTTACCCCCGGTTAATGCCGGCAGAGTTGATAACAGAGGTTTCGAATTCAGTCTGGCATATAATGTAAAAAACACCAAAGATTTCAGCTTCCGTGCCGGAGTCAATGGAGGGGTTGCAAACAATAAAGTCGTATTCATGGATGAAGTGCCCGGAGCCCCCGACTACCAAAGGAGAGAAGGCAAGCCTATCGGCTCTTATTTGGTCTACCAGTCGGATGGGGTTTTCCTGGATGCCGCGGAAATTGCCCGAAATCAAATTGATTACAGCGGCGTGACAGGTCAGTTGCTTCCAGGTGATATGAAGTTTCAGGATGTGGACGGAGATGGAAAGATAACGGCGGATGATGCAAAAAGAATAGATAAAAGTATTACTCCTACATTTAATTTCGGGGCTACGATTGATATCAGATATAAAGGATTTGACTTGAGCCTACTGTTTCAGGGTGCTACCGGAGCTGCTTTACGTATTCAGACTGAATCAGGAGATATTGGCAACTATCTGAAATATTCCTACGACCATCGCTGGTCTATTGATAACCCAAGCAGCACTGATCCCCGCCTGGCATCCAGGGGTGATACCTATTATACAGGCGGTAATTTCGGGAACAATACTTATTACTTATTTGATAAGGATTATATCAGGCTCAAGAATATTGAAATTGGTTATAATCTTCCCTTGAGCATTTTGGAAAAAGTTCATCTGAACAATGCAAGGATATTCCTGAACGGACTGAACGTATTTACCATTAATAAATATAAAATATACGATCCTGAAGCTACAACGGGGAGCGGGGTTTTTTATCCTCTTTCCAGGATCATTAATACTGGCCTTACCCTAACTTTTTAAAAATATATTCTCATGAAAAATATAAAAATCATTATCTCAGCCTTCGTTGTAATGCTTATCAGCGTTATCTCTTGTAAAAGGGATTTTTTGAATACCGAGCCGAAAGACCGGATTTCAAGTGAGGCTACCTGGGCTGACGGCCCCTTGGCAGAGGCCTTTGTTTATAATGTTTATTCCTTTCTTGGTTATGGCGGTTTTGAGGAGCAGGCGCTTGCATCTATAACAGATGAAGCCATGTTTACTCATGCCGGCCGCAACATCAATACTTTTACAGAAGGATCGGAAACGCCGTCCAATCTTGGATGGATGAGTGATACCTATAGGTGGGATCCAATGTACTTTGCCATCAGGGAGGCCAATATTGCGATAGATAGATTACCAACTTCTACTTTCGATGATGATGTTCTTCGCGATAAGCTGCTGGGAGAAGCCTATTTTCTCAGGGCTTATTACTATCAGCAATTGTTACGTTTTTATGGAGGCGTTCCGTTAATTGATAAGCCGTATGGCTTAAATGAAGATTATACTGTATCCAGAAATACATACGAGGAAGGTGTGAACTTTATCATTTCTGACCTGGATAAAGCTGCCCAACTGCTTGATGGAAAATCCACTGTTCCCGGCAGAGCTTCTAACTTAGCAGCTATGGCTTTGAAGGCTAGAGTTCTGCTATATGCTGCCAGCGATCTCCACGATGCAGCCACCGCAAAGGCACAGTCTCCCACCCTGGCAGCTTATCAAAATATTGAACTGGTGGCCTATACAGGAGGCGACAGGCAAGCCAGGTGGCAGGCTGCTCAGTCAGCTGCTAAGGCTGTCCTGGATGCTACTCAGGGATATAAACTTGATCTGGCAGCTCCGGTATCAGCAAACGAAGGAATGGAAAATTACGTGTCAATTGCCCTGGGAGGTAAAAGTGCCGTCGGTGATCCGTCCGCGGCTGTGGAATTAATTTTCCAGAGAACCCATACCGCGCTATATACCCAGGAAGATAACTGGCCCCTGGGAGGTATTCACTATGGCATTAATAATGGCCCTAATGGATACCATAACTGGGCAGGTAACACGCCTATACAGCAATTGGTAGATGATTATGAAATGATGGATGGTACTAAGTTTGACTGGAATAATGCTGCTCACAAAGCTGAACCATATTCAAACAGAGACCCGCGTTTTTATGCAACCATACTCTATGATGGATCAGACTGGAAACCCAGACCAGCAGATGTAGTGGGAGCGGACCCTGTTAGCCAGGTACAAACAGGATATTATGCAGATGGCAGCGGCGGAATTATTAATGGATTGGATACACGTGAATCACCGGTTGAAAACTGGAACGGCAGCCGGACACATTATTATACACGCAAATTTATAGACCCTAATCCTGCTTTGCCCGATAACCAATCAAGTGCCCAGGTGATACCTTGGCCTTTCATCCGCTATACAGAAATGGTACTAAATTATGTAGAAGCCAGCATTGCGCTCGGAGATGAAGACGTGGCCCGCACGTGGTTGAATAAGATAAGATTCCGGGCGGGTATGCCAGCAATAACTGATGCAGGCGCTGCTCTCAGGGACAGGTACAGGAATGAGAGGAGGATCGAGCTGGCTTATGAGGAACACAGATATCATGATGCACGACGATGGATGATTCCGGAACAAACAGTTGGAAGGGCTATCAAAGTAGTAAATGTGCAGGCTACTTTAAAACCCGGCAAACAGCCGCACGTACCTTATCGCTACGATCCTGCGGTTTACAATTATACTTATAGTGTAATTCCAAATACAGATAACGAGAGCCGCAAATGGGATGATAAAATGTACTTCCGTCCTATCAGCCGTGATGAGATCAATAGAAATGATAAGTTGGTACAAAATCCCGGATACTAATATTAAAATTGTTTTGAGAAAAAAATCTATCCTTAACTTGGATAGATTTTTTTCGTTTTACGAAGTGCCAATGAAGTCTGAGAGCATATTTTTATTATTCGTTATAAATATTCTACTCGTGCTGAGTAGCTGCAATGTCAACAACGACGATACCACTTCGGTTACAGAAAAAAATGATAACTCACTGTTTACCTTACTTCCCGCACAGCAAACAAATATAAATTTTCAAAATACTCTAACAGAAGGGTTAAATACAAATATTTTGATGTATGAATATTTTTATAATGGCGGGGGCGTAGCCGCGGCGGACTTTAATGATGATGGGATGACCGATCTGTATTTTACTGCTAACATGTCTGACAATAAGTTGTACATCAACCAGGGAAATATGAAGTTCAGGGACGTAACAAATATCTCCGGGGCCGGTGGCAGGCCCGGCCCCTGGAAAACGGGCGTGAATGCTGTGGATATTAACAGTGATGGAAAGATGGATATCTATGTGTGTTACTCGGGAAACCTGCCGGAAGATAAAAGACAGAACCAACTTTTTATTAATACGGGCAATAGTTCCGATGGCGTGCCTCATTTTACTGAAAGCGCTGCATTATACAATTTAGCCGCAACCGGCTATAGCAATCAATCTTATTTTCTTGACTACGACAGGGATGGAGACCTGGATATGCTGTTGCTGAATCACAATCCAAAAAATCTGCCCATCCTGAATTTAGAAAAGACTGCGCAAATGTTTGAAGGGGATAATCAGGAAAAAGGGTTGCGGCTGTTGAGGCAAACAAATGGAAAATTTTTGGATGTAACCCGTGAGGCAAAACTGAATGGCTCGGAACTTAGTTATGGTCTTGGATTGGGTATTTCAGATTTTAATAATGATGGCTGGCCAGACTTCTATGTTTCTAATGATTATTCTGTACCGGATTTTATTTATCTCAATAATGGAGATGGCACCTTCAGCAACAGGCTGAATGAAATGATAGGGCACACCAGCCAATTCTCGATGGGCAATGATGTAGCCGACATCAATAATGACGGGTTGCAGGACATTTATACGCTGGACATGTTGCCGGAGGATAACCGCAGGCAGAAACTCCTCTTACCTGCAGATAATTTTGACAAATTTGACCTGAATGTTAAAAGTGGCTTTTACTATCAGTATATGCGAAACATGTTGCAGATAAATAATGGTAACGGCACCTTCAGCGAAATTGGCCAATCAGGCCAGGTTTCCAATTCTGATTGGAGTTGGTCTGCCCTCCTTGCTGACTATAACAATGACGGCAGGAAAGATCTTTACATCACCAATGGATATCTGCGGGATTATACGAACCAGGATTTTATTAAATACATGAATGGCTATGTACAGGAAAAGGGCAAGCTGGTGAGGGAAGATGTTATGGATATTATCAAGGAGATGCCTTCCTCAAATGTGATTAATTATATTTTTGAGAATAAAGGTGATCAGATTTTCGAACACAAAAACAATGAATGGGGCATTACCCAACCATCTAACAGTAATGGTGCTGCCTATGCAGACCTGGATAATGACGGCGACCTGGATTTGATAGTAAATAATATCAATCAGCCTGCCTTTATTTATCGTAACGAAAGTAATAAAACTCCCGATCTCCATTTTCTGCAAATCAAACTTGAAGGAAGCTTTGGAAATGCGAATGGCTTTGGTTCAAGAATAACACTTTTTGCAAATGGCTTAATACAGGTGCAGGAACAGCAGCCTGCCCGGGGCTATCTTTCCAGCGTGTCCCCAATACTGCATTTTGGCCTTGGCTCAAACAAATCAATTGATTCCTTAACGATCAGATGGCCGGGCGGAAAGATGCAAACAGTTTCAAACATACTGCCGGATCAACAGCTTACCCTTTTTGAAAAGAATAGTACTCATTATTTTTCGAAAGATCAAGGGCAAAATACCATGTTTCAACAAGTAAAGTCTCCGATTAACTTTGAAGATACTGACGCAATTATCAATGACTTCAACCGTCAAATATTGCTATTATGCGGGCAGTCATTTGACGGCCCTTATTCCGCAGTCAGTGATCTAAATGGTGATGGCCTTCAGGATGTTGTTATCGGGGGTAGTGCTGGCCAGCCGGCGTCACTTTTTATTCAAAAAGAAAAAAATAAGTTTGAGAAAATAATGCTGCCGGGATTTGAGGAAGACAAAGCATATGATGATGCAGGCATTGAAATATTTGATGCAAATGGAGATGACAAACCTGATATTTATATAGGAAGCGGGGGTTATCATCAGTTGAAAGCCGAAGATCCCCTATTGCAGGATCGTTTATATATCAACGGCGGTAATGGTCAATTTACAAGGAGTAATTCTTTACCAGCTTTTTTTACCAGCAGCTCATGCGTCAAGGCCAATGATATCAATGGCGACTCTTACCCCGATGTTTTTGTGGGAAGCAAAGCTATTCCCGGCAGGTATCCCGAAAGTGCCGGAAGCAAAATTTTATTGAATGACGGTAAAGGACACTTTACTGATGCTACTAAAAATATTTGTCCTGCATTAGAAAATATGGGCCTTGTATCTGATGCAGCGTGGCTGGATGTTGATGGAGACAACAAAAATGAACTGATTATCGCAGGAGAATGGATGCCTGTAAAAGTTTTTACATTTCAGCAGGGAAGATTAATAGATGTGAGTGAAAAATTTTTAGACAAAGATTACGCAGGTTGGTGGAATACTATTGAAACAGGAGATATCAATAGCGATGGCATCCCTGATCTGGTGATCGGAAATATGGGAACCAATATGCAATTACAAGCAAGTGAAAAAGAACCGGTAGAAATGTACTTTAAAGACTTCGATGGAAATGGTACTATTGATCCCATACTCTCTTCTTACATTCAGCATAAGCGTTATCCATACATAACCAGGGATGAACTAATTAACCAACTGCCCGGATTAAGAAAAAAATATCCGGACTATAAAAGCTACGCTGAGGCAACTACAGATGAACTGTTTGATAAAAGTGATCTTGATAATGCAGGGCACCTCCGGGCAGATTTTTTAAAGACTGTTTGTTTTCTCAATACCCGGAAAGGCAAATTAGTTCCGAAGGAATTACCTGAAGAAGCCCAGTATTCTCCTGTTTACAGTATCCAAATAATGGATGTGAATGCAGATGGGAAAAATGATCTGTTACTATTTGGCAATAGTAGTCATTTCAAGATAAGGTTAGGTAAATTTGATGCCAACTACGGGCAGTACTTTGCGGGTGACGGCCAGGGAAATTTTAAATATATTCCCCAATATCAATCCGGCTTAAACGTATGGGGAGATGTCAGAACCTCCTTCATGATGCACGATCAGTTGTATATTGGAATAAATGGAGGTAAGATGATTAGTTATAAATTAAATGCACGCTCAAAAAATTGAATTCCGGTAAGCTCACATATCTCATTTTTATTTTTGCCGTTACTGTAGGTTTTGCTTCCTGTACAACAAAAAATGAAAAGCCTCCGCCTGGCTATGAACTGGCGAATGCCTGGGCACGGCTTGCATTATACATTACCAAAAACACACCTGCCAACTCTCCTACTTTTGCTTCCCGGTGCCTGGGATATATAGGGCTTACAATGTATGAATCCATTGTACCCGGGTTTCCGCATCACCAATCGGTAGCTCCACAACTTAATGGACTTGGCAAATTGTCATCGCCACCGAAAGGGGAATCAATTATTTGGGAGATAGCATTAAATGCAGGCCAGGCTGAAATTCTCAGAAAAATCTACATCCAAACCTCTGATGAAAATAAATCTATGATTGATTCTCTCGAGCAATCATATGAGAAAAAGTATGCGAACTCAGGCGGAAAGAAAATCAAAGAAAACTCTATTCAATATGGCAGGAAGATAGCAGACGAAATTTTTGAATGGTCGAAAACCGATGGAGGACACAGGGCATACTTGCACAACTTTGATAAAAAGATTGTGTATGTGCAAAAACCCGGTGGTTGGCAACCTCCATTGTATGCACAGTCTTTCAGTCATTTTCCCCTCCACCCTCATTGGGGAGATAACCGTCCTTTTTTAGCCATTGACGATTCTGTAGCCGAACCTGCATGCCTGCCCTACGACACCACACCGGGTTCTGCTTATTACAAGCAATTTTATGCCGTCTATGAAAAAGAAATATCTCTTACAGATACAGAAAAACAGGCGGCCGTTTGGTGGGGAGATGACCCCGATGAAACATTCACCCCGCCTGGTCATTCCTATTACCTGGCTACGTTGGCAATAGAAAAAACTCAACCGGAAATGATCAGGTGTGCCGAAACATTTGCAAGAGTTGGGATGGCTGTAGCTGATGCCTTTCGCGATTGCTGGAAATGGAAGTTTAATTTATTTACTGAACGGCCTAATACATTTATTCCAAAATATATTGACTCCTCCTGGCATTCCTTCTGGCCAGACCCGCCTTTCCCATCTTTTCCTTCAGGCCATGCCATACAAGCGGCGGCAGCAGCTACCGTTTTGACCGATCTCTACGGCAGCAAATTCTCCTTTACAGACAGCGCCCATGCGGGAAGAAAAAGAGACGATATCCGCAATGCCGATTTCGTAGTGCGGCATTTCAAATCATTTTGGGAAGTCGCAGAAGAAACAGCGGATTCCCGTTTTTTCGGTGGAATACATACGCCGCAGGATAATGATGCCGGTTTACAAAAAGGAAAAGAAATCGGGAAAAATGTGAATAACCTGAGGTGGAAAAAAGATAGTTAATCTTGTGCCTTTGTGCCTTGCATTTGTGCCTTGTGCCTTTGCGGGATCAATTTGTGAGTTGTGGGACAAACAATAAAATCTTTTGAGGAAATTTAAATACTGCATGATATCTCATTCCAAATACTTAGCCCGTACCTGTGCGCTGCTTATTTTTCTATATTTTTTTTTAAATAACAGTATGGCACAAACGCCGTTTACTGATGTAACCGAGCAAGCCGGCATTCGCCACGCTTTCAAAGTATATGAAGGGATGTTTGGCGGTGGCGCTAGTGTGATAGATTTTAATAATGATGGATTCGAAGACATTTTTATCACCGGGGGAATGAATGAAGATGTTTTGTATAAAAACAATGGCAACGGTACGTTTACCAATGTATATTCAACGAGTGGCTTAAGCCTTACCAAAAAATATGTGACCCAGGGCGCAGCGGGTGCAGACGTGAACCGCGACGGGTTTGTTGATTTGCTGATCACGACTATTACAACAAAAGATTCGGTGCAGGTAATTCCCCGGGAAATAAATCTTCTGTTTCTCAACAATGGAAATGGCACCTTTCGCAATGCCACTAAAGAGTTTGGAATAGACCAGTTATACTCCTTCAGTACCGGCGTTAGTTTTGGTGACATCAATGGCGATGGATGGCCGGATGCTTACATTGGAAACTATTTTAATGAATTCCAGGGAAAATTAAGTGTAATAAATGATGCAACAGTTGTGGGAGCTAACCAGATAGCAAAAGGTTATTTACTCATAAATGAAGATGGAAAAAAATTCAGAGATGCTTACAAAGATTATGGACTTGATTTCCGGGGTTTTGGTTTTGGTGGAGTCTTCACAGATTTTGACAATGACGGCGACCAGGATATCATTATCAATCATGACTTTGGCTACAAGAGAACTCCCAACCTGCTCCTACAGAATAATTTCCCAAAAGAAAGTTTTACAGATGTAGCTGTTCCGGGCAATATGGATCTCAAAATAAATGCAATGAGCACAGCTGTTGGAGACTACGACAATGATGGCTTGATGGATTATTTTTTTACAAATATTGGATTCAATTATTTCATGGTAAACCAGGTAGCAGGAAAGCCTTTTGTAAATAAAGCGAAACAGATGGGCATGGATATATTCACTATTAGCTGGGGCGTAAACTTTGCAGATTTCGATCACGATGGTGATGTGGATCTTTTTGTTGCGAATGGAGATTTGAATCCTAATTGTGTACCGATGGGAAATTTTTATTTTGAAAATACCGGTAATACATTCATGGAAAAATCGCGGGCAGATGGGCTGGCTGATTATGGAATTGGCCGTGGCTCTGTCACTTTTGATTATGATAACGATGGTGATCTTGACCTTTTGGTGGTAAACCAGGTAGCCCAACTCAGTTATCCTGTGCCTTCCATTACCAAACTTTACCGGAATGATTCTGCAAATGGAAATTGGATAAAAATATCTTTGGAAGGTATTCAGGCAGAAATGCATGGCCTTGGCTCCAGGGTTGAAATTGTGGCTGGCGAAAAAAGAATGATGCGCGAAGTGGACGGAGGCAGCTCAAGTCATTTGTCACAGAATTCTGTGATTCTGCATTTTGGGTTAGGAAATTCTACTATGATTGACAGTGTGATGGTTAGGTGGACTGGCGGGGAAAAGCAGGTACTGACAAAT
>MWWA01000506.1_pt1 | contig 10145 bp, 15 predicted proteins | sample 1047341 | NCBI WGS metagenome assembly MWWA01 (sample SAMN06349978, study PRJNA376086) | soil metagenome | isolation source: MS5-1 sample Antarctic (ecotone) soil | place: Antarctica | collected 2015-01-13 | reverse complement strand
TGAATTATAGAATGCCGCCGTCATCCCCAACTAGGTTGGGGACGGGTTCGAGTCCCGTCCGGTCCGCAGGATACCCGTAACCCACCGACCAACCCATTACACTTCCGGTAATTTTTTCCAGTTTTGTGGAAGTAGCCCTTCAATATTTGGCTACTGAGTACAGATGGCCGGTACTTTTTTTTGACTTTTTTCATTGTTCTTAATAATTTAGTGACAAGCTATTTCAGGACGAGACAGTTCCATTCAGCCAGGGCAGCGTACTTATTACTTACAATGTTTGCCCTTCTGAGCCTTAGGGCTTTTTTTGATTTACCGTTTGCTCATATCAAAAGTGCAACTTTGCGCTGCAATGGCTATAAATATGGACAAGAACAATCTCAAACAACTATTCCCTACCCTTGAAGAAGGTTTGTACGAGGAAATAGTTAAGCATGGAACCATAAAAGAAGTAAAAGCAGGTGAAACCCTTCTGAAAGTCGGGCAAACCATCCGCTCTACAATGCTAATATTAGACGGGTTAGTGAAGTTATACAGGGAAGATGATGAAGGCAAAGAGTTCTTTATTTACCACCTTGACGCAGGTCAGGCTTGTTCGCTTTCAATGGTATGTGCAGCCAAGCATGAAAAAAGTGAAGTTTTGGCAAAAGCACTTACAGACGCCACTGTTTTAGCCATCCCTTTAGAGTTTATGGACCAGTGGATGAGCAAATACAAAAGCTGGTATCAGTTTGTAATCACATCTTATAGAAACAGGTTTGAAGAACTCTTAAAAACAATTGATGCCATTGCTTTTACCAACATGGATGAACGGCTGGAAGATTACATAAAAAAGCAGGTTGCCCGGTTAGGCAACAATTTAAAAATGACACATCAGGACATAGCTACGGACCTTAACTCATCCCGTGAAGTTATCAGCAGGCTACTAAAAAAGATGGAGGCAAAGAAGTGGCTTATCATTCATAGGAACTCTATTGAATGGATTAAAAAGGATTAAAAGTTATTGTGTGACATATATCACTGTACGTCCCTGCAAATGCAATCAATTTTGCAGCTATGGAAATAGCAGGATATATAGCATCATTGTTCATTGGAGTATCATTGGGCTTAATTGGCGGAGGCGGCTCAATACTTACTGTGCCGGTTTTGGTGTACCTGTTTGCAATTTCTCCCACCATTGCAATCTCTTATTCACTTTTTATAGTCGGCTTTACAAGCCTCGTAGGTGCTTACAACAACTATCGTAAAGGCTTAGTTAACTTCAATACAGTTTTATTATTTGGCTCTTCTTCAATAACAACCGTGTTCATTGCACGTAAGTTTATTATTCCTCTCTTACCAAATGTGTTTTTTAAAATAGGCTCATTTAATGTAACCCATGCACTTTTCGTAATGGTTGTTTTTGCTATACTAATGGTAGCAGCATCGGTTTCGATGATTAAGAATAGAAAAGTTGAAGCAGAAGAAAAGGCAAAATCAAATCCATTGCTATTATTGTTTTATGGTGTGCTGATTGGTTTAGTAACAGGTTTTTTAGGTGCAGGCGGTGGTTTCCTTTTAATACCAGCCTTAGTCATATTAATGAAGCTGCCAATGAAAGAGGCAATAGGGACATCTCTCTTAATAATTGCACTCAATTCACTAATAGGTTTTTTAGGGGATATAGGTCGTCATCCTATTGACTGGATGTTTATCAGCATTGTTTCCGCAATAGCCATTGCAGGCATTTTTATTGGTGGCTATTTCAATCAGAAGGTTAATGCCGAAAAGCTAAAGAAAGGCTTCGGCTGGTTTGTTCTTATAATGGGCATTTACATACTTGTTAAAGAAATCGGTTTTTAAACCTTGTGTGACAATTATCACCCTAGGCACAAGACAAACAAACGAATTTTGAAAACATCAAAAAACATGGTCATGAAAGACACAATGAACAATTCCACAATAGTGGATGTGAGAACACCTGAAGAGTATTCAGGCGAACATTTTCCCGATGCTATTAATATTCCTTTAGACCAGGTGAATCAAAGAATAAGTGAGTTTAAAGAAATGTCTAAGCCTATTATTGCGTATTGCAGAAGCGGAAACAGAAGCGGGATGGCAGTTGCCATCCTAAAGCAGAATGGAATTAACGATGCAATAAACGGTGGTGGGCTTGATGATTAAGACAAAACAATAAATGAAGTATGAAAGCTATTATAAATAATTGGTCAATAATGCGTGGACTTCGCCTTGTGCTTGGCATAGCATCATTAGGGCAGGCATTCATTCAAAAAGATATATCGCTGGGTTTATTAGCCGCTTTTTTACTCTTAACAGCTATTGCCAATATTGGATGCTGTGGTGCAAATGGATGTGCAGTTAATTTTAAACAAAACAAAAAAGAAAGAAATTATCTATGAAGAATTGGATGCAAAAAAATAAGCTGTATTTTATTGGAGCTCTGCTGGGAGCAATATCGGGCTTTTTCTACTGGAAATATGTTGGATGTTTAACAGGAACCTGCGCCATTACTTCCAACCCAATAATAAGTACAATTTATGGTGCGGTAATGGGTTCGTTGTTATTAAGTCTTTTCAACAAATCACCAAATAAACAAATACAGAATGATTGAGTTTTTAAAACAACCCTGGGCATGGTATGTAGCAGGTCCGCTAATCGGGTTAACGGTGCCGGCACTCCTGCTTTTGGGCAATAAAACATTGGGGGTATCTTCCTCGTTACGGCACGTTTGTGCTGCATGTATTCCTGCCAAAATTTCTTTTTTTCATTACGACTGGAAGAAAGAAGCCTGGAACCTATTTTTTGTCGCAGGCATTGTAGCTGGGGCAGCAATTGTGGCTGCATTTTTGAACAATCCTAATCCTGTAGTCATCCATCCCGACTTAGTTAAAGAACTCAATCATTACGGATTGTCAGCACCGCATTCTCTAATGCCTGAAGAGATATTTAACTGGCAGCAGCTACTGACTGCAAAAGGTTTGTTTTTTATCGTTTTTGGTGGCTTCCTGGTAGGCTTTGGAACAAGGTACGCCGGTGGTTGTACTTCCGGTCATGCCATTATGGGTTTATCCAATTTGCAGTTGCCATCGCTTATTGCTACCATCAGTTTTATGGCAGGTGGTTTTCTTATGGCAAACCTTATTCTTCCCTACATTCTAAATTGGTAAATAATGCAAACAACAGATATAAAAACACGCCCCCTTAATACAGATTTTGAAGTGCGTTCACTGGATATTGACGAACCGAAAAACAGTAACGAAAGCATTTTATCCTACGCTAAGTATTTGCTCATGGGCATTCTTTTCGGTATTATTCTGGTGAAGTCCGAAGTGATATCTTGGTATCGCATTCAGGAGATGTTTCGCCTGCAAAGCTTTCACATGTATGGTGTAATGGGTTCGGCAGTGGTCACCGGTATTATTTCAGTGTGGTTGATTAAAAAGTTTAACATCAAAACAATACATGGCGAAACGGTGGTTATCCCGGCAAAGAAGTTTAATAAAGGGCAAATCTATGGTGGATTGATTTTTGGTTTTGGATGGGCAATTACAGGCGCTTGTCCGGGTCCGCTGTTCGCACTGATAGGTTCTGGATTTAGTGTGATTATTGTAACCATGCTTAGTGCAATTGCAGGTACGTGGGTGTATGGGTATTTCAAAGAAAGGCTACCGCATTAATTTGTTACGAGTATATTTTTATCTTCAATCACTTTTATTAAAAAATACACTAGCGTTGCGTTGTTTTATATAAAAGTTCTTTGGAACACTTGATAGGTCTATGTTTTAGCCGATTTAAGTCGGCGTTGATTTGAAAATAATTCTGTTCGTTCTTTGCATAAATCATTGATAATGAACAAAGGACGTATGGCTTTCACGCAAATAATGGATTTTGCATCTCAGGATCTTTTTAAAGTTTGTGTTAACCGATATAACGGTAACTATAAAACAAAAAAGTTTACATGTTGGAAACAATTTCTTTGTATGGCATTTGGCCAGTTGACTCATCGTGAAAGCATGAGCGATACTCTTCTTTGTTTGAAACTAAATTCTGATAAGCTTTATCACCTTGGCATTGGACAAGCGATTAATCAGGCTTTCTTTCGGAAGCCTTTTTTGTCACTCTTCCCCTGTGATTGTATCAATTCCTAATGCCTGGTACACAGGGCATGAACCAAAGGTGCTTGTTACGGTAAATATCGCCGCTAATGCAAGTAATCCGATACCGGCAATGCCTTTAACCTTGCCGGTTATGAAAGCAGCAACCATTCCCGCTGCTAATGTCGGGCGGATAATCCTGTCACCCAACCCCATATTCTTTTCTAATTTCATGGTGTAACTTTTGAGAAGTATTGCAAATTGAGTGCCCATTTCCTATGTGACATGTGTCACCGAAATGCTTGTTACACTTTAGGAAATTTGCACTATAAAATATAAGTACAATGCAGTTAAAGCAATTTGAAGATAAGAACCTATCGCATTACAGTTACGCTGTTTTAAGCGAGTGCGAAAAGCAAATCGTATTGGTAGACCCTGCACGAAATGTGCAGCAGTACCTTGATTTTGCAAAGGATAAAGAGGCAACAATTATCGGGGTAATCGAAACGCATCCGCATGCTGATTTTGTAAGCAGTCATTTGGAGTTGCATGAAACAACAGGCGCAACCATTTACACAAGCAAACTGGTTGATGCAGTATATCCACACAAAACATTTGATGACGGGGATATTATTACGTTTGGTAAAATAAAGTTATCGGCACTCAACACACCTGGTCATTCGCCCGACAGCATCAGCATTGTGTTAGAACACGATGGCAGACAAAAGGCGGTGTTTACCGGTGATACACTTTTTATTGGCGACTGTGGCAGACCCGATTTAAGATCAGGCAATGGTGATGTAAAAGAAGCAGCTAATCAATTGGCGAGGCAAATGTATCACTCATTACGCGATAAGTTGATGGTGTTAGAGGATGAGACCATTGTTTACCCGGCGCATGGTGCAGGTACACTGTGCGGTAAAAATTTAAGTAAGGAAAGCACCAGCACGATAGGAAAAGAAAAAGAAACCAACTGGAGTTTACAGGAAGTAGATGAGGAAGAGTTTGTAAAGAACCTTTTACAAGACCAGCCTTTTGTTCCCGCTTACTTTCCGTACGATGTGGAGCTGAATAAAAAGGGTGCGCCACACATGAAAGAAAGTGTTGCAGCAGTTAAAAAAGGTGTGGCATCCAACCTAAATAAAGATTTGTGGATAGTGGATGTGCGTAATGAAGATAATTTTAAAGAAGGTCATTTACCACATTCAATTAATATACAGGAAGACGGAAAATTTGAAACCTGGTTAGGAAGCATCATTAAGCCGGAAGAGCAATTTTACATTGCTGCCAAAGATGAAGAACAATTGCAAAGGGTGCTGATAAGAGTGGCTGCTATCGGTTATGAAACCGCCGTTGCTGAGGCACTAATTGTAAATAATGGTGGCCTGAAGGAAGCCGAATTGGATGTGGACCTATTCAAAAATCGTACATCCGATTATACTATTATTGACGTGCGGAACAAAGCTGAAGTGGAAGATGGTAAGATTTTTGAAAACAGTGTTTCCATTCCTTTAGCAGAGGTTAGAGACAGGGTGGAAGAAATCCCAACTAATAAACCAATCGTTGTGCATTGTGCCGGTGGTTATCGTAGTGCAGCCGGCAGTTCAATTATAAAGTCAGCACTTGATGGTAAGGTGAAAGTGTTTGATTTGAGCGAGGCAATAAAACAATTTCAGTAAGCCTGTGGCACAGCTATTTTGTGCAATTTTGTAATATTTCAATACATTTCGTAAGTAAAAACACTATATGAAAGGCATATTTCTAACCCTTATCATGTTTTTCTTTTCACTCATCAGTGAGGCGTGTACTATGTGCAATTCCAGGCAGGCAACAGATGTAAGAGCCTTGGTATTTGGTGATGATTTCTACAAGAACGTCTTTTTTACTGTATTGCCTTTTATAGCGTTTACAGGCATTATAGTTTTTATTTATAAAAGCGGCAAAACCATAAAATCTTAAAACTGAAATAGCAGACAATGAACAGGAAACCGTTAATAGCAGCAGGTACGCTACCATTATTTTCCTGGCGTTGCAATCTATCAGCTTCCTTGCTCCGGTTGGTATATCTGATGTATTCATCAGGTGGCCGTCAGCTTGCAGCATTGCCCTTTTAAGGGGCTTTGCAGCTTTGCCTTGACCTTTATAACTTGTTTCGACCATAAGCTTACCCTAAGGAAGGGGTGAAAGCACCATGAGGCATCATTATATACAAAATGATACAAAATTAAAAAGTCCTGTAGAAACAGGACCTTTAATACACCAGATATAAAAAGTTTTAGAATATTTCTTGAATTTTCAAGCTGTTACCTGAATTGAATAAGTAATAGTTTGGACCAACCTTCTGGAAAATTTCAATCCCCAAACACTGAAGGACACTAACATCAGCAGTTAATGTAGGCGAGCCAGGAAGTGTTGAAGTACCTACCGTATTAGTAGTCACGGCATCCAATGGTAAGTAAGCAGAATAGGTAATTTCTACCAGTTCGTTATTATCAGCGTCAATTGGCTCGTAAGTACCGGTGCTTTCAACATAAGCAAAATCTGAAACTACTGCTAACGCCTGAATAAGTCTAAAGTGCGTTGAACCGGCAGGAGCACTTAAAAAACTTGCAGGATTGAAAGCTGGAATGGTTGCAGTTGCTTCTGTTCTACCTGCTATGTGAGCAAGTGTAAACGGAGCACTCATGATGCTATCAAAATTGATATTCTTGTTGAATTGAAAACCTGTTAAGTAGTTGCGTTGTGACCTAAAAGATTTGATGTTATAAAAGTGCTTATTCTATTGGGTTTCCGGCGATAGGTTCGAGGCCCGTCCGGTCCGCAGGATACCCTTCATTTGAAGGGTTTTTTGTTTTTCCAGATGGCCTTTTATGTCTATATAATTCAGAGCCAAAAAGATGGATCCTATTATAAAGGTTTCACCGAAGAATATGCAAAAATTAATAAATATCCACTAATTCAGAATTTTATTACTGATTTAGCTAAAATAAATCTAATCTGAAAAATTTAGGATTCACCTCAGAATTATAATTCTGAAACAGCTTTTCTCCATTGTTTGGGAATGATTCTCCAGCCAGAAATTAATACCTAACTCCCTTATTGCAGATGTGCTTCAAAGCCTTGGTTGCCACCTCGCATAAGCATGCAAAAACCATATATTTTCATCTTCTAAAATTCATTCCTTGGCTAAAAAAATTATCCGTTTATTATACGCTGGTGGTCACAGAATGGTAGTGCTCAAATCGCCGAATTCACTAAAGCATATTATCCACTAATCACCCATACTGAATTATATATCGCATACAAACACTATAAGAATGCAATTCTAGCATACAAGCAGGCCATAAAAATGTTCCAGGAACGCATGAAAAAGATTTTTTTAAAGCTTTGTATGGTAAGCCTGCGGTAGTCTGTGCAAAAACAATGTTTGATGATCATAACACTTCGTTACAGAGAACAACACCTATTCTAACACTTCTGCAAAAATGTTATTCTGCACTTATTTTCGTAATTGCTTAACTCTGTCCATTGACTTTTGAAGCAGATCCCTGGCTATCTCAGGATCGATTCCTGCTTTTTTTGCCATAGCATTGATATCGGGTTCTTTTCCTTCATTGATTACGGGCAATGCCAGCGATAGAAACTTGTTGAGCTTCTCTATCATTACTTCATTTTCAGGTGATGATTTGGTTTCAAATAAACTGCTGTATGGATTAATGGGCAGGTCCTTTTTCAGCAATTGTTTTATGACAATTAACATCGGCAGGTGCAAACGAATATCGGGATCGAGAGGCAGGTCAAATTCATGCGCATTTAGCTTTTTTGCCATCTCTATATAACCCCGGTCCGTAAGGGCGGACAAAAGAATGATTTCGCGCTCTTCGTCATAGAAAGCCTCTGAAAAATGCGGAGGCTCGCTCCAAATTTTGTCACTTAATCTAAATACTCCTTCCGCGTACTCAATTTTGAAATTTTTCTTCAGTGTTTGCATATCAAAAGCTGGGGCCTGACTTTCACTTAATACATGCAATATTTCGAACTCGCCGTTTTGTACAAGTGGATATTCAGATCCGGTCATCAGCATCATATAAGGGACAGGATTATTCTCCAGATCTTTCATCAAATCGGACTCTGACGCTATCGAACCATTCAATTCACTTGCATAAAAGAAAATATCATCAGCGCCAAAACTCTGAAAGCTAGTTACAGGGCCATAGGTTTGCCAGCAGTCTCCATTAAATCCAATAAGATTGAACCAAATTAATACCCGGCGTTCCGATAAAATCTGACTTACAGAGGTAGAATACAAAAGATAAGTCTCCCTGGTAAAAACGTCTTGCATTTCATAAAAATCGCTGGCCGGGTTGGCTTTGATTTCACTGAAACTAAACCGCCAGGGATGCGCAGCCATTTGCCGCAGGAAATTTTGCTGTTCACCATCAAGATCTTTAATGGCCGCGTGATTTAGGTATTTTGCTATTAACCCCTGCTGTTTAAAAATCCTATGCCCGATGTATTGTGCTTTGATCAGGCTAGTCCAATTAGAGGGCATTTCCTTTTCAGCATGCCTGAACCGGAAATTTTTTGCGTCAAATTCCCGATCCAGCTTATCGCGCTTGGCAGCATAGTATAATAAAAACTCATCTATTACGGTTGTCGAAACTTTACTTACCTGCTTGCACAGTTCCCTGAGGTGTTTATAATCTGGCATGTTCGGTTTTTTGTTAATTCGGTAAAATTAAAAATATAGCCTAAGCTGCTAAAGGTTAAATAAAATATTTTAGAGAATACCGTAACTGATTTTCCAAATGCTTACACAAGTATACAAAGGAATATATATCAGCGGATTAAAATAAATCTAAAAATTTGAATTATTCGTACGTAAATATGTAGGTTTTCACACCAATTCATTCATATTTTGCAAAAAATGAAAAGAAAAATTCATCTTTAGCTTAACAGAAGAATAAGAGTTATGTGAGGCTATTTGTGAGTTGACTGCAACCGCGCAAACCGGCAGTGTTATCATTCACTAAAGTAAAAATCAAACACCGAATTGCGGCCATTGTTAACAACAGAACGACAATTTAAACGACGACATTCAACGATTACCGAACTGATTTACATTTAAAATAAATAAAATTATTATGCTGACAGATATAAATCCAAAATTACCAATGCGGGACAAAACCGCGACAAAAGACTTTTATCTGAACAGGTTAGGTTTTACGGAATTTGGAAGCGCTGACTATGACGGCTACCTGATGGTCGAAAAGGACAACATCCAAATTCATTTTTTTGAGTTTAAAGGCCTTGACCCAAAAGTAAACTACGGACAAGTTTATATCCGAACAGATGACATTGACAACTTGTATCAATCATTAGTTGAAGAGAAAATAAACATACATCCAAACGGAATTTTACAAACAAAACCCTGGGGACAAAAAGAGTTTGCTCTGCTTGACCCAGACAACAATTTACTGACCTTCGGACAGAGCGTATAATTAACTTTTAGACGACAGGCAACAAAAAAAGAAGCAAGCAAAAGCAAGATTGTCAATATGGCGTGGCTATCAATCGCGTAAAATTCCTGTTCTTCTTAAAGAAGTTCATTCAACCATTTCGATACTCAAAATTATCTTCATTCATTTAAAATAAATCCCCACAAATTCGAATTAAAGTGATCCTATTGATTCGGGTGCTGCTCTGGAAAAAGTTTTGGTGACGATTTAACTCATGTTAAAAGAGAAATAAAACTAGTTTATGGTATTCCAAATGGAAATTAAGGATCCACTTAAATTGATATTGATGAAAGAGATGAAGAACTTGTTTATACCTCAATTTCAATATGCAAGTGCTGTTAAACATTATCGCTCATGTCACTAAAAAAGGATTGATATTCTTCTAAAGCCCGTTTGGTGAGGTAAGGCTCAATCATACTGCAGCAAAGTGCTAAATAATGGAGCAGCTTCTTTTTTTCGTCTCCCTGAAAATGCAGTTTAGCATCAATGATCCAGAAGCTGTTAACCATGAGGTTTATATTGATTAGGTTTTCAA
>MWWA01000504.1_pt1 | contig 10167 bp, 10 predicted proteins | sample 1047341 | NCBI WGS metagenome assembly MWWA01 (sample SAMN06349978, study PRJNA376086) | soil metagenome | isolation source: MS5-1 sample Antarctic (ecotone) soil | place: Antarctica | collected 2015-01-13 | reverse complement strand
GGTAAAAATTTTCAATTCATCCGCACCCCCAAAATACGAAAGGACACTAATGATGGCCCCCGTGGCACTTCCAAACATTAATCCAATGATCAATAAGGTCATGCTGTCCCTGACTTTCCAGGCAGTGAGGCTCATAAGGACCAGTACCCCCATGGCTCCAAGGCTTGCGGCGAAGATGGTACCCCAAATTCCCAGGAAACCCCCTCCCATCAAATTCCAGCCAAAAGCACTTCCGCTTAGGATTAAAATGGCCACCCCCAATCCGGCACCTGAGCTGATGCCCAATACATATGGTCCTGCCAGGGGATTTCTGAAAAAGGTCTGCATCTGGAGTCCGCTAAGGGAGAGTGCCACTCCTGCAAGAATTGCTGTAAGGGCTTTGGGAATCCTGTAAACAAATAAAATGGTCTCCCAGGATTTTTTGGTGATTTCTCCCCCCGCTAAACCGGAAATAATTTCCATCATGGGAATCTGAACGGAGCCCACGGAGATATTGATCAGAAATAAAACCACTATGAGAAGGAATCCAAAGATGATTCCAATGCTTATCTTATTTCTTTTTATCGTGGCCAATTTCTTTTGGGGCTCCTTTTAGTTTTTCGTAAAAGTAAGGTTCATATCCCGGTAAAAGTTCAGGATGGATAATTTTTACCAGATCCTTCAGGATGATATCCGGTCTCATATATCCCAGCTCAAAATATTCAATTCCTCCTGTTTTGCCTTTTTTATGGGTAAAAGTATAGACCTGGGCATTTTGGTAAGCTTTAAAATTGGCATATCTGGAATCTGCTTCCCTCATTGCCTCAAGATCTTTAAAATCTGCAGCCCCGATCCAAATATCTGCTTCTAAAGCCCTATCCAGAACAAATTCATAATTTAGCTGCAAACTACCTGTCCCGGATTCATTCTTAAAGATATATTCACTTCCCGCATCCTGTAGGAACAATGCACCCCAATTGTCAGCTGCAGGGGCATACCAGATGTCCTTGTACATCACCCCACTTAGAACTGTTGGTCGATGGCTTAAAGAAGCATCGCCAATTTTCTCTTTAAGGCGAAGGTAATCGGCTTCAATTTCTTCAAAAACCTCAACCGCATCCACATATTTTCCCGTGAGGGCACCGGTGAATTTAATCCATTCGGCCCTTCCCAACGGATGTTGTTCCGTATATTCGCCATTGATAATGGCCGGAATCCCGGCACTTTTTAACAAAGAGAGTTGCTGCAGGTTTTCTCCCATGGTAGAAATGATGACCAAATCCGGATCCAGGTCAATCATCATTTCTATATTTGCCTCTGCCCCTTTCCCCAGATCCCTTATCTTTCCCTTTTCTATTTGCTTCCGCATGGTTTCTGAAGAAATTAAATCTGTATTGGGAAAACCCATCATCTGATCCGAAATTCCCAGTAAATCCAGGTGGGGGACCTGGGTGGTTGAAGTTAGAACAAGGCTTTTAACAGGGGTGGAAATCACTGCATCATAATCATCTTGATCATATTCCACCTGCGTATTTTCTATGATTAAATATTTAAATGGATCATGCATACCCGGGAAAGCCCGGGTAACTTCCACCACCTTATATCCTTTTCCCTGATAAATATGAAAGCCCTTTGCATAAGAAATGGGGATGGATTCCAATCCTTGCACCTCATCCTTTTTGCCGGAAGGAGAACAGGATAAAAATACACCCAAAAGAAGTAAATAAACAATGGTAGTAAAAACGGGAAAGGTATGGTACATGTTAATTCTCACTGGAGCTGTTTTTAGATTCAAAAACAGTAATTATTGACTTTTTAAGAAGGCAGAAATATTCCTCGCCACCCAAAATAAGACATTGTTATTCCCATATCCAAGAATTAAAATTTTGATGGCCTTTCTTCTTTATCAAAAATACTGTAGGTTTGTCCCAGAAATTGGTTCCCGACCACCTGCAGGTGGCCGGGATTAAAAGGGAATTCGGTGAGAATCCGAAGCTGTCCCCGCAACTGTAAGCTGTTCCCGATCAAAGGGAATTTTGTCCATCCATGCCACTGCCCCAATAATTATCGGGGTGGGAAGGCGACAAAATCAGCAAGTCAGGAGACCTACCTTTTTCGAAACTTAATATAAATTCAAGGCTTTCGGGTGAAGAGCTGAGATGGACCATATTCTTTCCCTTATTGTCTCGGGAATTTCTGGACTCTCTCTTTCAATCACACTATTGCTTTGGGTTAAATTATTGCTAAAAATGATTTAATTCAAAAAGCAGATGTTAGGCAAGATACTACTGTTCTGGATTTTTACCACAGGAGGAAACCAGCTACAAGACCCTTCCGATACCGTTGACCTACAGGAGATAGCGGTCTATGGTTCAGCTTTGGGCAAATATGCAGCAGGGCAGCAGGTATTGACTTTTGATAAAAGAATATTGAAAGAATTTTCCGGCCGTTCTTTAGGGGACTTGCTGCAGCAAAGCTCTGGATTGTATATACGGCAATATGGAGAAGGAATGGTGGCTTCCCTGTCCATGAGGGGAACGTCTGCAGGACATACTGCCGTGTTTTGGAATGGATTGCCCGTCAACAGTCCCTCTTTGGGTCAAACTGATTTTTCCCTGCTTCCCAATGAAGCCATTGGGAAACTAGCGGTTCATTACGGCTCTTCGGGAGCCTTATACGGGACTGATGCTATAGGTGGGTCGGTGCATTTGTACAGTGGTCTAAGCTTCAACCAGGGCCATCAATTGCAGGTAAGCCAGGGAGTTGGCTCTTTTGGAAGGATAAATTCAGGGGTTTCCTATGGTTTTTCAGATCAGAAATGGGCCACAAAGACCAAGGTCTATAGGAATGTGTCGCAAAATGATTTTATTTATCGGGATCCCACACGGCCAGGATACCCTGAAACCAGGACCACCAATGCAGCAGTCAAACAGCGTGGTTTTGTCCAGGACCTGGGCTGGAACATCCATGCATCTTCACAGTTGAGCACGTCCATTTGGTATACTGTCACGGATAGACAGATACAGCCTTTAATGGGATCCAATAGCCAGGAAGTACAGGAGGATAAGCATCTCCGCTGGGTATTGGACTATAAGCACTTTTTTGGATTTAATGTACTGAACTTAAAAGTTGGATGGGTACAGGACCGCATGGTATTTAACCGGAACAGTAGAAATAAGACGGACCAATATTTTTTATCCGGGGAATATGAGTGGAACTTCAATGATAAATTAAGTTCAAAGCTGGGAAGCAGGTTTACTTTTATCAAGGTGATTTGAGTACTTATTCTGCCCAGGAGGAGCGGATTGAATTGTATTCCTTTACCACCTACAGGCCTCTTAAAAAGCTGGCATTTTCTCTCAATCTTAGACAATCTGCTTTTAATCAAAAAAATTGTACCCTTTACGCCCTCTGCCAGTGCCCAATATGAGTTGGTTGATAGAGAAATCCAACAATTGACGGTTAAGGCAGCAGTCAGTCAGAGTTACAAAATACCCACTTTAAATGATCGGTATTGGGTCCCGGGGGGAAACCCTTCCCTGATTCCTGAACAGGGGACAAGCTGGGAATCCGGCCTGATTTTTCAAAGGAATTTTAAAGGGAAGGGGGCATTAAAATCTGAAGTGACCTATTATAGAATGGATGTGGAAAACTGGATAATTTGGTTGCCCCAAGGCAATATATGGACTCCTTCCAATATAAGAAATGTCAAAAACCAGGGTGTGGAACTTACCACAGAAGGGAATTATTCTATGGGTAGTGTAAAATTAAAAGCCAATATCAACTATGCCTACAACCAGGCAAGGAATCAAACCCGGATAAACAGCAATGACCGCAGCTTCGGCAAGCAGCTTCCGTATACTCCTTTACATAAAATGCAGTGGAATGTCAGGGCCCAGAAAGATGACTTTGAAGTTTTTATCAATCAGGTTTATACGGGAGAGAGGTATGATACCTCCGACAATGAGTCCATAGTGGCCCCTTTTACCCTTTGGAACACAGGAATTAATTATCAATGGACATTTTTTAAGTTTAGCGGAAATGTTGGGATGCAGATCTTTAATGTATTGAATGAGCAATATCAGACCATGAAGCTAAGGGCCATGCCAGGAAGGAATTATCAAATTAATTTAAATTTTAACTTATAAAATTGAGCATAAAAATTCTCTCTCCTTCTAGAACAGGTGTTCAGCGGGATCCCAATTCAAATTATATACACATGAAGAATACTTACAGAAAACTATTATTAGGCTTATTATTACCCTTGTTCATAGCCTGCGGTACAGACCCTGATCCCATATTAAAAGGGACAACTTATGACCACGGCGTATTGATTATCAATGAAGGAAATTTCTCTAGTGGGGACGGAGAGATAACGCACTATGATCCCATCACTGAAGAACTTACTTCTGATTTATTTCAAACGGTTAATGGAGTGATTTTGGCAGCTTATATTGAGCAGGTACGGCTCTATGGTGATAAGGCCTTTATAGTGGACAGCAATCAGGGAGCCGCCAAGGTGGTGGTAGTGGATAAAGCTTCATTTGTAGAAAAGGGAAGGGTAGAAGGTCTGGAGATCCCACGGGATGTTGCAGTGGTAGATAATAAAATGTTTATTACCGATTGGGGGAACTATGATGAGCAGGGAAATTATACCAATCCCCATTCTTTTGTGGCAGTGGCGGATGTTAATGGGGGTCAGGTATCGGATAAAATCCCGGTTTCTTCCCGGCCCCAGTCCATTATTGAATTTGAGGGGAACATTTTTGTGACCTGTCAGGCAAGCAAAGAGATTGTAAAAATCAACCCTTCCACCTTGGAAATTATCAACAGGGTTATTTATGAGGCTTTACCGTCCGAGTTTTTGGTCAATGAAGGCAATCTCATTCTCTACAGTACACTTGACCAAAAAATTCATTTGGCAGAGATTGACCCTGAAACCCTTGCAGCCACTGAAACAATATATGGCATTCCAAATTCCAGCAGGTTGATCCTTGACGGATCAGGGGAGGCATGGGCTTTGACATCCACTTATAGCTCAGACTACAGTTATACTGAAAATGCGGTACTGAACTTTCCTCTTTCAGGTACGGGACCCATCAGCACCATTTACGAAGCCAGAAACCTGAAGGGAATCGGCTTAGATAAAGTAAACAGCCAACTTTACATAGCGGATGACAATGGCATTCAGGGCAATGGGACTGTGATTATTACGGACCTTCAGGGAGAGGAAATCAAAAAATTGGATGTAGGAAGAGTACCATCTAAATTTTATTTTTATTAAATGGACAAGGGAAAAACAAAAATCTGCTTAAGCTGGAGTGGAGGCAAAGACAGTGCCCTTTCCTTGTGGTATTTGCAAAGAGATGAGCAATATGAAGTGGTCGGCCTGCACACCACTTTTGGTGAGCAAACACGAAGGGTGGGCATGCATGGCATTCACGAAAGCTTGATAGAAGCACAGGCAGGATCCCTTGACCTGCCTTTGGACAAGATCTATTACCCTGCCTCCGGTGATAACTGGGCTTATGAAAAAGCAATCAGCGACTATCTGGAACAATTGGAGGGCATGGGCGTAAACCACATTGCCTATGGGGATATTTTACTGGAAGATCTGAAAAAATACCGGGAAGACAAGCTGGCTGAAAAGGGTTTTGTAGGTGTTTTTCCGCTCTGGAAACGAAATACCAGGGAACTCTCCGAAGAATTTATAAACCTGGGTTTTAAAACCAAAATTTGTGCAGGAGATGAAAATAAGATTGATAGATATTGGATAGGAAAGGATTATACCAGGGAATTTTTAAAAATGCTCCCCCCACACGTCGATCCCTGTGGTGAAAATGGGGAATTTCATTCTTTTTGTTATGATGGGCCTATTTTCCATACTCCTTTAAACATCTATTGTAAAAAAGTGGTCCAACAATCCTATGACCTAAAAAAAGAGAACGGGGATATGCAAAGAAATTATTTTTGGTTTGCTGAATTGGATTTAGGCCTGTTGAACCTAGTGTCAAGAAGGACATGAAATAATAATGGAAGCGGAGGTTCTATTATCCCCTCATGGGGATCGTATTTGTCAAACACCCCCACTAGTTGGAGGATCAAAAATATCAATCCCATTTGACCAACAATAAGTCCGACCATCCAAAAAATAACTTTGTTGATATCGGATTTGGTGGCAAATATGTCCTTCCGGTTTTCAAATAAAGTTTGTCGGCCCAAGAAGTTCCGATCTCTCTTAATTCCCCTCCAGCTTTTTTTCAATTTGCCTTTTGAAATTTTCAAATAAAATAATGTAGTGAGAAAGTATTTTTTTGACCAGAATCTTGGTGGTATCTTCATTGTAAATCGGGGTGGTTTTGATCCTGATAATGATCATATCAAGCCAGCCCTCCCCATCATCGATCAATTCTTCATGGAAGGCATCAACTGTGGTATCCCGGGGGCCGGAATAAGGAGGTCTGCCTTGCTTTCTGAAATATTCTCCCATGGTACCCAATGCCAGCTCATGGGTCAGTTCAAATGTCCGAATCAGTTTTTGTTCATATTTTTCATTTTGGCCCTTCATATTCATCTCCTCAATCAGCTCTTTCAATTCATCCAATGCTGCTTTAAATTCTTCGAGACATTTTTCACAGGATTTTACAGGTTGTTTCATGGGTAAGCGATTTAATTAAACTAAATTGATCCTCCTTTTATGCGATTTGGGTTTTCTTGGATAAATGATTTCCATCCCGCGTTTCTTCCCCTTGTTTGCAACCTTCCATCATGAAAATGATGACATACGGCAACAGCCAATGCATCTGATGCATCTAATAATTTGGGAGTTTCGGTAAGTTTAAGGAGAGTTTTTAACATTTCAGCCACCTGCTCTTTAGAGGCATTTCCATTTCCGGTCACTGACTGTTTGACTTTTTTAGGAGAATATTCAGTAATGGGGACATCCCTTGCCAAGGCGGCTGCCATAGCCACTCCCTGTGCCCTGCCCAACTTCAGCATGGATTGCACGTTTTGACCATGAAAGGGAGCTTCTAAGGCCACCATATCCGGATTGAATTCATTAATAATACCGGTGACCCTTTCAAAAATCTTCTTGAGCTTCATTTCATGGGTTTCATATTTTTTCAAATGAATTACCCCATACTGCATCACACTAAATTGCTTTCCTTCAATGAGAATCAATCCGTATCCCATCACATTGGTACCGGGATCAATTCCCAATATAACTTTTTCTTTTGCTACTTTTAATGCAGAATCAATCATTATTGCAATTTAGTGGAAATCCTACATGGATTTTAAGAAATTTGTTTTTTCTTCAATGGCCGATTTAAATGGAAGTCTTTTATTTAGCGTTTATCGCCTTGTATGTTTTTTTGTTGTTGGCGATGAAGAAATCTTGGGAGAAAGAGGGTGAATATACTTCTAAACAGAAAATGGAATTTCACGTAGCCCTGCTTATTCCCTTTAGAAATGAATTCCTGAATTTACCGGATTTATTGCTGAACCTGGAAAAGATCATCCCCCCTTCTGTGGAGGTGTATTTTATTGATGATCATAGCGAAGATAAGTCCAAAGAAATTATCGGCTCCTTCTTTAATTGCAAAAGCCTCGCTAACTGGAAACTGATTGAGAATTCCGGTATAGGAAAAAAGGCAGCTTTGACCAGCGGAATGGGACATACAAAGGCAGAAATCATTATGACCACTGATGCCGATTGCCAATTGCCGGACAATTGGATAGCGTGGATGAGCCAACCGTTTCAATATCATCAGGTACAATTGGTGGCTGGACCGGTGTTGACTAAATCCAAGGCTGGATTTTTTGCAAAATTCCAGCAAATTGAATGGGCCGGTATTTTAATATTGACCCAATTCTTTTTTTTTAAAAAACAACCCCTTATTTGCAGTGGTGCCAATCTGGCCTATAGAAAATCCGCTTTTGTGAAGGTGAAAGGCTATTTAGGGAATGAAAGATATTTGTCAGGGGATGATGAATTTCTGCTTAAAAAAGTAATCCGAAGATTTGGAAATGGGTCAGCCATATACCTAAATAAAAAGGAAGTATTGGTGAAAACAAAACCCTTATCCAGTATAGCTGCTTTTGTTCATCAGCGGGTAAGATGGGGAAGCAAATGGAAGCTGCATCGGTCCCTAATTCACATCTTCTCAGCCTTGCTTAGTTATATAGTGGCTTTTTTAGAGATAGGAAGTATTTCTTTGCTCTTTGGGGATTTATGGTCAAAATCGGTCTTTGTGGCGTTTTGGGTTTTAAAGATATCATTTGAAAAAATAGTGTTGGGTCATGTACTGTCTGACTTCAAAATCCATTTGCCCCTTATTAACTATGTCAAAACAAGTTTTTTACACCCCTTGTATATTTTAGTAGTGGGTCCCCTTTCAGTCCTTGGAAAATACTCCTGGAAAGGAAGAAATAGCAATAGGGGCTAAGCAAGCAGAGCAGTGATATATTTTAGGGGAAAGTTTATTTCGCTGATTATTGGTATCGTTTATTCTCTACAATATCCTCAAATTCATTGTACAGTTGCAATAATTCCGTTTCATTACTGCTGAAGGTCATTAACCATATTTCCAGCCCCAGGCGGTGTTCCAACCCTTCTTTTTCCACTTTGAACAAAGGCGGACCAAAGAATATGGGATATAACATGTCTTCTTGCTTCCGCATCTCCTGGTGTTGGGCATCAATTATAGATAGGAGCTTGATGGTTTGAAAATTCAGGAATCGAAGGCTGTTATATAGATTTTTCGCTATGGGCAGTGAAGGTTCACTGCGGACCCAAAATCATGCAATGCTGAATATGAAGCAAAATTCGCAAAGATTGCGCCCTGTTTTAATAGGTAGTCATCACCGACATCAATCTATTCCACCAGGTTGTTTGGTGTGCCCCATGGATTTACCCAGACCTGTTTTTCCAAACTCCTCATGAAACATGGTACCACCTTTGATCCCGAAGTCCAGGGTACGGATAGGGAAAGGAATCATAATGTCATTATCATCAAAGGCCTTTTTGAGGTTTTTGATTGCCTGGTTTTTGACAGAGATATAGGTTTTGTTTTCCCGGGTGTATTCCAGCCAGATATTGACGGAAAAATCAATCGAACTATCTCCAAAACCTTTCCAAAACAGGGTTACTTCTTCACTCATTATACGGCCCGGAATATCCTCCATCGCCTCTTTGGCAATCCTTTCTACCTTTTCCAGATCATCACCATAACTTACACCACAGTCAATCCGCACCCTTCTCTTTCCGATAGTTGTGAAATTGGTAAAGTCTTCCTGAAATAAAAAACGATTGGGGACAAACACCACGGGGCCATCAAAGGTCTGTACTTTGGTCACCCTAAGATCAATGTCGACTACATTTCCCATAATGCCATTATGGGTTTCTATAATATCCCCAATGCCAAAAGGCTGTTGGAAGGTGATGAAAATACCGGACATGAAATTGGCAGCAGTATCCTGGAGTGCAAAACCCAGGGCCAAGCCCACAATCCCCAAACCTGCCAGTATGGATGCCACTGTTCCGCTAAGGTTTAATATGGAAAGGGATAGCATCAATCCTACTATTAATATCATCAGAAAAAAAAGCCTGCTCAAAAACCCGCTTACCGTTTCATTGAGGCGGGCTTTGCCAAGATACTTTTTGGTTAGTTTTTCCAGCAAACGTCCCACGAAGAAAAAGGCCAATATCAGGATCAGTGCCAAGGCAATGTTGGGCAATAGGCGTACAATGGCAATCACCCACCCTTGCAGTTTATCAAGTAAGGTTCCTAAAAGGTCTGAGGTATCCATGATTTTTCAAAATGGTTAAATGAAATAAGTAACTATTATATATTATTTTTTGATCAAGGGATAACTCAGCTATTAATCCATTTTGAACGTAAAAAGAGGCACCTAATACTATTGTTATCACAATTGTGGGATAGTAATTCCTATTCAGTTTGAACAGAATTGGAAAAATTTCCGCAAATTAGGTGCCATATCCTACTGCTGAACATATAATCCAGAGGACAGTTCCCCTCAGACATCAAATCTTTGGGTGGAAGTTGGCTTAATAAGCTTAGCTACAGCCGCCCACCAAGGCTGGTCAGCTAATTTATTTACGCTGGTTTCTGATATGTTTCCTAAAAATGCCGTAGGTTCTGTGGTTGGAATAGGCGGAATGGCCGG
>MWWA01000503.1_pt1 | contig 10170 bp, 4 predicted proteins | sample 1047341 | NCBI WGS metagenome assembly MWWA01 (sample SAMN06349978, study PRJNA376086) | soil metagenome | isolation source: MS5-1 sample Antarctic (ecotone) soil | place: Antarctica | collected 2015-01-13 | reverse complement strand
CAATTAAAGAGCATTTTACTGCTATTCAACCTGCAGTTGAATGGAAATTCACGGAAGCTGCTTTTCAATTTTTGCAGCGAAGGCTGGAATATGAAATGGCAAAACTTCCATCTATAACTTTTTCAGATGTCTATCCATTATATGCTGCAATTGATGTAAAAAATTCTTCCCTTGAACGAAATAATGCAATTCAATTAGACCTGCTGGCACAGTTAAATGAAGTGACCGATGTATTGGATGTATGCATTAGTAAAATAAATTTTTCTTTATTAAAAGAAATAAGATACAAAGTTGAAAAATTTATTGTCGCTGCAAGTGATAATTTATTATCTGATGACGAACTTATAATTTATGATTTTCTTGAAAAAGAGGTCACATCACTTTTCAACCATCTTCACCAGACAAAACCTGAGTTACGCCCTTATATAGATACATATTATTCTTCCTTAGATTCCCAGAAAAATATCATTTATCATCACAGGAAAAACTATGAAGAAAGCATTACGCGAATAAATGATGCCCTGGACAGGTTAATGGATAAAGAACAGGCAATAGCACAACAGATATATCCTCATTATTTTGAAAGATATATCACCGATGGAATTGAATTCAATATTTATATTGGACAAAACCTGGCTCCGCATAAAGCTTTTAACGAGATGTATGTAAATAATTTAAAGATGTGGCAGATAATGGTGTTGGCTAAAGCAGCACGCGTTACACATACTATGGAATCAAAGCTCGCCTTACCCATGCAAACAACACAATTAATATTAGCCCATTGCATTCCTCTCTCTATATCTTTTAGACGTAAAGAACGCAAATTTGATGTAGACGGTGCTTATAACATCAGGTATGAAATTGTAAAGAAAAGGATAGATAAAGTACATATTAAAGATTCTGAAGAGCGATTAACTCAACCCGGTAAAATTGCAATAGTATATTCACAGCAAAAAGAATTGAATGAATACCTCGAATATATTGATTACCTGCAACACGAAGGCTGGTTAACAGGTGAACCGGAACACCTTGAACTTGAGGAGTTACAAGGCATCAGTGGTATGAAAGCCATTCGTATAGCCGTAAACATGGATGCTGAATCACCGGCAATAAAGCAAGTTGAACTTTCAAAACTTACTTCACAACAATTACTTAGAAAATAATTATTTGCTATTTTAAAATTGGAAACCAAAGGTTACCAGTGGCAATAATTTTTCTTCTTTAGACCTTGTAATGGCCGCTGTAAGTACAAATCTTCTTACAGGAGCAAGCCATATTCCTCCACCATTGCCTACATGCCAGTCGCTGGAGTTTTCTCCTTTCACCCAAACCCTTCCTACATCATTAAAAACAAATAATCCAAATGAACCAGGAAATAAATATGTGCTAAAATCTGCTACTTTAAATCTGATTTCTGTATTATTAAACAACATGCTTTGCCCTGAGAAACGATCCCGCCTGTAACCTCTTAAATTATCCGGACCACTTAGTTTATATGCCTGCGGAAAATCAAAATCGCCCCAAATTTTTCCATAACCTAACCTGCTGGCCAATACCAGGCGTGGCAATGAAAATAAACTTGCAAATACACGCATATCTAAATTATATCTTAATTGCGTATTACTATAATTATTTAGTCCCACCAAAGGTTGCAGGTTCATTTCCAATAATGTACCACGCGTAGGTAATACAGGACTGTTTCTTGAATTAATAAGTAATTTAAATAAAGCACCCGCTGAAACTCTTGTTTTATAAAGCGTTGCTGAATCCAAACCATTAGTACTTGTTTCACCAACATAAAAATTCCTGTTATTACCATATTCTACTCTAAAGCTTTCAAAGCTGGGACCGTAAAAAACCTGCATCCACGATTGCATTTGCCTGCGCAGCAATACAGAAGCATTAATTACATTGTAACGCACTCTGTAATAATTTTCTGCCCCGGGTTTATCTTTATCAAAATCACTTTCATTGCCCAGTCCAAAAAAATTAGTAACATTTACAGGTGCTCTGAAATCTCCATTTAATACAAGGTCATGATAACCCAATACTTTAATAAACTCGCCCTGATACCTAAATCGAAAAGAAGAAGTACGAAGTGCATGGTGACCTGAAAAGAAATGGCGCGTACTGTAAGGCTCTTTTCTAAAACCTTGCTTTATAATCTGTGCCTGTGCACCCAGGAATAAACCATCATCCACATTATAAGCCAATGAAACGCCTGGTATGAAAAAATCATATTTATAGCCAAGCCTGTTATACCTGTTTACATTGGGGTCTGCTGAAGTTTTATCTTTTAATCCAGGATTCCCACTGAATGCATTTTGTTCAAAAGAAGCATCATAAACCAAAACTTTTCCTCCTGTTCCTTCATTTTTAAATTCATCTTCACCCGGTCCACCAATAATGCGGATTTTAATAGGGGAATCACCACCCTGAACAATAAAAACATCATCGCCACCCAGTCCATAAAGTTGAATAACTTCAGTAACCTGAGGATCAAAAGTTCTGTCATAAATCGTAGAACTAATCTCTCCTTTTTTAGTTATTTTACCTACTACAACTCTTACACTTCCATCGTTATTTTTTGTTATGGTAAATTGTTCATGCAGGTTAGAACCTACTACATTTACATCTTTAGCCAAAAACCTGTAGTAGGTTAGCATTTCATCTTTAAAAAAAGACCTTCTCTCTTTTAAGGTGTTGGCAATATTATTCATGGCAAAGCCCTGAATTTCCTTTGGCTGTTTGTTTAGTCCTTCTTCAATAACATCATCGGTCATCTGCAATAAAAAACTATCAATTTGCCTTGTCCAATCTTGTTCTGAAAGTTCGGTAAGAAAAAATCTATCAAAGTTTCGTGCGGGTCTGTTGAAAGTTTTTATATTTTTTGCTTTAACACCAAAACCTTGTAATTCAGGTACCAGCCATGGTTTTCGTGCAAACTTGGGAAGTATGCCCTGGTTGGTATAAAAAACCTGGTCATGATCACGTGGAATGATATCATACAATTTGCCTTTCCCTGTATCTTTTGTTGACCATCTCCACTGGTCCTCATGCCTGTCAAAATCCATTACAAAATTATCAAGAAGCCGTGCCTGCAACACAGATTTTTGAATAACATGATCATCGTTGTCTTTTGCAAGGCGTAATACCAATTCATCGGTGTTGTAAGTTTTACCAACATTTTCAGGCTCTCTTTCTTCCATTATTGCCATCATATTGGAAAATGTATTTCTAAAACGTCCCAGCCTTGGATCATCGGGTATGTACACTAAACTCCGGCGTATTACGGGAAGTCCTGCGGCTCGTGCCAAAGGGGCAATTGATAAAGATCCATATGGGTAAGAAGCGGAAATTCCTTCTTCTACAATATCCCTGGCAAAAGTGTGCCTCATATCTGCAGGAATTGCTGCTTCAGGATATTTCTCAATTGAACGTAATACCCATGTTTTCCCTGTACTATCTTCTAATCTTAATGATTTGGTTTGCTTACCTCCACCTTGTCTTTCCGGAGTTAATCCACCCATTCTTGTTCCTAAATCTAAAACAGGCACTGTTACAGGTTGAGTCCATTCTTTCCTGTAATTTTTACCAATAAGCATCCTGCTAAAGCCACTCCCTTTCAGCTTTGCATTTGCCGGAACAGTTACATAATCAGCAAGGGCTTGAATACTATCTAAAGGTGGTGGTGGATCTTGTTGCTGAATATTTTTAATATGGGAAGAAAAAACGGGAGACGAAATATCTTTACTATAAATATTATAAAATTTTACTTCTACTTTACCGCTTTCAGAAATTTCCATCAATGTAAATCCAGGTTGTACCTGTGCAAATAATACATCATCATTATTCCGCCTGGCTATACGTGATGTTTTAGCTCCTGAACCACTTACTATATAATAACTACTGTCCTTTTGTTTTAAAAGAAGTTGTAAACTGTGATCGTGTCCTGCAACAAAGATGTAATTGTTATATTTTTTCACTACATCTTCAATTGTTTTAGCCATAGTACGATAAGAAGGATGATTCACATCCTGGATATTACCGAAAATTCCCCGCGCAATAGGATAAATAGAACCAATTACTGGCAAAGGAATATACAATCCCTTTACAGCATCAGCTAATGGAAAAATATGCTGTCGTAAAGTATACCCACCACCACCGTGCACACCTACGGTATATAAGGGATGATGCATAGCTAAAACAACAAGTTGATTTGGATGAGAGTTCATGATCTCTTCAAGCATTACTGAAAATTCATCAATTGTTTTAGCAGCACAACTGGAACCAGGACCCGGTTTATCATGGGTGTGTAAAAACCATTGTGTATCTATCATTACCAATACAACCAGAGAATCCACTTCTACCTCAATAGGTCCCGGACAACCATCACGTGGTATGGCCTCAACATTTGATAATGCCTGGGAATTAATATAATCTACCTGGTTTACTGCCTGTAGCCATCCCCCTTGTTTACCATTTTTCCAATCATGGTTACCCATTACAAAAAAAGCACGTGATTTTTTATCCCTCACCAGGCTTATCTGGTGATCTAATACTCTTCTTGAAAATGAGTATGTTGGATCTCCTTCCGGTGGTAAACCATGGGGATATATATTATCGCCTAAATAAACTACAGTATTTTTAGAATCATCCCAATTTACATTTAGTTTCAACCAATCTATTACCGGGTGCCCATCTCCTGCCAGGTCGCCTGCATCACCTATCAAAAAAACACGATGCCTGACTGTATCATTAATATTTATGCCTGCTGTGTCAATGCTTACAACTGCTTTAGTTTGCGCATTAGTTAAAGAAAAAGAAAATAAAAGATAAACAAGAGTTACGTTTTTTCTCATGAGATTATTTCTTTTGCGCTTTTCCAGGAAGAATTTTGTATGCAAATATCTGTAATGTTGACTTACCATATTTGCCTTCATTTGAAATAAACATTGTTCCATCAGGTGCAAATGCTATACCCTCTGCCTGTGGATGCCTGTCCGGGTGCAGACCAAAAACCTGGAGGACGTTACCTGATAAATCAGTGATTACCAAAAGCTGACCAGCTGAAGTAAGTATAAATAATTGTTTATTAATTGGATGTATAGCCGCTGCTGATGGTTTAAAATTAGCATCGTCGTTTCTTATAATTGCTTTTACACTATCAATGCTAATTGTATAAAATTCGGTAGAATCAAAACTGCGAGAGTTAAGATTAAATTTATAAGCAGTACGTATCTCTTCGCCTTTTTCATGCTCGCATGTTTTGCAAATCATTATTAATGCATTAACAGATGAATCATGGTATAAAGTTTCAAAATCATTTTTTGCTTCTGACCAAAAGGGATAACGTACAGTTGAAGTTGAATCTTTTGCATTTTTGGGTACAGCTATAATGGTTCCATCACTAATAAGTACATATGCAGAATCCTTTATCTTAACGATATCTTCATAATCATATAAACCTGCAAACTTTTTTGTATAATCTTTTAACTTTTTAGTTTTTAAATCTATCTGATATATTTTTTGTTTATTATCTGAAATGGCAAGTAGTGAAGTATCATCCTCATTATAAACTATTCCTGAAATTTCTACCAGTTCTTTACCTAGCTGAAAACTTTTAGCATGTCTCAGGTTATATCCATCCGGCGAGCGGTGGCTCCGTTCCATACATGCAGTTGGTATAAAAGTTATACATATAACAGAAATTGCAATTAACAAGCAATTATTCCAAAACTTGAAAAGTATAAGCATCTTTATATCTTTAATTCAAACAATGCACCAATCATGAATGAACAAAACGAACAGGTTTTATCAGCCGTTCGAAATTATATATCGGAAACATTTTCTCGCGAGGCAAAGCCTGAAATGGTGTTTCATACTATCGAACATACGGAAGAAGTGGTTGAATCCGCCAGTATTATGGCTGATTATTACAAATTAAACGAAGAAGACAGACTTATATTATTAATTGCTGCATGGTTTCATGACGTAGGTTATGTAAGTGGGTCGGCTGCAGGTCACGAAGATGTAAGCATGCAAAAAGCAACTGATTTTTTACAAAATCAAGCAATAGATGAAAATATTACCCAGAAAGTTAATTCAGCTATTGCTGCCACACGTATGCCACAATCACCCTTAAGCGAAATTGAAAAGATTTTGTGTGATGCAGATCTTTCTCATTTGGCAACACCTGATTATAATGCTAAAAGCCAGTTGTTAAGGCAGGAGAGACAATCTTTATTAGGAATTGAAGTAAGTAAAAAGGAGTGGCGAAGGCTTAATACTGAATTTCTTGAAAACCATAAATATTTCACATCGTATGGACAGGAAATACTGGAACCTATAAAGCAGGAAAATATAAACTTGCTTCAAAAGAATAAGAAGAAAAAAGTAAAAGAGGTAGAGCCGGAGCCGGAGAAAGAAGAAACATTCCCTTATGTTAATCAAAATCCCACCTCAGAAATGGATTTGAAAACCTTACAGAAAAATACGGAGAGAGGGATTCAGACCATGTTTCGCACCACTTCTCAAAACCATTTTCAATTGAGCTCCCTGGCTGATGGTAAAGCCAATATTATGATATCAGTGAATGCTATTATCATTTCTGTTTTATTGTCGGTGCTGCTGGTAAGATTACCTTATTATCCAAATTTTGCGATTCCTACTATTGTTTTGATATCCTCTTGCCTGGGAGCAATGATCTTTGCAATACTGGCCACAAGACCTTCAGTTAAAAGCGGCCGCTTTAGTAAAGAAGATATCAGAGCTAAAAGAACTAATCTTTTATTCTTCGGCAACTTTCATCAGATGCAGGTGAACGAATACCAATGGGGTATGAATGAATTGTTGAAGGACAGGGATTATTTATACAATAGCATGATAAAAGATATATATTTTCTGGGTGTAGTGCTGGCAAAAAAATATAAATTCCTCCGTATTTCTTATACAATATTTATGTTTGGGCTTATAGCTTCTGTAATAGCCTTTTCCATAGCAGCTTTCTTTGGCGATGCCACAGGCAGCCAGATAATAGATTATTAGAGATATGCTTTTATAGCATCAAGGAGTTCTGATTTTGTTATTGGGATACCCATGATTTTATTATATCCTTTTGCATCAACAAAATATTTATCCCTGATAATTTTTATTAACTGACCATTGTTGATTTCAGGTATTAAAATGGTTTCATAATTTCTTAGAATATCACCAAGGTTAGCAGGAAAAGGTCGTACATAACGTAGATGCGCATGAGCAATTTCATGTCCTTCATTAAGTAAATCAATAACTGCGGTTTTGATAACGCCATAAGTTGAGCCCCAGCCTAATACCAGAACTTTACCTTTTTCAGGACCATTATCCAATTTCTGTTCGGGAATATTAAAAGCAACTTTTTCAATTTTTTCTTCCCTGATCTTTACCATCAACTGGTGATTTTCAGGTTCATAACTTACATTACCTGTAATATTTTCTTTTTCCAATCCTCCAATACGATGTTCTAAACCGGGTGTACCGGGTAGGGCCCATGGACGCACCAGGTTTTCATCGCGTTGGTAAGGTTGAAATTTAGGTTCGTTATGCCCAAGATCAGTTTTGAAATTTACTTTTATAGTAGATAATTTTTCTGTATTGGGAAATTGCCAGGGTTCTGCACCATTGGCAATATATCCATCACTTAAAAAAATTACAGGTGTCATATGTTCTACAGATATTCTTACAGCTTCATATACTGCTTCAAAACAATCACTGGGTGTGGACGCCGATACTATGGGCATGGGGCACTCGCCATTACGTCCATAATAAGCTTGCAGTAAATCGCTTTGTTCTGTTTTTGTTGGTAATCCGGTAGATGGCCCACCACGTTGCACATTAATAATGATCAATGGAATTTCAAGCATAACTGCCAAACCCATAGCTTCCGCTTTTAAAGCCAAACCAGGACCTGAAGTGGTTGTAACGCCTAAGTGACCACCATAACTGGCACCAATAGCCGCAGTAACACTGGCTATTTCATCTTCTGCCTGCATGGTTTTTACACCAAAATTCTTATGCTTACTTAATTCATGAAGAATATCTGACGCAGGAGTAATAGGATAAGTGCCGAGAAATATAGGCAATCCACTTTTTACTGAAGCTGCAATAAGCCCATATGATAAAGCCTGGTTGCCCATTATACTACGATAGGTACCGGGAGCAATTCTTGCTTTTTCAACTGTATATTGGGTGGTAAAAGTTTCCGTAGTATCACCATAGTTATAACCAGCCCTTAAAACTCTTAAATTACTTTCAAGGATGTCAGGCTTTTTTGAGAATTTTTCTTGTAAAAACTTTTCGGTTGTTTTAGTATCCCGCCCATACATCCAATATAAAAAGCCAAGAACAAACATATTTTTTGCTCTGTCTTTTTCCTTGGTACCCATCTGAAATTCTTTCAACACCTCTCTGGTCATTTTGGTGATGTCCATTTTTATCACTTCATAACCCTCCAAAGAATCATCTTCTATAGGATTAACACCATCTGTATAATTTGCCAGTCGTAAATTTTTAGTATCAAATCCATCGGTATTTACAATTACTTTTCCACCTTTTTTAAGATGTTTAATATTTGTTTTTAATGCAGCCGCATTCATTGCAACCAGCACATCCCAATCATCGCCCGGTGTATATATACTGTCAGATGAAAATCTTAATTGATAACCGCTCACCCCGGGTAAGGTTCCCTGTGGTGCCCTGATCTCTGCCGGGAAATCGGGGAATGTTGATAAATCTGCCCCCAACAAAGCAGTGTTATTAGTAAACTGGGTACCAGTTAATTGCATACCATCACCGCTATCACCTGCAAATTTGATAACAACATCCTGTAGCACTTCTTGCTTACGATCCATAAAAAAAATTATTTTTCAAAAGTAATTTATTGTTTTTGAGAGCCTCATCAAAATCTTTCTTCTAAATCAATGAAACTTTAACTGAGTTTATTTACAAGAACAATTTAAATAATCATTTATAGGCCTGTTCATGTACGCTTTTTACTGCTCTTCCCGAAGGATCATTCATTTTTTTAAATGTCTCATCCCATTCCAAAGCTATTGCTGTACTGCATGCCACTGAAGGTTCAGAAGGAACACACTTTGCTGCTTCATCACCGGGAAATAAGTCTGTAAAAATGCTGCGGTAATAATATTCTTCTTTAGACCTTGGTGTATTGATAGGGAATCTGTATGCTGCATTTTGTAGCTGCTCATCTGATACCTGTTCCTCTGTCATTTTCTTTAAAGTATCTATCCAGCTATAACCTACTCCATCTGAAAATTGTTCTTTTTGTCTCCAGGCTACCTCCTGCGGCAGGTAATCTTCAAAAGCTTTTCTTAAAACCCACTTTTCAATTTTGCCATTACCACTCATTTTATCTGCAGGATTAATACGCATAGCAACATCTATAAACTCTTTATCTAAAAAAGGAACTCTGCCTTCCACACCCCATGCTGCCAATGATTTATTGGCACGCAAACAGTCATACAAGTGAAGTTTACTTAATTTTCTAACTGTTTCTTCATGAAAGGCTTTTGCATCGGGGGCCTTATGAAAGTATAAGTAGCCGCCAAACAGTTCATCTGAACCCTCACCTGTCAATACCATTTTTACTCCCATAGATTTAATGACCCGGGCCAGTAAATACATAGGAGTTGAAGCCCGAATGGTAGTTACGTCATAAGTTTCAATATGATAAATTACATCCCTTAAAGCATCCAAACCCTCCTGGATGGTAAAAGTTACTTCGTGATGGATGGTACCAATGTGCTCAGCTACTTTACGTGCTGCAACAAGGTCTGTTGAATCTTTTAATCCTACAGCAAATGAATGAAGCTGTGGCCACCACGCATCTTTCAAATCTTCTGTTTCTATTCTTCTTGCTGAATATTTTTTTGCTATAGCAGAAATAATAGATGAATCCAGCCCGCCGGATAATAAAACACCATATGGTACATCTGACATCAGTTGACGATGTACAGCATCTTCCAACGCTTTTTTTATAGACTGAATATCTGTTGAATTATCTTTTACCTGCTCATAATCTATCCACTCACGTGTGTACCATTTTTTTATTTTCCCTTCTTTACTATACAGGTAATGACCCGGTAAAAATTCTTCTATTTTTTTACATACACC
>MWWA01000502.1_pt1 | contig 10180 bp, 7 predicted proteins | sample 1047341 | NCBI WGS metagenome assembly MWWA01 (sample SAMN06349978, study PRJNA376086) | soil metagenome | isolation source: MS5-1 sample Antarctic (ecotone) soil | place: Antarctica | collected 2015-01-13 | reverse complement strand
TCTCGGTGCCTGATGTCAATACACCGGAAGGAGCCGCATGGCCCATCGAGGAATTGAAGCTTAGAAATGCCGAGCTGGAAAATCTTGTTGCAAAAAAAACGGCCGACCTGGTAGAAAGAAATCGGGAGCTGGAAATTGAAGCTTCGCTTGAAAGGGTTCGTGGCAAGGCAATGGCAATGCAAAATCCGGAAGAATTAGTTGAAGTGGCTCAAATACTTCGAACAGAAATGGGTTGTCTGGGTGTAGAGGAATTAGAAACAAGTTCTATCTACATCCATGATGAAACAACACAAAAAACAGAATGCTGGTATGCCATTCAGCAGGAAAAAAAATTAGTGTCTGACCACATGACCATAGATTTAAGTGACACGGTTGTGGGCAGGCAAATGCTTCAGTTTTATCACTCCGATAAAAATGAAATCTCTATAATAATGAAAGGAGCCGCAAGAAAAGAATGGATAAACTTTTGCGCTGACAATTCAAAATTGTTGGAGGGATTTTATGGAGATGATATACCCGATCGCACCTATCATTTATATAAATTTTCAAACGGGTACATGGGTGCTGCCTCACCAGGTGATATATCAACAGAAAGCTGGGATTTATTGAAGCGGGCAGCAAGGGTTTTTGCATTAGCCTATACACGTTTTAGCGATTTGCAAAAGGCAGAGTCACAGGCAGAACAAGCAAGGCAACATTTAATACAACTTCAAGTTGAAAAAAACAGGGCTGAATCCGCATTTACAGAATTACAATCAACCCAGCAGCAACTCATCCAATCCGAAAAAATGGCTTCACTTGGAGAACTCACTGCAGGTATTGCACACGAAATTCAGAACCCTTTAAACTTCGTAAATAACTTTTCTGAAGTCAATCTTGAGTTGATTGATGAAATGAAAACAGAACTAAAACAAGGAAATACTTCCGACGCATTAGAAATTACTGATATACTTGGGCAAAACCTTCAAAAAATAGCGCACCATGGAAAACGGGCAGACGGTATTGTAAAAGGCATGCTGCAGCACTCCAGCAAGAGTTCAGGCAGTAAGGAGCCTGTTGATATCAATGCTTTAGTTGATGAATATTTAAGATTAAGCTACCACGGATTTAGAGCAAAAGACAAATCTTTTAATGCCATAATGGAGACGTATTTTGATTCATCCATTGGGAAGGTGAATGTGGTAGGACAAGAGATTGGTCGTGTGCTACTCAATCTATTAAATAATGCATTTTATTCTGTGAATGAAAAGAAGAAGCACTCCCAGTATGCACAGTGGCAGAATTATGAGCCAAGAGTGTACGTAAGTACTGAAAAGCAAGGCGATCATATTTTAATTAAGGTAAAGGACAACGGTACCGGAATACCGGAAAAGGTGCTTCAAAAGATTTACCAACCATTTTTCACAACGAAACCAACAGGCGAAGGAACAGGATTAGGATTGAGTTTGAGTTACGATATCATCACCAAAGGACATGGTGGGGAATTGAAAGTGGAGACAAAGGAGGGAGAAGGTTCAATATTTATTATTCAATTAACTGCATCAAAGAATAATTATGAATCGTAAACAATTTATTTTAAAGGCGCTGTTTCTTTTAGTTATTTGTTTGCCTATCAATACAATCAATGCCCAGCAAAGCAGGGTTGATTCTATCATTGCTATGCTGCAGAAAACTAAAACTACTAAAGGAATTGATAGCACAGCGTTTACTGATGTAATGAGCCTCATAGAAAAAACTTCGCTAAATGATACAACGATAGCCCAATTAGAAACAGTGGGCAATTCGTTTATCGATGGAGTAGATGAGTATTGGAGCTACAGGTTAAAGTATAGCATTCTAAATTATTTAACTGCAACTGATATCAATAAATCGTTAACCTACGGCAAGTACAATTATGAAGCAGCCAAAAAAAGTAAAACGCCTGATGCTTCATTTATAAGTAGTGCTTTTTTAAAGCAATTAAGATTGCCTTATCGAAATTCAAACAGGCTAAGTGAAGGTTTTCAGTATTTCAATGAAAAATTGAAAGAATCCAAACTAAATAATGATTCAATGGGCCTGGCTGATTGTTACTATGTGCTGGCGGGATTTTACAGAACAACCGGCTTGCTCGACCAGGCCATTTATAATATGAAAAAGTCGGTAAGCCATATAAATTTTAATGGGCAAAATGATAAAGCCACTGGAGCATTTACCAACCCACTAGGAAAAAAGGCGTGGTTAAATAATAATAGTGTTATTGGTATATATTATTTACAGAAAGGAGCGTACACTGAATCATTAAAATATTTCAACATTGCTTTCCATGAATTTAAGATTGGCAATGCTACTACTGTGGGGAATAATGCAACCTCCATTGCGTATGCTAAAATATTGGCTGGCCAGCTAGACAGTGTTTCACATTTTTTAAATATCGCTTTTAATGATAAACAAAACCAAAAAGAAAAAGACTTCATTCCATTTGCTTTACAAATAAAAGCTTTGTACAAAATAGAAACAGGTGCTTTAGATGAAGCGGAAGTACTAATAAAAAAAAGTTGGCAGTTAATTGAAGAAAATAATATACCCGTAAATGCAAGACCTGGAACTATGGCTCCCGATTATTATTTAGCATTGGTTAGGATTAAACAAAACAAAATAAATGAGGCCATAGAATTACTTACAAAAGACATTGTACGATTAAAAAACTTTCGTTTGGATATACTCAGAGATTATAAGATGCTGGCAGCATTATACGAGCAAACAGGAAACTATGAAAAAGCGAATGATGCCCATAAGATTTTTATTTCTTTGCAGGATAGTTTACTGGCAGACCAAAATAAGTATCGCTCCCTGAGTTTTGAAACCGAACAGGAATGGGTTGTCTGGGTGTAGAGGAATTAGAAACAAGTTCTATCTACATCCATGATGAAACAACACAAAAAACAGAATGCTGGTATGCCATTCAGCAGGAAAAAAAATTAGTGTCTGACCACATGACCATAGATTTAAGTGACACGGTTGTGGGCAGGCAAATGCTTCAGTTTTATCACTCCGATAAAAATGAAATCTCTATAATAATGAAAGGAGCCGCAAGAAAAGAATGGATAAACTTTTGCGCTGACAATTCAAAATTGTTGGAGGGATTTTATGGAGATGATATACCCGATCGCACCTATCATTTATATAAATTTTCAAACGGGTACATGGGTGCTGCCTCACCAGGTGATATATCAACAGAAAGCTGGGATTTATTGAAGCGGGCAGCAAGGGTTTTTGCATTAGCCTATACACGTTTTAGCGATTTGCAAAAGGCAGAGTCACAGGCAGAACAAGCAAGGCAACATTTAATACAACTTCAAGTTGAAAAAAACAGGGCTGAATCCGCATTTACAGAATTACAATCAACCCAGCAGCAACTCATCCAATCCGAAAAAATGGCTTCACTTGGAGAACTCACTGCAGGTATTGCACACGAAATTCAGAACCCTTTAAACTTCGTAAATAACTTTTCTGAAGTCAATCTTGAGTTGATTGATGAAATGAAAACAGAACTAAAACAAGGAAATACTTCCGACGCATTAGAAATTACTGATATACTTGGGCAAAACCTTCAAAAAATAGCGCACCATGGAAAACGGGCAGACGGTATTGTAAAAGGCATGCTGCAGCACTCCAGCAAGAGTTCAGGCAGTAAGGAGCCTGTTGATATCAATGCTTTAGTTGATGAATATTTAAGATTAAGCTACCACGGATTTAGAGCAAAAGACAAATCTTTTAATGCCATAATGGAGACGTATTTTGATTCATCCATTGGGAAGGTGAATGTGGTAGGACAAGAGATTGGTCGTGTGCTACTCAATCTATTAAATAATGCATTTTATTCTGTGAATGAAAAGAAGAAGCACTCCCAGTATGCACAGTGGCAGAATTATGAGCCAAGAGTGTACGTAAGTACTGAAAAGCAAGGCGATCATATTTTAATTAAGGTAAAGGACAACGGTACCGGAATACCGGAAAAGGTGCTTCAAAAGATTTACCAACCATTTTTCACAACGAAACCAACAGGCGAAGGAACAGGATTAGGATTGAGTTTGAGTTACGATATCATCACCAAAGGACATGGTGGGGAATTGAAAGTGGAGACAAAGGAGGGAGAAGGTTCAATATTTATTATTCAATTAACTGCATCAAAGAATAATTATGAATCGTAAACAATTTATTTTAAAGGCGCTGTTTCTTTTAGTTATTTGTTTGCCTATCAATACAATCAATGCCCAGCAAAGCAGGGTTGATTCTATCATTGCTATGCTGCAGAAAACTAAAACTACTAAAGGAATTGATAGCACAGCGTTTACTGATGTAATGAGCCTCATAGAAAAAACTTCGCTAAATGATACAACGATAGCCCAATTAGAAACAGTGGGCAATTCGTTTATCGATGGAGTAGATGAGTATTGGAGCTACAGGTTAAAGTATAGCATTCTAAATTATTTAACTGCAACTGATATCAATAAATCGTTAACCTACGGCAAGTACAATTATGAAGCAGCCAAAAAAAGTAAAACGCCTGATGCTTCATTTATAAGTAGTGCTTTTTTAAAGCAATTAAGATTGCCTTATCGAAATTCAAACAGGCTAAGTGAAGGTTTTCAGTATTTCAATGAAAAATTGAAAGAATCCAAACTAAATAATGATTCAATGGGCCTGGCTGATTGTTACTATGTGCTGGCGGGATTTTACAGAACAACCGGCTTGCTCGACCAGGCCATTTATAATATGAAAAAGTCGGTAAGCCATATAAATTTTAATGGGCAAAATGATAAAGCCACTGGAGCATTTACCAACCCACTAGGAAAAAAGGCGTGGTTAAATAATAATAGTGTTATTGGTATATATTATTTACAGAAAGGAGCGTACACTGAATCATTAAAATATTTCAACATTGCTTTCCATGAATTTAAGATTGGCAATGCTACTACTGTGGGGAATAATGCAACCTCCATTGCGTATGCTAAAATATTGGCTGGCCAGCTAGACAGTGTTTCACATTTTTTAAATATCGCTTTTAATGATAAACAAAACCAAAAAGAAAAAGACTTCATTCCATTTGCTTTACAAATAAAAGCTTTGTACAAAATAGAAACAGGTGCTTTAGATGAAGCGGAAGTACTAATAAAAAAAAGTTGGCAGTTAATTGAAGAAAATAATATACCCGTAAATGCAAGACCTGGAACTATGGCTCCCGATTATTATTTAGCATTGGTTAGGATTAAACAAAACAAAATAAATGAGGCCATAGAATTACTTACAAAAGACATTGTACGATTAAAAAACTTTCGTTTGGATATACTCAGAGATTATAAGATGCTGGCAGCATTATACGAGCAAACAGGAAACTATGAAAAAGCGAATGATGCCCATAAGATTTTTATTTCTTTGCAGGATAGTTTACTGGCAGACCAAAATAAGTATCGCTCCCTGAGTTTTGAAACCGAACAGGAAATGAATGAAAAAGAATTATCAATTACCAAATTGCAAAGTGAAAATAAAATATCGTCACTCACCAGGAATTTTTCCTTTGGTATTATCACCCTGGTTTTGCTACTGTCAGGCGTGGTCTATTACCGATATAAATCAAAGCAAAAAGACAATAAAATATTGGAACAAACACTTGCTAACTTAAAAACTACACAAGTTCAATTGGTGCAATCCGAAAAAATGGCTTCTCTCGGAGAACTGACCGCAGGCATTGCACACGAAATCCAAAACCCATTAAACTTCATCAATAATTTTTCTGAAGTAAATACAGAACTGATAGAAGAGCTGAAAACCGAATTGGCAACAGGCAATAAGCAAGAGGCAATTTCAATTGCTGATGATATAAAAGAAAACGAACAAAAAATAAATCACCATGGTAAGCGTGCAGATTCAATTGTTAAAGGAATGCTGCTACATAGCAGAAGCAGCACAAATCAAAAAGAACCAACAGATATCAATGCTTTGGTTGAGGAATATCTGAGGTTAAGCTTTCATGGATTAAGAGCAAAAGACAAATCTTTTAATGCAACTCTAGAAACACATTTTGATCCTGCTGTTGGTAAAGTGAATGTGGTTGAACAAGAGATTGGTCGTGTGCTGCTCAATCTTTTTAATAATGCTTTTTATTCAGTGCAGCAGAAAAAAGAAGTACAAGGTAATGGATTTGAGCCCACCATATTTGTTACAACTAAAAAAGGTAACAATGATATAGAGATTACAGTAAAAGATAATGGCCTTGGAATTCCTCAAAAAGTTTTGGATAAGATCTATCAGCCTTTTTTTACCACCAAGCCTACAGGCGAGGGAACAGGATTAGGTTTATCAATGAGTTATGACATCATCACCAAAGGTCATGGGGGCACGCTAAAAGCAGCTACCACAGAAGGTGAGTTTGCTGAATTCAATATTGTATTACCTGCATAAAAAAATTTAAAATAAAAAACGAACCAAATATGAACATCCTTGTTGTGGACGACGAAAAAGACATGCAACTGCTTTTTGAACAAAGATTCCGTAAAGAAATACGCGATGGACAAATCAAATTTGCATTTGCAAATTCAGGTGAGGAAGCTTTGAATTATATGTACGAACATGATCATGAAGCCGTATTGATTCTATCTGATATAAATATGCCCGGCATGAGCGGTTTGGAGTTGTTGCGCCACATCAAGCAGAAATACGAAGCACCTCCACCTATAGTAATGATGGTAACGGCTTATGGGGACGAAGAAAATTATAACCAGGCAATGAGCCTTGGCGCTGATGATTTTTTAACAAAGCCTCTCGACTTTAATTTACTAAAAGAAAAACTACAAAAAAAAGCATTATGACTAAGATATTAGTAGCAGATGATGAGGCAGACCTGGAAATGCTGATCAAACAAAAATTTCGCCGCCAGATCAGGGAACATAAATATGAATTTGTATTTGCATTAAATGGTACCCAGGCGCTTGAAAAGCTGAAGCAGCACCCGGATATAACCATTCTGCTCAGTGACATAAATATGCCGGAAATGGATGGCTTAAGCTTACTCGCTAAATTATCTGAAGTATCTCCCCTCATAAAAACTGTAATGGTATCTGCTTATGGTGATATGGATAATATTAGAACAGCAATGAACAAAGGTGCTTTTGATTTTGTATGCAAACCCGTAAATTTTGAAGACCTTGAAATTACTATTGAAAAAACACTTTTACATGTAAAACAAATAAATGAAACACTGCAAGCCATTAAAGAAAATAATATTCTTAAAATGTATGTTGATGAAAATGTACTTAATTTTATGGGCAGCCGAGAGTACGAATCCTCACTAACAGCCAATGAAAACGTAGAAGCTTCTGTAATTTTTATTGACCTCTGTAGTTTTACGTCTATTAGCGAAAAAGAAACTCCAGATACTGTTGTTACCATGCTTAACCAGTACTTTGATGTGATGGCAAAAGAAATAATTGCTCAGCATGGCATAATAGATAAGTTTATAGGAGACTGTATGATGGCTGTTTTCAAAGGAGAATACCACCTCGACAGGGCCATTGACGCAGGCCTGGCCATAAGGGATAAGATAGCAGCTCTCGGTATCGTAAAAAATTTTCTTCCCAGTGTGTCTATAGGCATTAACAGCGGCGAAATGATCTCAGGAAATATCGGTTCCGCCACACTCCGCCGGTTAGATTACACGGTGATTGGCGATACGGTTAATGTTGCCCAGCGTTTACAAAGTGTTGCCTCTGGCAACCAGGTGCTGATAACTCAAACCTGTTATGAAAAGATAAAAAATTCATTTGCCTGTAACCCAATTGGCCAACACACACTAAAAAACAAATCTGGTGAAACCATGCTTTATGAAGTTGTAAACTAATGCCATATTGAATAAAATGACGTACCGATTTGTGAAGGGTGAAATGGTCAATGGTCAATAGTGAATGGTCAATCACTGCTGTCCGGTAAAAAATCAACATCACTTTTAAGCTATTTTGCCTCAGCTGGCGGGCCGCGTACCTGCACCGCTGCTGAATGCCCCGTGGTGATTGACTTTTGACCATTGAATATTCACTTGACTAAAGCCAGGCAACAAAAAGGCCTCCCGCAGATTATGCAGATTTTCGCTGATTGGTCTTCTGCGTTCAAGCGCGATCTGCGGGCAACAATAACCAATGTGGAGCAATACAGCGCGAAGAACGCTTGCACAATCAGATCGCATGGAGTTGCACCTGTTTTCATTTTTCGGCGAGCTCCCTTGCGCAATCATCCGAAGGTATTTGGCCAACCGAAGCGAAGGAAGGGCATTTAACTATGGGATTCGTGTTATAATCCAGAGAAATTGATTTCAATATGATTATGCCAATTCAGAATATCTTTCCCATACAAAAGTGATTCACCATTGACCATTCACTAATTGACCATTGACCCATTGACTATTGACCCATTGACCATTGACCATTGACCCATTGACCATTGACCAAACCATTAGCTATTTTCCAGCCACCACCACTTTGCCCGCTTCTTTTGCAATGCCGCTTCTATGGATCACCAGGGTTTCATTTTCCTTATCAATGGAGAATTCCAGCCAGCCATAATGAAAATTTCTTTGCTGCGCGATGCGGACAGGGAGGTAATATTTGTTTTCATTCATATTATCCCCTTTCCAATAGGTTGAACCATTCAATAAGGTGATTTTTTCTGCCAGAACAACCGCTGCAATTTCCCACCAGTCGAAACCAGGGTGGTTGGGCCGGATCCTTTCTTCTGTTGTCAATACCGGTGACTGATCCATTCTATCATTCAATAAAGCTGAATGAATTCTGGAATAAACATTGAACTGTTTTCTTTCCACCTTTAGAGAAGGATCGCTTACCGGCTGCACCTGGAAATTCAGGTCGCGGATACCATCGCCATCCAGGTCAATTGAAGTCATAGTTTTCCCGGTAATAAGCAAACCATGTTCTGTATAGATCATTTCAGGTTTTGGTTCTGCAACCAGGCTTCCTTCCTTTTTACAGCCCCGGAAGGTAAAAACAACACCTGCGCACATTAATAAAAGCATGATACCCCGATACGGCCTCTGTTTCATAAAATTCAATTTGACCTAAAATATTACCACCACAAGGCTCCGGAAAATTCAAGTGAATGAATTTGTAGCATCCTTTTATGAACCTCGTTTACCATAACAATTTCCGGGGCAGTTTATTGTATCAACTGAAATTTTCAAACGCCCAGGTATCTGCTTGTTCTATATTTGCAGCCGCAAACTATGCCATGAAACAATCAGCTGAAGTAAACTTTATGCAGGAGGCCATTCAGCTTTCTGTTCAGAATGTAGTAGAAAAAAAAGGAGGGCCATTTGGCGCCGTTGTAGTAAAAGATGGAAAAATCATAGCACGTGGCACCAACCAGGTTACTGCCACCAATGATCCTACGGCTCATGCCGAAGTGGTTGCAATAAGAGAAGCCTGCAGGGTGCTGGGCGATTTTCAGCTTAAAGGCTGCGAGATCTATGCAAGCTGCGAACCCTGTCCCATGTGCCTGGGAGCCATATATTGGGCAAGGCCGGATAAGCTATTCTTTGCCAATACCAAAAAAGATGCTGCTGCCATTGGTTTTGACGATGATTTTATTTACCGGGAACTGGCTTTACCTCTTGAAAATAGAAGGCTTTTTACAAAACAGCTCATGCGCGACCAGGCCGTGGAAGCATTTAATAAATGGCAGGAAAGTCCATTGAAGATTCAATACTGACCCTTTCTAAAATTCTGGCTTTAAAAGCTGTTGCTTTGGCGATCCTCTTTAACTTTGCTCTTGATGAAAGTGAAGGAAAAAATAGCCCCAGGTGCAGATGTGGATGTGCTGACAGACACCATGGACCCCTTCCACCTCATTGTATGGAATGATGAAGTGAATACTTTCGAATGGGTCATTGAAACGCTGGTGGAAGTCTGTAAACATTCAGTTGAACAGGCCGAGCAGTGCGCCTATATCATTCATTTCCGGGGTAAATACTCAGTTAAAAACGGCGATTACGAAGAACTCAAGCCTATGTGTGATGCCATAACCGATAGAGGTATCGGAGCAACAGTGGAAATGGTGCATGTTTGAGGAGCAGGGTGCCAGGTATTTTTATTGGCTTATTTTATATAACTGGGTCAATGGTGAATAGGTCAAT
>MWWA01000501.1_pt1 | contig 10182 bp, 14 predicted proteins | sample 1047341 | NCBI WGS metagenome assembly MWWA01 (sample SAMN06349978, study PRJNA376086) | soil metagenome | isolation source: MS5-1 sample Antarctic (ecotone) soil | place: Antarctica | collected 2015-01-13 | reverse complement strand
AGTATCAAAATGCTAGGAGGTAGCAATGACAAATGAGCTAGACCAGGCTCGGCGCTTAATGGCAAATCTTGCCCATGAGCTGGCCCAGGCCCGTGCTGAGAATCGTCGCCTACGCCCACAGGCAACGCCCAGACATGGTTATCACGCTACCACGGCGCCACGTATCCTGAATGCGGCCCTGGACAACGCTAGGACGTTGCTATTATGGCGTAGCGCTGAATTGCCTATCACTAGGGATTTTGCCCAGGATGCCGGTATGAGCAGGACCAAATTCCTGTGGGCAGTGGCGCTATTGCGTGCCTGTCGCATCATGGCTCCACGTGGCCGGGAATTCCTGATTGACGACATAGGAACGGCCGAAACTCGCTTGACCTGCAAACACAACGACCTTATCACCCGGCCCAATGCGCTTGAAATTCTGCGGCTATATGCACCAAAACAGATGGCACATACCTATCAGCCAAGCGTGAAGTGTGGCTGACTATCTCGCATTTTTGGCATACTATGACGGTGGCATTGGCATATTATCTTGGCATACTATCATGGTGTTATTGGCATACTATCCTGTCAAAATCTGCCAGTACCACCTGAACCCGGGTTCAGTAGGGGAGTAGATGTTAGTAGGGGGAGCGTGGAAGCGTAAACGACTTGGCCGGCGCTAGGTTGGGGCGGTCTAGTTATACTTTTGGTGATAGAGACAATGGCAGACCAAGACAAATTGACGGCAATTTTTAAAAGAGAATTAGCTAAGATGCAAGATGTAGACACACTGCGCAGCCGTGAAGCATCTATAGCCTCTATCAGAGCCATGAAAGCAGCTTTTACACCTAGTGCACAAGCTGAGACGCTACGCTCAATTGCCGTACATGAAGATGCCTCACGGCGCATGAGAGAGGCTAGCACTTTACCCCCAGAGGTTATCAAAGAACGCATTGAAGCTCAAGAAAGACAACACACACAGGCTCTGTTAAGTCATGTAGAGAAACTTCGACCAGAGCTTAAGCAAGCATTGATTGAATGGGCTAAGAAGGGAAATCACAAGAAGGTTAAGCCAGGTCCAAAAGAGCTGACACCGGAAGAAAAAATAGAGCTGGTAAATGCTTTTCGTGGTAGTGGGTACTCCCAACCTGAATTTCTCAAAACCATCAAAGGCCGTAAGTTTTATATTAGCGTTTCCACGCTAAAAAGAGCAATCGACTGGTATCGTAAAAAGTTTGAAAAGTGATTTATTGTGAGCTAATTTGAGCTATTAAAGGTGATAAAATGAAAGCAATGCGGACTAAAGCACATACGGAGAGGTACAAAAACATGAAAAACCGCTTGATTGTCTATTTACTGCCAGAGGAAAAAGAAGCGCTGAATCGTATGTCCGAAAACGATGTAAGACCGCCAGACGCACAATTGCGCTTTTTGCTAGTCAACGAAGCCTTACGGCGAGGGTTTTTGTCCACCAATGCAAACGACGACACCACCCGCCAAGGTAAAAATGTCGTCGTCGCTGCATAACTATTTCTATTCAACACCGTGCTTAGAAACCAAAAAACCTAGCCGATAAACTAGATTTTTGGTAGGGCAATATGTCGAAAAGGTATCTCTATTATGAGCCAAATTGAGACGAATGTCAAGACCCTAAACAGGTCACATACGGCCACACCCCCCAACAGTATCCCCCAAAACCCTCGCACGTTGGTTAATCCAAATGCGATGCCGCACGAGCTGCGACCCTACAAACAATGGGTCGGATGGTCATACGAAGATAGCGGCAAGGCCAAACCCAACAAAGTCTTAAAGAATTGTCGCACGCTTGGCAATGCTGGCTCGACCTGGCCAAACACCTGGACGGATTTTTATACAGCCGTCGCCACCTACAAATCCCATCCCCATTTGGCCGGCGTGGGTTTTGTGCTCACACCCAACGACCCTTACGTGATGGGCGACCTTGACGATTGTATCATCAATGGCAAGTTTTCAACGCTGGCCATCGATGTAATTGCGGCGCTTAATACCTACGTGGAACGCTCACCAAGTAAACGGGGAATACGGTTTCTTGTCCACTGTCGGCACCAACCAGACGCCATTAAACGCCCTGAGATTGAACTCTATAGCAAGGAGCGCTTCGCAACACTTACCGGCGATGTGCTGAACGATGCACCAATTGCGAAGGTCGAGTCGCTGGATTGGTTCATTAATGAGTTTGTGTCCAAGACGGAACAGGAACAGCGACCCACAGCTTTTTTTTCTTGTAATGACCGGCTTTTGCCGTCTGGTGATGACGCTGCACTATGGTCTTACATCTTCCGAGTTAACCGATTAGCCGAGCCGATTTATAACGGCAACTTGTCCAACGTGCGCACGAGAAAAGACGGCACGCCAGACGATAGCCATGCCGTAATTTTGCTCTTAAACAGCCTGGCACTATGGACCAAAGGCGATGCCAGCAGAATGGAGCGCATGATTCGCCAAACCTATTTGGACAAGTCCAAGTGGAATGAAAACCGTAGAGGTTGGACGTGGCTCTATGGCCGGATTCAAGATGCAATCAATTTCACGCAAAGGGGGCGCTAATGTGTAACACGCACTTAGACGTTACAAATAACAGTGAGATTGAAGCGGCGTGCAAATTGCTTGCGAATCACTATTACGGTGAACGTGGCACACTAGCCTATGAGGCGTTCGACCATATCAACGCTACCTTTTTCGCCGGCAATCTGCCCACACCCAATATACAGTGGCTATTAACCTCGTTTGGTCATTGCCTTGGTTTTACGGCACCGACTGTAACAAACCGAGTGCCACCGTTGGTTGCTCTGCATCCATCCATATTGGGCGGCGGTCTTAGTAATGACCCGTGGGGTATTGCCAGGAAATATCTTGGCACCTACTACGCGTACGAAACATTGCTGCATGAGTGTATCCACGTTTCGGTACATTATGTGTTGGGTGGGAATACCGGCCCAACCTCGCACAACTCGCCAGAGTGGATAAGCGAAGTTAACCGCATTGCGCCGATGATTGGCTTGGGTGGTATCAATGCGGCAATGTCAAAACCAAAACGAGTGGCAGCTGAGAGCGGATTTACTAAGACCGGCAAACCGGCAACGACTGTAAAACGGGTATGCGATGGCAATGTTCCATTTAAGGCCGTATCTACTTTTCCGCATGGTGTACGGGAATTTCTTAGTGACCTGAGTATCTACGAACGAAACGCTTTACCTTTTGTTTGCTCTGTGCCCCACTATAACGGGCGTGTTACATATACTTACGTGTTACAAGGGGGTGCATGATGACAACGATTACAGAACCAATCTACAAGTCAGTGCTGAATGGGAATTTTTTCACGCCGGCTGATTTGGCGGAAGAACAACGTCAACTTACGGCAAACGGCAACGGCACCAACGGCCATGCACCGGCCAGCGGCCAGGCCGATATGCATCTTGTCGGCGGATTTATTAGGGTTCCTGTTAACTCAGATAAGTCTGAGTCTAAAATCTGGCTACTGAAAAACCTGGACAAGTTCACATCATTGTCAGATGACGAATTAGCTTGCGTGGCAATCGAGATTAGCACGCTAACCAAGATTCCGCAATCCTGGTTAGACGGTGCATGGTCAAGCGCTGTCAAGAAAGCCAAGCCAAAAGAGGATGCACCGGCGGAAGTGGAAAATAAAATCCCACTATCCGAGCGCATCAAAGCCGATTACGTCAAGCTTGATTATGCATTTGCGCTCAATGAATGTTCCCACGAAATCACGGTCAGCGGTACCGTGCTTGATGAACCGCTGGCCGCCTCAATTCGTGTGGCGATGCGTGACCGTGGCTATACCAACGTTGCATCATTTGAGGATGTGTATATCTCAGAATCGGGAAAAAACCGCTTCCACCCAATCAAAGATTATTTTTCCTCCCTCGATTGGGATGGCCAAAATCATATCTTGGCATTGTCCAAGTATCTGGAAGATGCTCACGAACCAATCCCAGGCCCATACGACACAGTTCGCTCAGTGTCTTACACCTGGTTGCTTCGCTGGCTAATTGGTGCAGTTGCCAAGATAGAAAGACCTGGTGCACAAAATGCCATGCTGGTGTTGGCCGGCGCTCAGGATGCAGGAAAATCGACGTTTGCACGCTGGCTATGCAGTCCATTGACTGATTTACATGAGGAAAGCAGTATTGACCCTGACAATAAAGAGCATGTACGCAAGCTTGCATCCAAGTTCATTTGGGAGGTCAGCGAGCTGGGCGCAACCACCAGACGGGCAGACGTCGAATCACTCAAAGCGTTTATCACCCGTATGGACGTTACCTATCGTGTACCCTATGCCAAGCACCCTGTAACCGTCCCGGCCACGGCAAGTTTTATCGGCACAGTCAATCCTACGATGGAAGGATTTTTAAACGATGAAACAGGAAGCCGGCGCTTTATGATTCTTGAGCTGACCAAGCTTGATTGGGCATACTCAACCAACATCGATATTAACCAGGTGTGGGCGCAAGCGTACCACCTGTTTAATGCTGGTGAGCCGTGGCGCTTGACTGAATCTGAGGTCGCAAAACGCAAGGAAATCAATAAGGTGCATGAAATCGTAGACCCGATGGAAGATTTTTTCCATACGTACTATGAGATTAACCCAGACAATTCCGAGGATGACAAATGGCAAATTGACCCAACCAACATCATTGAACACCTGCGTTACAAGAATTTTAAGGACGGCGACCGCCAACTTTCCACCCGGATGGGTATCACTCTGAAACGGTTGGGCGTTGACCGCCGGCGGGTTAGCATCGACGGTAGCGACGGATGTGCTGCACGTCCACGGCTTTACGTAGGAATTAAGCTGAAAGATGAGCACAACAAGCCACCAGCGGAAGGTTACGAACGAAAACATTTCGGCTAAGGTTGGACAGGTTGGACGTTTTCAGCCAGGTTGGACAGAAAATTACACCTATCTAACCAACCTGTCCAACCTGTCCAACCTATTATCTATATAAATTATTTAGATATATAGATAATAGGACACAAAGAAGCATACAGACTGATAAGTATATATTTATAAATTCTTTAAACAGAATTCTTTAAAATATATTTTTGGTTGGACAGGTTGGACTATAGGTGTAAATAGGTTGGACAGTAGGTTGGACAGTAGGTTAGACAGGTTGGACAGATGGACAACCTATAACCCGAAACAGCGCCCAAAACAGAGAGAGAAAGTTGTGGGTCGCTGTTGCTGTTGTAGTGCTAAGAGGATAATCAACGAATAGACAATGATAATCACAATCAACAATATCTTGGACAGCCTATACAAAGAACCGACGTTAGGCTATGGCGGTTTCCACCGCACGCCGGCGGAGGCACGGTCCACACGTGGCGACCTCATCACGCACTTGGGCGAAGTGCAATTGTGTTGTGATTGGTTAGCAGCGCAGGACATCGGCCAGAAAGTGACCGACCGTTCACCAAGTTCTTATGGCTTGAAACATGCAGTTGAGTTTGCCGCCGGCAAATATGTTTCTAACGGTTGCTTCATTCTGGCTTGCATCATTATGAAGGTTCCGCTTCGACGCTATGGCCATTCTCATCCGAACGCAGGGTGTGCGGTCAAGCGCCGTCGCTGTAACCGGAAGTTACATGGTGACAAGGCGAATCGAGCGCCGTTCTATGCAGAGTTTAGGCCGATTCACCGCCTCCCGACCGCACAGGAAGCGCTAGGAGCGTCCGCAGCACGAAGGTGACGTATACCACACAAAACGCAATACAGAGGCTCTCAGGGGTTTTTCCCTATCAACTTTTAGCAGGTAGCAAAGCTACCAAAGGAAATAACAACATGTACCTAGAAACTCAAGCGGAAAAAGACGCAAAAGCGGCTATCAAGGCGCGGCACCAGGCGGAAAACGAATCGGCAATTGCCGATTTCAAAGCCGCCGAAAAAGCGAAGGCGGCGGCAATTAAGGCCAAAACTGAGCAGCGAGACACTGCACGTTCTGCTAAAATGGAAGCGGATGCCAAGCGGAACGCCTTGCACTTTTGGTGCTCCGCCGGCGGCACGGTTGCGCAATTTGAGACGGCTTGGCCGTCGATGTACATCGAGCAGTTGAAAGCAGCGTCGCAGACGCATCGAGCGGCATCGTTTGCGGCGGCCAAACAGGACTTCTAGTCTGCTGATTCACGCATCCTAAGCGTTTAGCGGTCGCCGGGTGCATCAATCGGGTGCATCCGGCAGCGGGTAAGCACAAAACAGTAGCACAAATAACAGTGAATACAAGATGGCACTAGAATCCCGAGGCAACGGAAAATACTACTATCGCAAGCGCAGGGTAGGCGGGAAGGTTGTGTCAGAATACGTCGGCACCGGCTACGCTGCAACGCTCATGCACCTGTTAAGCGAGCACGAACGCCAGGAAGCCACAGAGAAGCGCCAGGCGTGGCAGGCAGCCGTAGACGCTGAGAATCAACTGGACGCACTCGTAGACGGTGTTGGTGAGGTTGTGAACGTCTATGCGGATGCGTTGATGCTGGCCAGTGGCTACCACCAGCACCGGCGACAATGGAGGAAAAAACGGAAGTGACTAAAGACAAACATGACGAACTGTATGCGCTGTATCGGGCCACTGATAAAGCGAATCCTGCGCAAAAAGATGTAGACGCTTTGCGCCAGTTTCTTTATGCGCATCCCGAACAAGCAAAAACCATTGGTGATATGAGTGTACAAGCTGAAATCCAGCTATTGCACCAGGCATTCAGCGAGAACAAAGGCGGCGAGATTGGCACCGATGAACATATGCACGGTATGCGCCAGGCGTTGGGCTTTTCAACAGCACCGGCTATCGAGCGTCCATTGATTCACCACGTCTGCTTGTGCTGGTTGCGCCTCCAACTCGCAGAGCTTCGGTATACTCAGGCCACAGGTGGCAGCCTCACAATGGCACAAGGCGAATATTGGGAACGGAAGTTATCTGCCAATCAAAAGCGTTACCTTCGTGCTACCGAAACGCTCGCCAGGATTCGCAAGTTAAACTTGACGATTCAAATCAATATGGCACATCAGCAGATTGTGACAGGATAACTGTCATCAGCCGATGTCAATTAAGCCACTAGGTAAGCGCCTGGTGGCTTCTTCTTTTGCCTATCGTTTACGAAAATAGATTTTGATAACCGGCAATATCATAACCTATTTATTTTCCTAGTTGATACACCGTCTCAATTGCAACGATAATTAGCTAAAGTAAATTACTCTTTTATGAAGCTAATTGTATTTACGATAGCGATTCACCTGGAGTAAACTCTAGGCCACTGCGAGCAACGCCGGCAGCGCAGCGGTGTGCTGAGTTGCTCGCAGCACCACCTAACACCGTCTGCCAGGCGTTCTATCAGGGTTTGACAATTGTCAAACCCTGATGTATCACCACCTAACAACGTCTGCTAGGCGTTCTAACTTCGCTTTGATAATAGTTACGTGCGTAACTATTATCAATCTGCTGTATCACCACCCAACACCGTCTGCTAGGCGTTCTAACCTAGCGGAGACCATAATAGTTACGCACGTAACTATTATGGTAGTGACGAATCCAAACGCGGTGTATCACCACCTAACAACGTCTGCTAGGCGTTCTAACTCAGATGATTGTCAAGTTTACGCACGTAAACTTGACGTATCACCACCTAACAACGTCTGCTAGGCGTTCTAACAAAGTCCTCGCGCTAGGACTTTTTAATCCGTCGAGCCACGGGAAGAGATTAGGAAATTTTCCAGAATCTGGAATCGATAGTAATCCTTCGGCGTGACCTTCTTTTCAAGAAATCATTTCTGGAAAAAATATTCAGGATTTCTCTAGGAAAATGAGCATACATTCTATCCACACCCGCCTGGAGTAACCTCCAAGAAAGATGTACTACGCGCGTAGTACATCTTTCTATCCACACCCGCCTGGAGTAACCGTCTTGGTGTTACCATATCCTTTTTCTTTTTCTCCATAATCCTTATGCACATAAGGATTATGGTCTCCGCTAGTAAACTTGCCTGATTCGTCACCTTCAGTTTGATAATGTTTATGCACATAAACATTATCAAACTGCTTACCAGACTTACATTCTATCCACACGCACCTGGAGCGACCGGCATTTCTACTGCTCCATTTGGAGCAGTAGACATTCCACCCACACGCACCTGGAGCGACCTCTATTCCGTAAGCGTGGCGTCATGTGTGCGTGAACTGGGCTTGACCAGTAACCAAATGCGAGAACTATGAAGCCTTTTATGCCTTCGTTGAAGCTGTGCTAGGTACAGAATGGGCCATGAAGATAGCCGATAACTATGGGGATGCAAGGGGCGGCAACAATAATCCCCAAGGGTTAGGCGGAAAAACAGGCAAAACATCAGATGATTGTCAAAGTTATGCACATAACTTTGACAATGAGGGTAAACCGGAACGTGGCACCACCAAGACCTATCTTTCTGAACGTATCGCCAAAGAATTCCCAGAGCAGGCATCGAATATCGGCAAAGGGAAACAGTACAAGACGATTACGGAGGCCGCACGCAAGTTAGGCATTGTCAAAGATAGGCAACGAGTCACAATTTACATAGACGACCCTGAAGACGCTGGGCGCTACCTATCTGGCAGAGTTGACAATGAATGGATGATAGCTTGTTACGACGCCTATATGAAGGCGCAGGGATAGAGCATGGCAAATTGTCTCACAACCTACGCAGTGTAGTAAGTTGCGATAATTAGATAATAAGACAAGTTGTGAGACAAATATCTCTCGTGTATTGTCTCAATCGAGACAGTCTCAATTGACTGTCTCACAAAGGAACGTTTGTGAGACACGTAAATATACAGACAGATAGCGACGAATAACGTATTTTGCATATATTACTATATCGTGTTATACTTCAATAATTATATCAATTTGCAACTATGTGGAGGGTAATAGATGAGTGACAACAAGGTTTTGACAGTCGAGCAAGTATCAGAGGAATTGCAATTGGGTGTTGCTACGATTAGAGACATGATACGGCGTGGCATTTTGCCAGCCGCTAGAATAGGGAAGCAATACAGAATTAAGCGCGTGGACGTTGACCGATTGCTAGAGACTGGCGAACCGCAACAAATCAAATAGTATGACGCGACAATGCGTTCGGTCTTCACCCGAACGCATTGTCTGACACATAAGCCGATGACATCACCATCGGGCAAATGGCTACACCTATTGTAGCGCAAGCGCCCATCATCGGTTCAATCAATCGATGGATGGGCAATTTATTTTGCCCTCCACATTTACGCACCCATTGGAGGGTAACAGTATGGAAATTGTATTCTTTCTCTTTGGTATGTTGGCTGTTCTGCCAACAATCATCCTCGCCTTGCATGGCCGGGAACAGCGAACGTACACGATGACCGTGTACCACTACCATCATCAGGAACGCCCACAGACGCCACAGGAACGCCCACAGCAGCGCTACCAGGTGATTGCAGGCAGTAGCAGCGCTTATGTGCTGGACACGCACAGCGGCGAACGATTCGCCATTGTACAGCCTTACAAGGCGGTGATTAATGAACCGATATAACCAAGAGTTGCGCAAGGTTACGCCTCTTGCGCAGAATCAAGCCTATCAAATCACGCCGGCGGCGGCCCAACAGTTAATGCAGGCAAGCCAGGCAGACAACGTTATCAACGTGCCTGTGCCACAGTCAACCATTGATAACGTATTCACACCCCAGGCGATTGGTAAAGACCCGTACAGCCCCGTACAGCGTGCCACAGGGCTTGCTGTGCGCAGCCTGCCCTTTGCCGTGGTGTATATCATCTTGGCGATTGGTATTGCTGAGAAGATGGCCCTATCTGATACGTGGATTTACCTGCTATTTGGCATTCCGATGTTAATCACCGTCGCCATAATGAGCGAGAAGTCAGACAAATACACGCCGGCAGGTGTTGAGATTGAACGCATATCGGCTGCTGAACGAACTGAATTTACCAAAGGCGAACGGCAGGAACGTATTTTGACACAGCACCTGGCGCATAAGCAGGAGCTTGCACGCATGGCACTAGAGGCTAGTATCAAAATGCTAGGAGGTAGCAATGACAAATGAGCTAGACCAGGCTCGGCGCTTAATGGCAAATCTTGCCCATGAGCTGGCCCAGGCCCGTGCTGAGAATCGTCGCCTACGCCCACAGGCAACG
>MWWA01000500.1_pt1 | contig 10186 bp, 9 predicted proteins | sample 1047341 | NCBI WGS metagenome assembly MWWA01 (sample SAMN06349978, study PRJNA376086) | soil metagenome | isolation source: MS5-1 sample Antarctic (ecotone) soil | place: Antarctica | collected 2015-01-13 | reverse complement strand
CATCGGATGCAATGGAGAAGCAGAGCATTGGCCTCTAACTGATGTTGGTGCGGCCAAGTAAAGGGCTACGCAAAACACCAACATCGGCGCTAAAACATTGGATGCAATATAATAAGCAGAACATGAGCTCTGATGTTGGCACTCAAACTAACCACTCTACATAATTGAACAAGATTGGTATATTTGTTTTATAATAAATTATGAAATTAAAAACCTTAAATATTGATTCTTACAGGCATTTGGAAAATATAAGTTTTGATTTTACTTATCCTGAAGGGCATGCAAAGTGCGGACAACCTTTAGAAAAAATTTGCATTATTGGCCAAAGTGCAACAGGAAAGACAAGTATCTTAGAATTGATAAAAGATGGCATTTTGCAATTGGATTCTGTTGATCTTTACAATATCGATTATTTTTTCCACGATTATAAATTAAAATTTAAAGGCTATTTAGAATATATAGATAAAGAATATAAACTGATTGTTGGTGAAAATAGAATAAATATAAATGGAAAAGAACTTCGTAAAGTTGAGGGTACAGGTGGAGGTGCTGTTGGAAAGCTAATTGACGATGGTCTCAAATTATTATATTTAAGTTCTGAGGTAATTTCAAGGGACGCAATAGATGTTTTCAGCAAGAATCCTGTTAGTATTCAAAACGAATCATCTATTTCTAAAGATTCAAGACTTCTGACATTAGAGGAGAATGCCAATTATATTTATGAATTTGGACAAGATGTAAATAAAAAAAATTGGATTTCATTATTATCAAAGATACTTGACTACAGAAAAAAATTTACCCAAATGGCTTCCGAAATAATTAATAAAGGCGCCATTGCTGATCCGAACAAACTTAATAAACAATATGCCAAATGGTCTGAAACCAATAAGAATCCACTCATACCGTTTGCCGATAAATTTAATCCTGTATTAAAGAAATTGAATTTAGAAATTGATTTAGTGAATACAGAATACCCTATTCCTGTTAAATCTCACAGTAAAGATGAAGTTTTTCCCATTACTGGCTTAAGTACAGGTACAAAAGGTTTATTGCTTTCAATGTTTCCTTTGTTTGAACTGGATACGTCAGATGCAATTATACTTATTGATGAACCCGAAAGGTCATTATTTCCGGATATGCAAATTGATTTAATGTCGCACTATCAAAATTTTGCGCCAGAAGCACAAATTATTGTTGCAACACACTCGCCTTTTATTGCAGCAGCGTTTGAACCGGAAGAAAGATTCATTTTATATTTTGATGAAAGCGGGAACATTGCTGTTCGAAGAGGAGAATCGCCAAGAGGTGATGACCCGAATGACATGCTTCGCAATGATTTCAACGTTGACTATTATAACGACTTTGGCAAACAGGCTTATCAGCAATATCTTAATTTAAAAATAAAAGCGAAGCAGGAAACCAAGCCTGAAAAGAAGAAGGAACTTATTATTGAAATGGCGGCTTTAGGAGATAAATATAATTTTTAATGAGAAGAGCTGTTAAGTATCCTGATTCAAAAATCATAGAAAATAATTTAAGCTACGTTTCAGGCAATTCAGCTGACAATAAAAAAATTGCCAACATCTTATTTGAAGAACAAAGAAAGTTTTGCGCTTACACAGATGAATACATAAGCCGGACAGATTCCAGAGATATTGAACATTTCAATCCCACACTTAAAGACACTCCCAATGATAATTATTACAACTGGTTTTTGGTAAAGCATCAATGGAATAAAGATAAAAGTTATAAATGGAAAAATTATCAACCCATTCTTCACCCAACATCAGAAGATTTTGAAGAGAGGGTTATTTATTTTGATGGGGATTATTTTGCTAAATCCGATGAAGATATTGAGGCGCAAAATCTCATAAGTCTTTTAAAATTAGATGACGCAGGCTTGGCCGATGAAAGAAAACGTTACATTAAAAGAAAGCGTGAAGAAATAAAACTTTTACAAGATGATGAAACTACATTTTTTACTGCTTTAATAAATGATGACCCTCCCCGGGTTTGTTACCCAAGAGCCATAAGAGAGGAATTTGATGTTGACATTTTGGAAATGCTGGATTGACATCTCTCATGTCTCAATAATAATGTAGATAAAAGACGCAATAGATTCCCAACTCTCAATATCTCCCCCATAACCGAACACCCACCGTATCAAAACCGAACACCTTCCGCCAGCAAACAACAATCGTAAACTCCTAAGAATCAAAACATAACTTCTCCGGCAATATTTTGGAGAGCAGATCGGGAACACAAAGCAAGAATTGTTGTATGCTTAAAAATTATTTCAAAATCGCGTGGCGCAACCTGCTGAAATATAAGTTCATCTCGTTCATTAATTTGTTTGGGCTCACGGTGGGGCTTACCTGCTGCCTTCTTATCACTACTTATATTCTTAATGAATTGAGTTATGATAAATACAATAAGAACGCTGAGAATATCTACCGTGTTACAAGGGGTTTCAATAATGAAGATGGCGTGGTTTCCCTTAACCTTAGCACAGTTTCTCCCCCGTTCGGCTATTACTTTCCGAGCGACTTCCCGGAGATAAAAAAAATGACAAGGCTCTTAAATAGCGGCACAACACCGCTTAAATATAAAGACAAACTTATCAACGAACCAGATGTTTATTTTGCCGATGAAAATTTATTCGATGTATTTACACTTGATGTTATTAAAGGTGACCCGAAAACTGCTTTGAAAGATCCTTTCTCAGTCATGATGACTGAAGAAGTAGCGAAAAAATATTTTGGCAATGAAGACCCGATGAATAAAGTGTTAAGAGCCAACAACCAGTTCGACGTAAAAGTTACCGGTATTTACAAAGCTTTCCCGGCTAATTCTTTTATGCATCCCGGAATGTTGATCTCGTTCAATACTTTAAAAGATTCTGCGGTATATGGCGAAGAAAATCTTCGCACAAACTGGGGCAACAATTCTTTCTTTACTTTTTTACAGCTTCCTGATCATTATGATCCCCAAAAAATGATTGCAAGGTTTCCGGCATTTCTTGATAAAAGAATGTCGGGGCAGGAGTATGTTGGCCAGCGGGCTTCTAAATTTACAACGCTCGGTTTACAAAAGCTTACCGATATTCATTTATACTCTCACACTGATTATGAAGCCGAACCAAATGGAGATATTAGCCGTGTGTACATTTTCGGCGCTATTGCATTATTTATTTTACTCATTGCATGCATCAATTATATGAACCTTTCCAGTGCCCGCTCTGCATTGCGTGCAAAAGAAATTGGAATAAGAAAAGTGATTGGCGCACGAAGAAAAGAATTGATCTTCCAGTTTCTCAGTGAATCCGTATTAATAGCATGGGCCGCAATCATAATCGCATTTATATGTTTATATTTTACACTGCCGTGGCTCAATCGCATTTCAGGACAGCAACTTTCGCTATCTATTTTAATGAAGTGGCAGGTATTGGTTCCTGTATTCCTGGCCCCGTTTGTCGTGGGTATTTTATCCGGGATATATCCTGCGCTGTTCATGTCATCTTTTCAACCTGTAAAAACATTGAAGGGATTATTTAAAGCAGGTGGCGGAAATATTTCCTTTAGAAAAGTTTTAGTGGTCGCCCAATTCACCATTTCCATCGTGCTTATCATTACTACCATTATTGTATTCCAGCAATTGCGTTACATGCAGGAAACTTCCCTGGGGTATGATAAGGAGCACCTCATTACATTGCCATATAACAATTCCATCAACACGCAGTATGAAACTTTCAGAAATGAATTATTGCAAAACGCGAGTATAAAAGATGTTGCCCGCTCGTCACGTATTCCCACAGGCAGGTTACTTGATGCCAATGGAGCTTCTACTTTATCGGGCGATTCTTTGCGCCCGGTAAAGACGGACATAAAGTACCTGGCCGCCGATTATGATTTTATTCCAACATATGGTGTACATGTGGTAGCAGGACGAAATTTTTCACGGGCTTACAGCATGGACACTACAAATTTTATTTTGAATGAAGCAGCGGTAAAAGCAATCGGCTGGAAATCACCACAGGACGCTGTTGGAAGAGATTTTAAATATGGTGGCACGAAAGGATATGTGATCGGGGTTATCGGGGATTTTCATTTTGAATCGTTACGGCAGGAAATTGTTCCTATAGTTTTAGTGAACCCTCCTGTATCCCCCAATGATTCCCGTTTCAACAGTCTCTCTGTAAAAGTTGCCGGCAATAGCATTCCCGGTGCATTGGCTTCGCTTGAAAAAACATGGAGAAAATTTCTTCCTGAGATTCCTTATCAATATGCTTTTCTTGATGATCGCTTTACCGAACTTTACGAATCAGAGCAAAGGCAGGGGTCTATTTTTACCGTGTTTGCATGCATTGCGATATTCATTGCCTGTCTTGGTTTATTTGGCTTATCAGCATTCTCCATTACACAACGTGTAAAAGAAATAGGCGTGAGAAAAGTATTGGGTGCTAATGTGAGTAATATTGTGACATTGTTATCAAAAGATTTTTTAAAGCTGGTACTGATCGCCGCCATCATTGCATTTCCCATTGCATGGTACGCAATGACGCATTGGCTTCAGGATTTTGCATACAGAATAAATATCCATTGGTGGGTGTTTGTACTGGCAGCGATTCTTGCTTTGATTGTTGCATTGGCAACCGTTAGTTTCCAGGCGATAAAAGCGGCAGTTGCGAACCCGGTAAAATCATTGCGGGCAGAGTGAGGTATTTTCATGGGATGAGGTTTCAGTGTTGAACAATTAAAGCAGCCATAGCTAATCCTGTAAAAGCTTTGCGGGCAAAGTGAGAATGTAAACTATGATTAATCTGATTTATAGATTACCATGATTTAAGAATGGGGTAGCCCGGGAAAGTGTCTAATCATTAGAATCATTTAATCTTAAAAAATCATTGTTCAGACAATGCTCAAAGTGAGAATGTAAACTATGATCAATCTGATTTACAGATTACCATGATAAAAAAAGGGGTGGCCCGGGGAAGTATTTAATCATTAGAATCATTTAATCTAAAAAATTATAGTTCAGACAACAACCTAATATTTGTTGTTGCTTTATGCCCAGGAAATGGCAGGTGCTTTATTTTGTGGTAGGTTAACGCCATAAAAAAACAATGTTTTAATTCAGCGTCTGGTATCTTGTCAGTTAGTTTAAATACTATTGCCCTGTTGCCTTCAAATTTGAATTTATTTTTATAAATTATTTTAAATGTTGGAACTAATTGGGAGGTGCATTTGAAGTAGATGGCAAACTGTTCAGGATTTTTCTCTTTCCAATCCATCCTTACCGTGCTTCCATGTTTTGTGAGATAACTGGGTTCGCCCCATTTCAGTGTTTCCTCCAGTTCTTCGAGCCCCTCAATTTCAGATGCAGCGCTCAGCACCAAATTTCTGAGATGGAGTAATTTAGTTTTTGCAGATTTGGGGTAGCTGTTAAAAACTGCTTTGACTTTTGGGTTACTTATCAATTCCATCCCCTATGTTTGTTTAACTTTAGCGTCTGAAAATTATTTATTGAAATCATCGGGTAAATGTTTCTGAAAACGGTACCAGTTTTTATCGCTTTTTGAAACCCGATATCGTCAAGCATTCTTAAAGCAAAGATGTCAAAGATATTCATAACAGGATCTACGGACGGGTTAGGACTAATGGCAGCAAAAGCGTTATCAAACAAGGGACACCAGGTTGTATTGCATGCACGTAATGCACAGAGAGCTAAAGATGCGGAACAAAGTCTTCCAAAAGCTACAGGCGTTTTAGTGGCTGACTTATCTAACATGGAGGAAACTAAAAAGCTGGCAAATGATGTAAATGGGATGGGCCCGTTTGATAGCATCATTCACAACGCAGGTGTGAACCGCGTTTCAGGGACAGATCTCGCTAATGTCAATATCCTGGCGCCCTATATACTTACCTGCCTCATACACAAACCTAAAAGAATTATTTACGTGAGTTCCGGGATGCATTTCCAGGGAAACCTTAAACTGGAACAACTAAGGAAGAGTGAACCTGCCATTAATTATTCCGATTCCAAACTACAGCTCTGCACCCTGGCGATGGCTGTTGCAGAAAAATGGCCGGACGTATATGTGAATGCCATTAATCCGGGTTGGGTGCCAACAAAAATGGGCGGTGCAGGAGCGTCCGATGATCTGCAAAAAGGTTTTGAAACGCAGGTCTGGCTGGCTGACGGCACCGATGAAAATGCGAACATCACCGGGCATTACCTGCATTATAAGAAAGATTCAAGATTAGCAGCAGTTGCAAACGATGATGATATGCAGGAAAGGCTTCTCAAGGTTTGTGAGCAGGCCACCGGAATTTCTTTTCCCGCCTGAAAAAATATCAAACAAATCAGATGGCGTATATGCTGTTGCATTTGTAGGCGTAGCCAGAAGAAAATTTCCACTCCCGATAGTGGGTACTTTCAATAAATCAATTAAGACCAAAATTTTACCGGAGCAAAATTTGTCTGGAACATTTCACTGGTTTATAGCTTCTAAGTGAAGGTGACAAATTTTTGAGAATGCTTTTTGCCGTTTTAGTTTGAAGTAATTGAAGAGGTAGTATCATATTACGTCCACACTTATTATTCTAAAAAATGTTCAATATTAATCATCGACAAATTGTGAATAGATAAACACATAAATTATTTTCCGGCTTATCATGAGACCAGGCCCCGGCTCACACGCATGGATAGGTTGGGCTTCGGAAGAAGATGGAACACCTGCGGAGGCTGAAACTCTTCAATTGCCCATGTGGGAACAGCTAAATGAATATCATCGGTAAGATTTTTTTCCATGATAAACTCCTTAATTACCTGAAACGGTCTGCCAAAAGTAAAAAACTATAAGCCACTTCGCCAGCATCGGTGCAGCGAAGCGAATTAGTATCAAAAACAACCCCAGTTTTTAGTTTGTGGCTCATTTGTTGGCATTGCCGCCAGCCGTTTTTTTATATTCGGAAAGTGGTTCATTTAACACCATTCCTTTATTGCTAAACAATACCTCATGATGCGACTCAATATTGGCATGAAAGCTCTCAGGAAGCCTGGCCCAATCAAGCAATTCAACCACTATGGGGATATTGCTTTGTTGGATTTTTTCCTTTATGTCCATCAATACATCTATGGGTAGTTTCCCCCCGTTTGGGCTTCGCAACACTAAATCCAAATCGCTACCATCGTGAGCAGTACCATCAACCCGGCTGCCATACGCCCATACCTCTATGCCAGTATCAAGCAATGAAAATATTTTCAACAGCGTTTCTTTGTCTTTATTCCTTATCAGCATCGCTTTTTTGTTTTATGATTTGTGCCAATGCAGCGGCATCCGCGATAAATTGAGGCAACAGGGTTAAGGTTTCTTCAGCAAAATTTACTCCGTAATCATGGGCGGTGTTGTTGCGGTTGTCCCTGTATTCCAGCCACCGTTCGCAGGTTTCAGCAGTAAACATGCTTCGTCGTACACCTTGCCTGAAAACATCTTTAAAAACCAGTTTATCAACTTCCCTGGATGAATGAAAGTAGGGCTTTAGCACTTTTCGGAGAAGTTTGCCGCTTTGTTCCAAAATAATTTCAAATTCTTTTACGCAGGCAGAACGATACATATCGTAATCAATATTTTCAGGATTTGCCTGAAGCAATAATGCATGTGCTTTTTCCAGCGTTTTAATGCAGCGTTCGTAGTAAGCGGTATCAATGTTCATAGCTCGTATCCTATCTTTTTAAGATTAATTTATTGCTTCATCCAGATTTGAAGCCTTTTCCATTTGCTTTTTCTTTTTCTATGGCATCCATTGCATCATCAATGTCCTTACCGATAGTTGGAAGTTTTGTTCTGCCTTGTAACCATTTCCAACGTGCAGAAGGTGGGACATAAAATACTCTTTCCGTTGTGTATTCGTCCTTGTCCTACGGGTCCGCACCTGTTTGATCTTTCTCTGCTTCCAATTTTTTGTAGAGTTCGTCAAAAGTATCTGAAATATATTTAAGGAAATCAGTCCCAATACGACATGCTTATACTCAGCAGCGTCCTTGTTGTTGCGGAGTTTGCCGGCAGCACTCCATAAAGTTTTTTCCAGTTCTAACTTGTTAGTCATTTTGGTTGTAAGTAGCCTTTTATCTTAAAATGTTGAGTGTGAATTGTTGCGGCATCAGGATACTTAAAGCAAATTATTTATAGCCTGAAACATGTATAGGGCTTAATTTTTGCTTTGAAAAATCCATTCCCTTTTTAAATATTTTGGTTGCAAATTCATTTCCCCAAAAATCCCGGGCAAGCAATTCATTTCTTCCTCCCAACAAATCTTATCACAGAACCTTTGCCGTTATGAAATAATCCTTCATTTAAGTCAATTTCCTGTTCAACTAATTCTATAATCTCAAAATTATTAAAGTCGGATTTTATTTCGTCAATTGAGAACAAACTCGCTATATCTTTTGGACCGCCGACTTTTTCGTTCCTGCCAATGTATTCAATGTGCCGTTTACTAAATGCTTCGAAAATAATTATTCCGTTCTTACGCAAATATTTTGCAAGTGTCTTGTGGTAGGATGATTTAATATCTGCCGGGAAGTGCGCATAGGTCAGCGCAATAGCATCAAATTCCTTCTTATAATCCAATGTTTGCAATTCGCCAACCTGGTAATCTATTTTCACTTTATTAGATTCTGCAAGCCGCATGGCTTTATTTTTTCCTTCAACGCTTATGTCAAATGCGGAAACTGTCCATCCAAGTTTCGCTGCAAAAACTGCATTACGTCCTTCACCTTCCGCCGGAAAAAGTATTGTTCCAACTTTCAACATCTCCAATTGTTCTTTTAAAAACTCGTTAGGTTGCTCGCCATAGGCAAACTCGTCTTTACTATACCTTTCATTCCATTTATCAATCCAGGAAGTTGTCATGTTTTTATTCAGATTTTTTGATCTCTTTAAAGGATTTATTAAACACAGCCCATGTATAGACTTGTGAAGCAATCGGCTAATTTCAAAAAATACCCATGGACAATTATTTATTCTTTCCTTCCTGCATAAATACATCTATCCGCGGCGTCTTCCATGTATAGGGTTTGTCAAGAATATCCACATCGCCATCGCCATCAAGGTCGCCAATTTTTGCTTCATGAAAATCCATTCCCTGCTGGAAGATTGTTGTTGTAAAATTTCCTTTGCCATCTCCGTAAAAAATATAAGCCGTTGCATTTGGATTGTCAGGAGCTGTATTTTTCTCATGCCACTGCGCCATTTCCGCAACAAAAATATCAAGGTTGCCATCGCCATCAATATCAGCAACAGCAAGTGAATGCCCATGAATCAGATCGTTGTCAATCAACCTATGCTCTATCCATGCAGAAGAATCTTCAGGATTGCCTTTGCATTCATACCAGCAAACAGGGCCTGTGCCATCACCCGGCGCTGTGACAATTTGCAATGTTTTGCCGGGCTTTAATTTTCCAACAGCAATACGCCCGCCAATCCTTGCCACATGAATTGGTTAAATACACCATCGCCTTTATACTTAAACCATAAATTACCTGCAAGCAGATCTACATGACCATCACCATCCACATCCGCCGCAGCAATACCTTCAGGATACCACGATTGCTTACTTCCTGCATCGCCTGAAAAAATAGTTTGTGTTTTCCATTTCTTTGCACTGCGTGGATTATCGGGGATAAATGCTAGATTCAATGTGTTATTTCCCTGGTTCCAAAAAGCAAGTTGTGATTTTCCTGTTTGCATAAAATCACCAAATGCCTGGTCGTGGTGTTGTGTCGCACCTGTATCTTTTATCGTATGGCGTTTCCATGAAACTGCTGTATCACAATTCGGATAAGGATTTTCCCACCCCCACATTTCCGGCCCCTGCCAATCCTGACCGTAAACAAGATCAGGGTCGCCGTCATTATCAATATCTAAAAATGTACCGCCGGCTTCAATAGTTTTAAATTCCTTTTCCAGCACATACCGTTGCCATCCGTTAGGCACACGCCTGTACCAGGCCAACACCGGCGGTAAAGAGAGGATGAAATACCAGGAATATATAAAAATCGGATGTGGGATCATCGGTTCCGGGGCAATCGAATCTGCCCATAGGACCGTGGTACAAAAAAGGATGAAACAGTCGGGGCAAAGAGGGAGTTGGCAAGGAGCCCAGCATATGCTTAACCTGAGAGT
>MWWA01000499.1_pt1 | contig 10199 bp, 6 predicted proteins | sample 1047341 | NCBI WGS metagenome assembly MWWA01 (sample SAMN06349978, study PRJNA376086) | soil metagenome | isolation source: MS5-1 sample Antarctic (ecotone) soil | place: Antarctica | collected 2015-01-13 | reverse complement strand
TCCTACATTTTGCGGAAAAGTTGCTGTCAATTTGCCGGAAGGATTAACATCGCCAAATAATACATCAGCCACTGCATAGCCCGCTTCGCTTCCACCAAACCATACATTTAAAATAGCGGGTACATTATTTTGTTCCCAGCTTAGTGCCAAAGGACGACCGGTAAATAATACAAGTACTACAGGTTTACCTGTTTTTAAAAGTGCATCTAACAATCTTCTCTGCACTTCCGGTACTTCAATGTTGGTGCGGCTACTTGCTTCACCACTCATTTCTGCCGCCTCACCACCGGCAAAAACAATAACATCAGCCTGGCCCGCAATATTCAATGCTTCATCCATTAATTCTTTTTCCGTACGGTTATCCCGGTTTAATGTTTTACCAAACATGGTGGAATGTTGTTCCAATACACTGTCTTCAGTAAGGTTTGAACCTTTGGCATATAATATTTTTGCATTGTTACCCAGCACTTCTTTTATACCGGTAATAACTGATGTGGCTTTGGAAAAATTTGCAGCCACACTCCAGGTGCCCGGCATATTTTCTTTGGCATCTGCCAGTGGCCCGATCAATGCAATAGTTCCGGATTTTTTTAATGGTAAAATATTTCCTTCATTTTTTAATAACACAAAACTTTCTGCAGATATTTTCCTGGCTTCCTGCCTGTGTGCATTTGAAAAAACTTCATTTTTTGCCCGTTCATCACTTCCATAACGATAAGGGTCTTCAAACAATCCTAACTTATATTTTGCTTCAAGTATGCGGCGGCAGGCAGTTTCAATTTGCTGCTGCGTAACTTTTCCTTCTGCTAAAGATTTTTGTAAAGTGGTTAATAATCCTTCACCAACCATATCCATATCAATACCTGCATTCAATGCCATGGCGGAAGCAATTTGCAGATCACCTATACCATGATCGATCATTTCATTGATGCCGGTATAATCTGTTACTACAAATCCATCAAAACCCCATTTATTTCTTAATATTTCCGTCAATAACCATTTATTACCGGTAGCGGGTATACCATCCACTTCGTTGAATGAAGCCATTACACTGCCTACGCCAGCATCAACCGCCGCTTTGTAAGGTGGCAGGTAATCATTAAACATGCGCTGATGGCTCATATCAACCGTGTTGTAATCTCTGCCAGCTTCCGATGCGCCATATAAAGCGTAATGTTTTACGCAAGCCATCAATGTATTGTTTTTTGAAAGATCATTTTGCTGGTAACCTTTTACCATCGCTTTTGCAATCTGCGAACCCAGGTATGGATCTTCACCATTGCCCTCGGAAACCCTTCCCCAGCGTGGATCACGGGAAATATCAACCATCGGCGAAAAAGTCCAGTTGATGCCATCGGCACTTGCTTCCTGCGCGGCGATCTGTGCACTTCTTTCAATCAAATTCATATCCCAGGTACAACTTAAACCTAACGGTATAGGAAACACGGTTTCATAACCGTGAATAACATCCATACCAAACAGCAATGGAATTTTTAAACGACTTTGTTCAACAGCTACCTTCTGCACATCCCTGATCTTGGCAATTGATTTTATATTAAACAAGCCACCTACTTTACCTGCTTTTATTTTTTCGGCGATGTTGGAACTGCCTGCCTGCCCGGTAGTAATATCACCGGCACCCGGCAAATTCAGTTGACCGATCTTTTCTTCCAGGGTCATTTTGGCCATCAGCTCCGAAATAAATTTATCCATGGGTGAAGAAGATGTTGCTGTTTCTATTTGCGTATTCTGGGGTGTACTGCATCCCAAAAAAATGACTGTTGCAATCGCCAGGAATATTCTTTGCATGATAATTGATTTTCTATTTTAATTATTTAAATAAGGCTCAAGGGCTTTTTTCCAGATCGCATACCCTTTAACGTTCATATGCAGGTTATCGGCCAGGAAAATATCTTTCATGGGCTTACCATTTTCATCCAGCATTTTTGAAAACACATCTACAAACACGATATTTTTTTGATGACTTAAACGTTCTTTTATTAATTTATTCGCTTCCTTCATTTGGGGCATTATTGATAACCTGGAAATACTTGGTTTTATTGAAATGTACACAATAGGTACCTGTGGTAATTTAGTTCGAATCAAATGAATTAATGAATCTATCCTGTTAGCTACTTCGAATGGAGTAGCCGGGGGCGTTGAGGTAAAATCATTTTCGCCCACATATATTACTATTTGTTTGGGGTTGTATAGAAAAATGATATCATCGGCATATTGAATTACATGCGGTGTGCTGGAACCGCCAAAACCCCGGTTGATGATGGTTTTACCCGGAAAATCCTTTTGTAAATCATTCCACATCCTGATAGACGAACTGCCTACAAATAAAACAGCATTTGGCGCTGGCATTAGGGTGCTATCTGCCTGTTTAAATTCGATTATCTCATTATAAAAAGGAGCATCCTGCGCCTGGGCGGAAGGTACAAAAACCAATAACAAGCTAAAAATTCTTACCAGGAAAAACACACGTTTCATATTTATTAATTTTTCATTTTACAGTACGACTTGTATACTTAAGGTATCAAATTATTTATAAATGGATTTGGATGAAAATAAGATATGATCCAGGCTGTATCTTCCGCCACCATAAAAAAGAAAAACGATGGACAGCAAGATAAAAAGAAATGGATGCTGATCTTCGTACCAAAACTTTCCTTGACCTATAAAGAAAGTAATATAAATCATTACAAAGAGTAACAACAGTGCTCCAATTCTTGTAAGAAAACCAATGGTCAATAAGATGCCGGCAATCAGTTCGATAATCTTTCCAATAAAAATCATTAAAACCGGTGCAGGTAATTCTTGAAATACATGCCATTCAAAATATACCTTCATTTTCTCATCATCAAAAACCTCATAACCATGGTAGATCATCAACAATCCGGTGATCATTCTGACTGTTGCAATGGCTCCGTTTAACGAAAAAGGCGATGATGAAAAAAATTGGTTCATAAATAAATTATTGATGTTATTATTTTAAAAAGATCGTATTATAATCAGGAAATGTTATTCTACTTTATGAATTTTTGTTCTGGCAGAAATACCATTCTCATTAAATGATTCTATGGTAAAATAATAAGACTGGTCAACGGTCAGGCTTTTCATCAGTAATGAATTATCATCGTACACCATCCATGAGCTATATAATTTATCAGGGGCTATTCCCCAAAGAATATTATACCCTTGTGCATTGGGTTGTTTTTCCCAGGTTATCATAGCATCCCGTCGATCAGCTTTTCGTTCAACTTTAAATTGTTTTACAGCCACAGGTGGTTTACCATCACCTTTGCCAAAAATTCTTAAAGCGGATAATGATAGATGCGGGGCGGGCATATGAATATTTTTATACCTGATGTAACGTACTTTCTTTGGGTCACTCAATGCAACATAATCATTCGGAACATCATTAAAATTGTTTGATTTATCTATTAGTGAAATCCAGTTATTGCCATCACTGGATCCTTCGATAGTATATCGGTGATATAAGCCGGGAATCTTGCCATACAACCCCGATTGATAGTCATGGAAGTTCAATTGTATGGCATGGATGGTTGATGATTTTAAAAGGTCTATTTCAATCCATTGCTGGTCATCATTTTTTTGTGCAACCCAGAAAGTCTTTACATTTTCATCTGTTATGTTGTTGACCGTAAAATTTTCCAGTTGCGAGGAGGCCTTTACCGGTTTTTTGTATGACAATAACATCCAGCCGGCAAACTTTCCCGAACCTTCGCCCATGGAAGGTGCAAGGTGCGGGTAGTCGCCAAAATAAGTATCACTCCACATCAATCCATCCTGATCAAAATAAGTTGGATACATACTTATACGCCTTTCCCAGTTTACATTAACTGAAACTGCCATGGAAGCAAAATGCCAGTATTTATTACCAGGTCCGGTTACCGTACTTCCATGCCCGGCGCCATTCATATAACCTCCAGGCTTATACGAAAATGGATTGTTTGGCATGTATTCAAAAGGACCTATTGGAGAATCACTTATATAAGCACCATCACCATATACATTGAATTCTGTTCCAGGTGCAGCATATTGCAGGTAATATTTGTTATTGTATTTGGTCATCCAGGGTCCTTCCATATAACCGCCTAAAACGGTATCCATGTGATTTTCTCCAAACCGTTCCCAGCCATGTTTGGCCATGTTCAGGTAAAACAGCGTATCTGTTTTTGCAGACGGCTTAAAGCGTAGATTTTTTTCCAATGTCTTAGCCCTTATCGGCCATTTGTTTGATGAGCCCCAATACAAATAAGTTTTATCATCATCATCAATAAACAAAGCCGGATCCTGCAGGTCATTCAGAATGCCGGGCACCGCTTTCCAGTCTCCTTTTTTTGGATTGTCTGTATATAGTATGCTCATAGATCCGGAAGGATCCCCGGTTACATACAAAACAGAATCTTTATAATTATGCGCCGCTGGCGCATTGGAACCCTGGAAATACCATTTTTCGGGTGTAATGAATTGCCAGTTCAACAAATCTGTGGAATGCCAGTAACCCATGGAGCGGGTAACGAACATATAATATTCACCCCTGAATTCAACAACAGCAGGATCAGCCCCCGACCGATAAGAAATATTATTATGTGCATTGTAGATCATATAAGTATAATCCAGGTTTAATGGATTACAATAAGTGCTCACGGAATTATACTGACTTTTTAAATCACCATATATAAAATGAGTCAGGATGAAAAGTGTAATGAACTTACCGGTGATATTTTTCATCTGTTTAAATTTATTTTTTAATTGTCAGATGTAATTTGCCAATAATCTATGTTATTGGATACAACTTTTGAATATGGCTCATTTCATAGCCAATTATTTTTATGTTTGAAAATTTTTCATTGCTCCTATTTTACTTCCACAACTAATGACACCCACTTTTATTTTCTTATTTTCTGATAAGGCCAGTGTTTCCAACGAAGAAAGTAACATGGCCGCGCCAGCCAAAGATGTGCGCTGTAAAAACTCCTGGCGTGATATCTTATTCATAAATAAATAATTTATAAAAAAATATTTTGATCGCTGACTTTCAATGCCTGGTTTTAAAGTCCTTTGTTGTAACTGGTGAATGGTTAAATATTATTATTTCAAATGCGGACTTTCAAATCCTAATTTTTTTAACCCTGTTTTTATTTCGGGGCTGCTCATAAACAGATCCCATATAAAACCGGTTTTATGATTTTCCATCATCACAACAATGGGTCCCTGGTCAATGGCTAAATATCTCTGGGGATGCCAGTTGGCTGTTTCGCTGAATGCATCATAAAAACCATAGGGTCCCCATAAGCTGTCTTTCTTTGCTGTATACCAGTGATGCATAGCCGCCATTGATTCCTGCGGTGTGTAAGGCATGGAAGCGAGTGCCGCTGTTGGAGCAATCACACCCAGGTCTCTTTTTTCGCCGGGTGCATGGCCTGCATATCCTCTTATAGAATAGCTGGAAGTAAGTCCCCAACTTTCAGGTCCATATCCTTTGTAACCTAATTTGTTTTCTACGCACCAGTTATAATTGATCAGAGCCTGGTTTTGATTTTCTTTCCAATAATCGGCATACTGGTCTTTCAAACCACGCGGGTCGAGTCCCAGGTAAGAGTAATGTGCCCAGAACAATGGTCCACCATATTCTTCCGCGCCATTATGTTTTAACTGTAATGTATAGCCGTATTTTGTGGTGCTGCCTTTGATGCCTCCATTTTTTGCCCAGCCTTCATGGTAGACTTCCGCAGGCACAGCATGGGTTGGCGAAGATGCAGCCAATACATACATGATCAGGCATTCATTGTACCCACTCACCGGGAAATTCATTCTCCATGCATGGTTTGGGCTCCAATGCCAGTACAATGTATTTTGCCCGTTTCTATACCAGTTAAAATCCACCGCCCGCCAAAGATCATCGGCTCGTTTTGCTAATGCTTTTTCTTGTGTGGATCCATTTTGCAAATATTGTCTTACGCATAATAATCCCTGCAACATAAAAGAAGTTTCAACAAGGTCTCCACCATCGTCATAGCGACTGAAAGGTTTTGTTTTTCCTGTTTCACCATTCCACCAATGTGGCCAAACGCCATGATAAGTATCTGCAGTTTCTAAAAAATTTATGATCTTCTCCAATCTTTCAATTCCTTGTTCCCTGGTTATCCATCCTCTTTCCATCCCAATTAATATTGCCATTACGCCAAATCCACCACCGCCACTGGTAACTACCATCTTATCATTCTGGGGGTACACTCCATCTACATGAAATCTTTCCCTGGCTAGTCCACTGTTTGGTTCAGCACCATCCCAGAAATATTGAAAGGTTCCTTTTTGCACAGTTGTATAAATGCTGTCCATATCCGCTGGTAATGATTCAATGGATTTGGAGGAAGTAGTTTTCGGTGTATTGCTGCATGCATTTAAAAAGACCAGGCTAAACAAAATGGCGGGCAGATAAAAGTTTTGCCTCATGGCGTATGATTTTTTAAGATGTTAAGCAATCAGATTATTAAACGGCATTAAAGATTTGGACTCTGAAAACCAAGATTTGTCATTCCTGTTTTTACTTCCGGCGCACTCATAAAAAGATCCCAAATAAGTCCTGTACGGTAATTTTCGATCATTATAATGATAGGTCCCTGGTCAATGGCCAGGAATGAATTGGCGAACCATTGGTCATGCAGGGAAAAGGCATCTACAAATCCATATTCTTTCCAAAGTTTATCGCCCAAAACATAATAATAAAATTTCAATGCGGCCATGGATTGATCGGGTGTGTATGGAAATGATGACAACGCAGCTGTTGGCGCAATGACACCAACATCATTAGTAGGTGAACTGGCTGTATAGCCATTTTGAATATCACTGGCCGTTAATCCCCAAACTGAATCGCTGTAACCAAAATAATTTTTAGGATTCGATTGTACGTAGCTATAATTAATCAGCGCATGGTTTGTGTTCTGTTGCCAGTAGTTGGCGTATGCATCAGTAAGATCTTTGGGATTGATTCCCAAAAATGAATAATGCGAAAAGAAAAGCGGGCCACCCTGCGCCGGGCCTAACGGTAATGTATGTCCGTAATACGTGTTTCCATTCTTCATACCTCCATTGGATGCCCAGCCATTATCGTACACTGATTTTGGAATGGCATTGGTAGGGGATGATGCAGCCAGTACATAAGTTATCAAACTTTCGTTCCAGCCTTTTATTTTGTGATTCATCTCCCAGCCATAATTCGGGCTCCAGTGCCAGTATAGTACATCCTCATTATTCTTCCTGAACCAGTCCCACTCTACCCGATGCCAGATGATGTTGATGTCGTTGCGTAAGGCTGTTTCGGCTGCATCATTACCATTAAAATACTGGCGGGCTGTTAACAAGCCGGCTACCAGGAAAGAGGTTTCTACCAAATCCGCCCCATCATCTTTTGCACTGAAGGGTATGACTACACCTGTATTGCCATTTAACCAATGTGGAAAGGCACCGTGGAAATGCTGTGCCGTATTTTTCAGAAACGACACGATTTTTTGCATTCTTTCAAGGCCCTGAGCATGGGTAATAAAATTTCGTTCAATGGCTACCGGTAGTGCCATGATGCCAAAACCCGAGCCTCCTGATGTAACCAGGTCGCCGGAAGTATTTCTTTCCCTGGCCAGCCCGCTGTTAGGATGCGCAAAATCCCAAAAGTATTTAAAGGTTTGTTGTTGTACAAGCGTTAATAATGCTTCATTGGTTATTACAGGAAATTTATAGGTTGAATCAAGTTTGGTAAGAAATGAAAAATTGATCGCGTTTTGAAGGTTACCTCCTGACTTTGATTGCAATCCCGTTGCTATTGAAATGCTGTGCCGGGTAAGGTATTTTAAAGGTGCATTTGGGGTGATCACAATGGTACTATCGCCGTTTTCCAATATTGCGTTAAATCCAATGCTTGTTCCTGATTTGTCGGTAAACGAGACGTTTTGCTGAACGGAACTGCTTTGTATCGGCGCTTTAAATTTTATTTTAATAGAAGGGGAGATGTTTGTATTTCTATATTCTGATAAATTATTAACACCATCAATGCTGGTTGATTGCATGCCAAATGACACAGGAGCCGGAGTTGGAGGAACCGGATTTGTTTCTGTTGAACTTTTAGAGCAGTTCCAAAAAATCAGGCAAATAAAGAAATGGATTATTATATTATTTAAACTTTTCATTTTTATTTATTCATTTATTTGCCCATTATTCAAAAATCTTACCTGTTTGTAGCATTATTCTTGATTATATAATTGCATAAAAATCATGCTATCATTATTTCTTGCAATAATCAGCATGTTTCGCTGATCGGTTGTTTTAATCCATTTTAAATCCCTTACCTGGCCTTTTATATTCATTAAATCCTGTTGTGGTATATGTTTCATTTTATTATCCCGGGTTATGGAGAACAGGGACATAGGTTGTGCATCATATCTTCCTTCGTAGGGTATCACATCAAAAAAATTTCCTCCGGCTACATATGTGTTTTCTTTTTCATTGTTCAGGTAAACTTTTTGAAATGTAAAAACCGGGGCCATTTGCAATGAAGCGGGAAGATCCTGCATATCAAAATTTCCTTTTCCATCCCCATAACAAACTACCGAACCCAATCTTTCGGCTGTAAAAGGTTTTACTGTGTCGATCCATCCATAAAAAACATCCTTCATAGGAACGCCTGCATAATCTCCATAAAGCAAATAATGTTTTCTTAACAGGGGTAATGGTCTTTCCACTTCATCTTTGGCCAGGAAAGGGAATTCAGTTCCATTTAAAGTATATGATAATAGCTGTTCTGTTTTTCCATTATTATCAAAATCTCCTACATACATTTTAAGTGGCCCATTTTTGCCACTCCAGAATTTATTGTTCCATCCCCAATTACCAGCAAGTATGTCTGCATGACCATCACCATTTACATCATCTACCAAAACTGTTTGCCAAAGACCGGTTGATTCTTGAATGGCTGTTGATTGAAATTTCCCCTTTTTATTAATGAAGATTTTTATAGGCATCCATTCACCCGTAACAACTAAATCCTTCCATCCATCTTTATTTAAATCAGAAAAGGATGCTGCAGTAACGTTACCAATTTGCTCCAGCGGAATAATATGCTGTGAGGCATTTGAAAAATTGCCCTTGCCATCATTTAATAACAAGTGTGATGTTTGTGGCGTACCATAGGCATTGGCATCAGCAAGGGTACCAATAAAAATATCCAAATCACCATCATTGTCTACATCAGCGACTGCCACACATGATTTATTTGCATAAATCAGCGGCAAAGAATTTGATTTTGTAAAATTCCCCTTACCATCATTCATATATAACCGATCCACGAGGGCTGGATGATTTCCAGAATATTCATTTCCACCACTGACCACATAAAGATCAGGATGTTGATCACCATTGGCATCAAAGAAAATGGCATCAACATCTTCTGCAATAGAATCGGCATTAAAAAGTTTGTAATCGGCCTGTAAAAATGTAGCATTCTTTTGTTGTATAAATAATACACCGGCTTGCCCTTTTGCACCACAGGTAAAGATATCATCCAGCCCATCCCCATTGACATCTGCAATAGCTGTTTTAGGCCCTCTAGTTGATTGTGCATGCGGAATCAGGTATTGAAAATTAAAATCATCAAACTCATTTTCCTGATGCTTCCAGGGAAAATTCACCTGCTCAGTAATGTCTTTGAATAAGGCTTGTTCTGCAGGGAAAAAAGATACATATTCAAAAATGCCCGATGCATCTTTCTCCTTTGCAATTAAAGGTTTATTAGCTGGAATATTTTTTAATACCTGGTATTTTTGATTGGGCCACACAACCAGGATGCTGTCAATATTTGCCAATGAATCCAATCCAAAATGCAGTCGTGCATCTGATGAAGATTGAAAACCTCTTGTTAACATCAGTTGCTGGTATTGCAACCCGGATTTTGTAAAAAGGTATGCCTTTGCACCAATGCCAAAAGAATTCATCCCGTTACCTTTAAAGGAAATGGAAATATTATTTTTTGCAGGTGCGTTATTTTTCAAAATAACCGCCTGGGCATTAATAGCGCTGATTACAAGATCAAGGTTGCCATCATTATTTAAATCCGCATATGCGGCACCGGTATAATAACCTTTCATTTTTGAAGTTCCCCAGTCATGGCTTACGTC
>MWWA01000498.1_pt1 | contig 10220 bp, 6 predicted proteins | sample 1047341 | NCBI WGS metagenome assembly MWWA01 (sample SAMN06349978, study PRJNA376086) | soil metagenome | isolation source: MS5-1 sample Antarctic (ecotone) soil | place: Antarctica | collected 2015-01-13 | reverse complement strand
ATGTAGAGAAGCCAGCAAAAGGAGCGGAAGAACAGGACCGCGGGTATCGAAACGAGCAACCCGCCCGCCGCGTAGAGACCCCACTGCGTGCTCAGGTTGGCATGAAACATCCGCAGACCCACTGGCAGGGTGAACTTCTCCACATCCTGCAGGATCACCGCCGCCACTACGTATTCATTCCAAGCCAGGAGGAACGAAAACAGCGCCGTCGCGCAAATGGCCGGTCCGGCGAGCGGCAGCACCACCAGGCGGAAGGCCTGCCACCGCGAGCAACCGTCCAGCACGGCAGCTTCCTCCAGCGAGAGCGGAATCGTCTGATAGAACCTCTTCATCAGCCAGATGCAGAACGGCAGCGCAGTCGCGGAGTAAATCAGGATGACGCCGGCGTAGGAATTGAGCAGGCCGAGCCTGAACAGGATGAGGTAAAGCGGCAGGAGGAGCATCGTCGCCGGCAACAGTTGCGTCACCAGCAAGCCTCTTAGCACCGAACTCCGGCCGATGAATCGGTAGCGCGACAGCGCGTAACCCGCAGTGGAGGCGAGCGCAACTCCCGTGACGGTGACGGCGAGCGCGATGATGGTGGAGTTGAGCATCCACCGCAGGAATGGCGTCTCCGTCAGGAGCACCCGGAAGTTATCCAGCGTCGCGCCGGCCGGAAGCGGACTCAGTGAAGTGGAAAGCGACTGATCAGCCGGCCGCAGCGCGACCGTGACGAGCTGCACGATGGGGTAGGCGGAAAGGAGCGCGAAAAGAACGAGAGCCAGATAGCTCACGGCGCGGCGGGAAAGAGGAGCCCGCCTGCTGCCGCTTTTCATCAATCGGAACAGCCTAGCGACAGTTGTGAGACTTGCGCCGCTAATGCCGCGGGCTTTCTACCTCTCGCTGTCTGCCGAAGCGAGCCGTTGCTCTTTCTGGGCCGGCTCCTCTACCGCGTCGGGCGGCAGGGCAAAGGACGATCTCGTTTTCACGAGGCTAATGTCGGAGGCGGTGATCGAGCCATTGCTGTTCACATCCGCACGGAAGTTCAGCTGGGAGATGGTTTGTCCCGAAAACGATTTGACTTGGCTGATGTCAGTGGCGCTCACGCTGCCGTTACCGTTAGCGTCGCCAACGAGAATGCCCATCCGCACCGCAACGTCGTTGACGTTCGCGCCGTCGTTCACGTTGAATAGTGTGACGGTGATTCGTTGTACGTCGCTCACGCCGCTTACGTCCACGGCGACGACGTTTGTCGCGACGGTGGAGGGGGTCGCTGTCGTCGCCACTCCGGAAGTAACGGCGGCGCCGTCAAACGTCACTGGCTTCGGGAAGGTGAAGACGATCTTGTATACGCCGCCGGGGGTGCTGCGGGACTCCACCGCGGGTGTCCCGGAGAGGGGCAGGTTGAGGTCGAAAACGCCAGCAGAACCGTGCGCAATCCGCGAGACGGCGCTCATCGCTTGCACAGGGAAGTTGTTCGTCCAATAGACCGGTTCTCCGCTGGCCGTCGTTGCTTTCCGGATAAGAAAACCTGTGCCCGACGGGATGATCTCATTGCCGCGGTCGCTCGAGGGATCGCCCGCCCATGTCCACCGTCCGTTTGCGGCGGAAGGATTCCGGACATAGACGCGGGGGACCTTGTCGTAGCCCGCCACCGAATTATTGAAGAGGTGCAGCTCGTCGCCGGCGCCAAACGAACCGTCGGTCAGGTTGAGTCCGGTCGCGTTCAGACTGACGTCGAGTGGACGCAAAAGGCTGACCGGATTATCCTGCGCGCCGGTCGTGCTGGTGCTGAGAGGCAGTGTCACTTTCTTCAGTAACACAGCGCCGAGAGTCACCAGCGGCAGAGTGGGCGCGCCATTCAGGTTCCGAACGACGAAGTAGCTATCAGGGAGCAGGGGATCATCACCGCGGTCCGTCACGTCGTCGCCGACCAGGCGCCAGGCGTTGTTGTTGAAGTAGTAGGCCCTGTGAGGAAGATTCGTTCCTGGAGCCGAGGTGTCGGGAACGCGAATTTGTGTCTTGTAGTTGGGAACAGAAGTGGTGGGCGTAAAAGAGACGTTCTGGTCGGTTGCAGGGAAGACAGTAGCGAGGGTCCAGTTCGGGATGATGGAGAGCTGCGCGCCGGCCGGGAGAGACGTCAGGTTGTCCGCCCCGAGATCGACCGTGATCGTGTTGGCGGTGTTACTGAGGATTGGGTAGGTGCGGCCCTCCTTGGGATTGGCGCTGCTCGCGGGGCCAATCAATGCGTAATAGTGATTCGGCTGGCTCCCAGCCGCGTAGACGAACTGGTTCGCGGTCCAGGGGCTGCCGCCGACGGTGATGTTGGTCCCGCTCGCCGATTGAATACCGCCCACAAATGCCGCAGGACGAACAAAGGGCACCGCAATATGGGAATCCGAATTCCCGAGCAGGCTTGTGGTGGTAAAGCCAACCGGATCGGTCGCAACAGTCTGCGCATGGCCCGAGAGGGCGACGGCAAAAGTGGCGATCGCCAGAGAAGACGAGAGGAGACGTTTTGACATAGATCAAGGGGGGGGCGGCTAGGTTATCGCCGGGGTTTGTATTAGCAAGATTAATTCCGCGGTTCCGAGAGGTTGGTATCAGCTGCTCCTTTCCTGATTTTTGAGGAACAATCAGCCCCACGGCGGATTTCCGCCATTTCGGAGATCGCTCCTCTTGGTTAAACGCGAGATTTCGAGCCCAAACCGCTCAATTTTTTTCAAAAATCTTCCGCCGAGCAGCCACTCACCCCTGCCACATCGTATGCGCGAGCTTCGCGATCAACGCCGTCACCACCACCAGGAAGAAGATGCGGACGAAGCGGCTTCCTTTGGTAATCGCCAGCTGCGCCCCTAAAGCCGATCCGAGGACATTGCTGGCGGCCATCGCCAGCGCCAACCCGAACATGATATGCCCGGTGGCGGCGAAGTAGATGATGGAGGCAAGGTTGGTCGCCCAGTTGACCGCCTTCGCCGAGGCCGAAGCCGACAGAAAATCGAACCCGAAGATCCCGACGAACGCGAAAATGAGAAAACTGCCCATCCCGGGTCCGAAGAACCCGTCGTAGAAGCCCAGGACGGCCCCGACCAGCACACCCAGCCACCGCGCCTTTTGCGGCGCGTGCTTCGGCTGGTGGATGAGCCCGAGATCCTTCACCAGGAACACATAGATCGCCACTACCACGAGCAAGGTGAGCACGAGCGGCCGCACGATTGCGCCGCTGAGCAGCGTGACTGCGCGCGCGCCGAGGAGAGCAAAGAGAAATGCCACCAGGGCCGCTGGCGCCAAGGTGTGCCAGTCGATCTTCACATGCCGGGAGTAGCGATAGACGGCAAAGGAGGTGCCGAAGAACGACGCAAACTTGTTCGTCCCGAGCAGCGTCGGGATCGGCACGCCCGGCATCAGGATCATAATCGCCGGCAGCTGGATCAACCCGCCACCACCCACGACCGCATCGATAAATCCGGCCAGCATCGAGGCCGCGCACATCAGGAGCAGGACGGTCACTGCCGCAGAGCGTAGGCAACCAGTCGACCGGCGGCCAACACAAACCTGCCGCTGCCTTCCGCCGCTCTCGGGGGTCGCCGGCGCAACTCCTAGTTAATCGCCTCGCTCGCGCGGGTCCGCTTCAGCAGCACCTGCGCGAGGATGACGAGAATCACGAAAATCACCACCGAAAGCGCCGCCGCCCAGCCGAAGCGATGCATCCCGAACGCCGCTTTATAGACGTAGGAGACCAGCGTGTGGGTCGAGTCCGCCGGTTCCCCGCCATTCGAGACAAGCCACACCACGTTGATGTTATTGAACGTCCAGATCGCCCCGACCACGATCGCCGGGATCATCACCGGCCGCAGCAAGGGCGCCGTGATATTCCAAAACTGAAACCATCCCGAAGCGCCATCCACCTCCGCTGCTTCGTAAAGCTCGCCCGGAATCGACCGCAAACCGGCCAGCGCCACCAACATCATAAACGGAAACCCGAGCCACACGTTCGTGATGATCACCGCCACAAAGGCCTCGAACGGCGAGGCAAGCCACTCCACCGGCGGCAGGTGCAGATATTTCGTGATGAGCAGGTTCACCGCGCCGTATTCGTAATGAAACATCCCGCGCCAGGTCAGTGCCGTGACGTATGGCGGCAGCGCCCACGGCAGGATGAGCAGGACCCGCCACCACCCTTGCCCGCGGATGAAACTCTGGTGCAGCACCACCGCCAGCAACACCCCAATCGCGACATGAAAAACAACGCTCACCACCGTCCAGACGATGGTCTTTAGCGCGATCGACCAGAACAGCTCCTGCTGAAACACAGAGACATACTGCGCGACTCCGATCAGCCGCCAATCCCGGATCCGCTCCAGGTCCGCGTCTGAGAACGACAGCACCAGGTTGTAGAAAAACGGCCACACCACCAGCGCGAGCACGGCGAGCGCGGCCGGCGTGAGCAGCATCGCCAGAAACAGCCGGACTTTGGTTTTCTCGTTCATTCTCGGTCGGGTGGAGCGGGAGGATGTTAGCCAGGGATCAGCGCGGTTGAAACCCGATTCGTTATGCCACACGACGCCGCTGATGCCCACCTCCGCAAATACCTCTTTCGCCCCCTCCCCCCTTCCGATACCTTCCCCGCCATGGAAATCATCTACCTCGCGATCGCTGCCGCTCTCGCGCTCTTCGGGTTCATCCTCTTCATCGTCGTCTTCCGGTTCTTTAACTTCTGGCTCCGCGCCCGGTTGGCGAACGCTCCCGTCGGCCTCTTCAAAATGTTCGGCATGAGCCTCCGGAAAGTGCCCGTCGGCATGATCGTGGACAACCGCATCACCGCCGTGAAAGCCGGCCTCGACATTGCGCCTGACCCACTGGAAGCGCACTACCTCGCCGGCGGCGACGTCACCCACGTCATCCTCGCTCTCATCGCCGCCGACAAAGCCGGCATCTCGCTTGATTTCAACCGCGCCTGCGCCATCGATCTCGCCACCAAAGGCACCGGCAAAACCGTGCTCGAAGCGGTGCGCACCAGCATCAACCCCAAGGTGATTGATTGCCCGAACGCCGCCATGGGCCGCCAAACGATCGACGGCGTCGCTCAGGATGGCATCGGCGTGAAAGTGAAAGCGCGCGTCACCGTCCGTTCGCACCTCGACCGCTTCGTCGGCGGCGCCACCGAGGAGACCATCATCGCCCGCGTCGGCGAAGGCATCGTCAGCTCCATCGGCTCGGCCCCTTCCTACAAGGAAGTGCTGGAAAATCCCGACCGCATCTCCAAGACCGTGCTGGCGAAGGGACTCGATAGCGGAACCGCCTTTGAGATTCTCTCCATCGACATCGCCGACGTCGACGTCGCTGAAAACATCGGGGCCAAGCTCCAGGCCGAGCAGGCCGACGCCGATAAACGCGTCGCGCAGGCGAAGGCGGAAGTCCGCCGCGCCGCCGCCGTTGCCGTCGAGCAGGAGATGCGCGCGAAAACCCAGGAAATGCGCGCCAAAGTCGTCGAAGCCGAAGCCCAGGTCCCGCAGGCCATGGCGGACGCCTTCCGCTCCGGGAACCTCGGCATCATGGATTACGTCCGGATGAAGAACGTGGAAGCCGATACCTCGATGCGAGAGTCGATCGCCGGCAGCGACAAAAAGCGCGGCCAGGACGCCAGCTAGGCGCGCTGGTGGCGCCCCGCTGCTCATCCTCCATGCTCGCTCCTCCCTGAGCTCAGCGCAGTTCTCATGGATAACATTTACTTCCTCCTCCTCATCGCGGTGGTGGGATTGATCCAGTGGATCATGCGCATCGTCGAGGAGCAGAAGAACGCCGAAGCCGAGAAACGCGCCGGCAACCCACCGCCCCAGGCTGCCGTTCCTCCTCCCCGCGGCCGGCAGACCACCAGCACCGCCACCACGCCGGAGGAAGAGCGCGTCCGGAAATTCATGGAAGCGCTCGGCGTACCGCTCGACGCCCCGCCTGCGGCCCCTCCACCGCCTCGCCGGCCCGAGGTCGCCCCGCGCCAGGCTGCACCTCCTCCACCTGCCCAGCAGCAGCAGCCGCCGAGGCGGCCAAAGGTCCGGCCGATCGATCCTTTCCCGGTGCCACGCACCACCTCCCGTCCGCCGCCCGCTCCCGTTCAGCCGCCGCCGGCCCCGCGCTACGAGAAGCCGCCACAGCTTCCCACGGTCGAAACCACCATGTTCCAGCCCTCGCGCATGGCGCCGTCATTCCCCAGCACGTCCGAGCCCGATGCCTACGAGCTGGAAGCGATGAGCCCCTACGAGCGCGCCGAAGCCGCGGCGCGCGGCGCCCAGCCTGCGAACACCCTCGCCGAGCGCCTGGCCAGCGGCGAAGGACTTCGAGAAGCAATCGTGCTTCGCGAAATCTTCGGTCCGCCGCGAAGCCTCCAGCCGCTGGAGCCGCACCGCTCCCGCTAATCTTCGCTCACATCGAGCGAATTGAGATCTGCACCTCCGCGCTTCGGCCGCTGGTGCGGTCGGTCAACCGGATGCGATGCTTGCCGTCTGCCCCGATCGCAAACGCAACGCCCTCCTCCGCCTTCACCTCGAGCGAATCGCTCTGCCACACCAGCGTCCCCTCACCCGCTCCCGTCAGCAAAATCCTGCGGCTGCTCGGCACATCGGGATCGAGCAGAAACGTTGTCCCGGCCACCGGCGACGTAATCCGCAGCTGCTCGCCCGCCAGTGCGACTTCCCTACCTAACGAGTTCTCGGCGCTCGCCAGCCACTCCGCATATTCGCTCCCGAGCTGCACCTGCCCTTCGTGGTTGTAATCGCTGGCTGATTCCACAGGTGGCAAATTGCTCGCGACAAACTTCTCCACCGCCCCGCGCACATCGTCCTCCGGCAGCAGCTTGCCCGTCAGCGGATGCACTTTCCGCGTCACGATCTTCCCCGGCGTGGCAAACCAGCTCATGCCGCGTTGCGCGCGCAGGTGGTGAAAAATATCCCGCAAGATCGGACCCGCCCCCGTCACCCCGGAAACCTCCCGCATCGGCGAGCCATCGAAGTTTCCCACCCACACCCCGACGCTGAACTCCGGCGTAAACCCGATCGTCCAGTTATCGCGAAAATCCGTGCTCGTGCCGGTCTTGCACGCCACCGGAAAATCGTAGCGCAAGGCCGAATTGATCCCGAACGCGAGTGTGCGCGCCGAGTTATCGCTCAGCATATCCGCGATCTGCCACACCAGCTCCGGCCGCGAGTAGCTGCGCTCGAATGTCGGCGTGCTGTCCAGCACCCGCCACGGCCGGTAAACCCCGAGCCGCGCCAGGCTGGCATACGCATTGGTCAGCTCCAGCAACCGCGCCTCGCAATTCCCCAGCGTCAGCCCCGGCCCGTAGACCTCCGCTCCGCGATGGAGAGTCGCGAGGCCGACCTCCCGCAGCCGCGCGTGAAGCGCCTCCGCCCCCCCCGCACCGAGCAGCACCTTCACCGCCGGGATGTTGAGTGAACTCGCCAGCGCCGTGCGGAGCCGCACCGGCCCGTAGCAGCGGCGATTGTAATTTTCCGGCCGATAAAACGCCCCGTCGCGTCCGGTGGGAAAACTCGTCCGCACATCCGCGATCATCGTCGCGGCGGTGGCGCCCTGCTCCAGCGCGAGCAGATACGTGAACGGCTTCAGCGTCGAACCCGCCGAGCGTTTCGCCCAGGCGCCATTCACCTGCCCTGTCCCCGGCGCGAAGAAATCGCCCGAGCCGACCAGAGCAATGACATCGCCGCTCGCATTGTCGATCACCACCGCGGCGGCATCGCGCACATTGTGCTCGCGCAATTGCCCCAGCCGCTCCCGCACCATTCGCTCCACCTGCTCATTGAGCGGCAAATCGAGCGTCGTGTGCATTGTAGCTGGGGACGCTGTCCCCGGCTGCTCCCGCGCGTCGTCAGCTCTGCGCCCGCCGCGGACAGCGTCCGCGGCTACAACCTCCTGCAGCACCAGTTCGGTAAAATGCGGAGCCCGGAAGCGCCGCCGCGGCGCCTGGATCTGCAACGGTTCCGCGGCAGCGATTTCCCGGCGTTTCGCATCCATCCAGCCGTTCTCCTCCATCCGCCGCAGCACGGTCTGCTGACGCTGCTGCGCTCGCTCGAGCGCGACGTGCGGGTTCAGCCGGGTCGGGCTTCGCGGCAGCCCGGCGAGTAATGCGGCCTCTGCCTCGCTCAGATCCGCGACTGGCTTCGCGAAGTAGTAATCCGCCGCTGCCGCGAGACCGATGTTGAGATTGCCGAAATCGACGCGATTCAAATACGCGCAGAGGATCTGCTCCTTCGACCACTTCTGCTCGATCCGCAGCGCCGTCGCGGCCTCGATGATTTTCGTGCGGAAGGTCCGCGGACGTCGTTCCGCGATCTTCATCAGCTGCTGCGTGATGGTGGAAGCGCCCGAAGTGACACGTCTATGCGTGATTCCGTTCATCAGCGCGCGTCCGGTGGCGAGCACATCCACGCCGCCGTGCGCGAAGAAGCGTTTATCTTCCGCCGCGAGCACCGCATGGATCACATGCTGCGGCACCTGCTCCATCGTCAACTCCCGACTGAACCGCTCCTCCACCCGCGCGTCCCGGAGCGGAATACCGTTGCGATCGAACAGTGCAACGCTCTGCACCGGCGGCCGCAGCAGCGCCTCCGGGATCGGCATCAACCGCACACCAACAGCTGCCCCCACCAGGAGCAACACCCCCACAGCTGCAAACCACCGCACCTTCATAACGCGTGGCTGCCAACCTCTGGGGAGCGCGGGGTGTTACCCCGCAGTTCGCCGGAGTCTCCGGCGAACATCTGCGCGCGCAAGACACCGGCACGACCCACATCTCTCCCGCGGCCACGCCATGTTGCCGAGAAACTCTCGGCAACCCCGGGGTAACACCCCGGGCTCCCCAGACCCGAACCTGCGCGCCGCAGCATCACTCCAGCCCCCGCGCTGTCACCCGCACTGCCTCCGTCGTGCCGAACCGCTCCGGATGATACATTTCCTCGATCTTCGCTGCGGGCGCGAACGCCTCCCCCGCCGCCACCACTCGCGCCAGATACCGCAGCGTGTATTTGCCCGGATACAGCAGATCGACAAAGAACACCGCCCGATCCTCGCGCAGCTCGTGATGATCACTCACCCACGCCGTGCCTAACGACTCCCCGGCAAGCACCTCCTGCGACTTGAAGGCCGGATTAATCGGCGCCAGCACACTCGGCAGCGGATCTTCCAGCGCTAGATAAGTCGCCCGCCGCCGCACCTCCACATCGAGGGTCACGAGCACGCGATCACCCACCCGCAACTCCTCCGCCGCCGCCAGCTGCCCGTCATCGCCGATCTTCGCATAACGTCTCGTTAGGCCATAACCCTGATCCTGCCGCGGTTGCTCCGCCGTCCGCGCGCGCGCCGACACCGCCACCTCCGAAAACACCTGCCCGCCTTGCTTCGCGATCGTGATCGGCACCTGCGCGTTCGCCGGTTCAATCGGCCACGCGCTCGTCGCCAGCGGCTGCGCATTGCTCAACTCAAATGGCTTCGTCGCCGTCGCCCATGTCACGCTCCCGCTCGATTCGCGCGAGCCGGTCTCCACATTTCGCAAATAAGAGGAGAGCGCCAGCAGCGACCACGCGTTCCCCTGCGTCGTGCGCCAATGGCCGTTTTCCCGCCGTGCGAAAAGCTCCACCGCCAGCTGATCCACCCGCGGCGATGTCGGTTGATGCCGCACCCACGCCAGCAGGTGCAGCGCGTTCTCGCGCGCGATCGAGCCAAACCATTGCTCGACGTAAGTCTCCTCGTTAGACCGCGTGCCTAGCAACTGCTCCACCATCTCCTTCGGCCCGCCGCTTTCCAGAATCGCCAGCGCCACCAGAGCGCGATCTTCCGGCGTGAGCCGCGCCCGCTTCTGGAACAGCAAGTCGTGATAGGCCGGCTCCGGCCGCTTCGCGACCGCCAGCGCGTAAACCGCCAGGCAACGATCCGATAACCCGAACCCGGTGGCGTCCTCTGCCGTCCCACGCAGTTGCCCGCTCAGATACGTCAGCAGCCGCATGTGATCCGACGCCGGCACCGCGTAGCCCTGCTGCTGCGCGAGGGTGAGCGCCACCGCCGCATACGCGCTGCCCCAGAGCATCGACTCCCGCCCGCCCGGCCAATAACTCATCCCGCCGTCATTCGTTTGCATCGTCATCAGCAACCGAATGCCAGCGTTCACCGCCTCCGCGATTTCCTCGTCGGTCTTCGCCAACTCCGGCAGCGTCGCGCGCAGATCACGCACCGTC
>MWWA01000496.1_pt1 | contig 10222 bp, 6 predicted proteins | sample 1047341 | NCBI WGS metagenome assembly MWWA01 (sample SAMN06349978, study PRJNA376086) | soil metagenome | isolation source: MS5-1 sample Antarctic (ecotone) soil | place: Antarctica | collected 2015-01-13 | reverse complement strand
CGAGGATGTATCGGAGCGGCGCGCCGCTCTCCTTACGCACCCGTTTGAGATATAGGGTGACGTCCCGCTGTATCTCTCGATCCCGTTCGGCAAATTGCCGAGACGGTTCCAGGCGGTCAAAGTCCACTCCACCAGCTTGCAGCCGCAGAGACGCTTGCAGGGTGGCTTTGAAATGTTCCTCGGGTCGCAACGTCAGGGTGACGAACCATGTGCGACCGAGAGTTCCGCCTATCTCCGACTCGGAGCGGAGCCGCCAGTAGGCAGCCCTTGCTCGGAGACAAGGCGGGCACTTTCGACAACGTGTCTCAAGTTCCATCATGAACAGGTCGGTAGCCCATCTGACAACTTCGTTCCAGAGTTCCATGCCGCCCGGGCGGGACCGGGCTTTCACCTCGCGGTGTACCGGCGACTGGCATCGGCCGGAAATGTCCCACTCTACGGTTGTAAAGCGGTCGGCGGCGGATCGTCCTCCGCGCCCGAGAGCAGACGAGGCTGTCTCGATGAACTTTTCTCGATCAAAAAGCTTCACTGTTGGTTCCCCTTGGCGGTGTCACTTGTGCAACAGATATCAAGTCTGCGGCTTTGCCGCCTTTTGGGTTGCACAATTGAGGATGCTGACGACGGTTAGACTCGTCAGGTTCGCGTCGGCCAGTTTCTGGCGCGAGCGACGGTCAAGGATGATGCAGCCATGGCTAGCATCCCCTTGGGTGTTGTCGCCGTGAATGAGGAAGCCGGATCGGCCCTTCATCACATTATCCGTCGCGGGATGGAGGCGAAACACGAGGGGTCCCTTCCTGGGGTGGTGGAAGGGGACGCTGACCGCATAGCGGCCAGACGGGAGAGGACCGAGGTTCTTTTCAAACTCGGCGTCAGGATTGTTTCTCCCGAATGATCGACCGGCATAGCCGATAAACCGCTGTGGGAGCAGCGTGTCGAGACAAAGCAGGCCCGTGGCCTGCTCATATACGGCTTTTGTCATCATTGACTCCATGGGCTTGGCAGGGCGGGGGAAAGCCGATGCTTTCCCCCGTTTCACGGGCCATAGGCCCGCCGCTAGGCGTAGGGGGGCGATTCCCCCCTACACCCCCCTCAGACGCGAGACTGGGACGTCTGGACGCAGACGCGCACCCCAGTCACTGGGTCTGTCTCGCAGTGGACGGTTAGCTGGGTGACGCAACCGGACAACGCGAGAGCAGCCACGGCAATCAGAACGTTGGCTACGGCCACAAGCCGGATGCGAAGCATATCAAGTGCCCTGTTCATGGAGTGCTATCCACAACGCGAGTGAGGATCGTGAGGTCCACACGACCATCGACAACAATATCGTCAGCAGCCGAGGCACCCGACACGAACAATTCATTAATGTTCGCGGAGCTGGGGTATCGTTTGTTCAACTTATATTCGTGAGCCTGTTCAACCGGGAGCGATGCGCCATTCATGGCGGCATCAGCGGCCGGAGCGAAGTTCACGAACTGATCGCCGCTATGGAAAATATCCGCAATGTCCAACCAGTAATCCTCGTCGAGCGTGGGAACTGGTCCCGTTAGCCCAGTGAATTTCTTCAAGCTGGTGAACGGATCGGGAGCGAGCAGTGCCGGAAGCCAGTCGTAGGCTCCGGTCAGATACGTCGACAAAGCCGCCGTCTGGTTTTTCAGATAGACCTTCGGCCTTGTGACCGTGACCCCGAACACGAAGCCGGGTTCCGCGAAAAACCGGTCCTTGTCGGCCCGCTCTGCAATCGTCCACGAAAGCGCCGCAGAAGCCGCGCCAGTCGCTGGATCGATGGTGTTAGCCGGATATTTCCATTCCCGCACATATCGAAGCAACTCAGGTACGAGAGTTTGTTCGTTGACCGGACGGGGCGGGCGAACGCCAAACGTCTTGAGGTAGTCCTCGAAGGTTGCGGGGACCATCTCCAGCTGCTGCATCTGTTTCCACTGCGTATAGGCGTCAGAGAAACCGGCCAGGTGCTCGGGAAGCTCAGGCCAGTGATCGCCGGAAAGCGGGACACCATCAGAGATGGGAGCGTCAGCACCGAGCTTGAGGCTTTCGGTCCAATTGTCGAGATTGGCCTTGGCCATCGGGAGACCATTGAAGGTTGGCGCGTGGAGAGCGACAACTTCCTCCTCGTCTCGGAAGTATTCAGCAACAACAGCGTCCAGGCACGCAGCGCCATAGTCAAAACCGCCAGCGTTTTTATACGTCTGGACGTTCGCGTCATCGTACTGAGTTTCTGACAGCGCCGTGTTTGTCAAAAGCATAGCTTCCACCTTTGTCTTTATCGATGTGAGATCGCGCAGCTTCACATAGAAAAAGAAATACTCATGCCACCAACCGATGAGCGGGTGCTTGACGGGCTTGGTGACGGCGCGGGACTGCATGAGCAGGTTTTTCATTGTCTCCCCCGGTAGAACCGGAGCGAGCAAGAACGGCTGAATCTGAAATGGCCGGTAGCGTAGCTGAAAACTATGAGTGGGCCTCCGTTGCTTGCGCCCGACTTTCGGCAGTGATTGAACGGAGATATTCGTGGGCATCGTTACCATGGTGTGACCCTTCAAGGATTGAAGGGGGCTAGCGCACGAAGTTTTTGCAGCACCCCCGAACCGCAAAAACCCTACAGCTTAGAACTTCGCTTTGCCCGTCGGTCCTTTGACGACGGTACCGTCCCCGGCGGGACGGGCGAGGCTGTTGGCCGGCGCGTTCTCGAAGACAATCTTGAGAACCTGCTGGCGCGGAGCCGATCGAGTTCTCGTTGAGACTCTCTTGCGCGCTGGCGCGCGAGTTTTGCGACGTGCAGAGCTGCGGTAACCACCGCGAGCTGCACTAGTGCTACGACGACGGGTTGTAGCGCGACGGTAAGCCATTCCATTCTCCTCGCTCCTGCGGGGCGACTCCCGCCCCGCAGGGACTAGATTGAACATAGTCCCTGGAGGAAATCAACCGCGCACAATCGCATTGCGTTTGCGCTGGTGTTCGGCTTCCGCCGCCGCCTCTCGCTTTTGCTCGCGTTCTTTCTTCATGACACCCCCAGCGTATTCCAGTGGAGCAGTGTCCCAGTCGCCGAACTGGAAACCCATACCGCTGGAGCCATGCGCTCCACCGGCGCGTGATGCCTGGTTAGACATTTGGCCAATTTGGCCAAAAGCGCGGTCCTCTATCTGGTTCGTGACGACGCCAGCGAGGAACTGGGGGACATTCATCTGATTCCAGCACTTATAAACTGCACCGATGCGTTGCTTCGTAGAGGGCTTGTATGTCCGAACATACTCTGCACCCTCGTTCGTTTGCCGAAGCCGCATACCGGGCTTGCAATGGTTGGGCAGCGCGTCAAACGCGACGCCAATCATATCCAGAAACTCCGTTCCTGCATTGGCGAACCAATACATTGCCTGGACAACAGGCCCCCGCTTCGTGAGGTTCTTTGGAGGTTCCTTCATACCCTTGGATGGTGGACCACGATAAATCGACGGAGGAACGGGCGTGACCGGGGGTCGACTCGTGCGCGGGCGCACGCGTGAGGTTGTCGCCCACGAAGACGGGGCAAGGGCCGGTGCTGGAAGCGCCTTGGCTTCTGGTGAGAACCACGGCGACGGGCCGAATTGCGTTTGTTCATGTGGTGACAACATGAAATTGGGAACCCGATACGGCTGAAGCGCGATGACCGGCGCAACAGGTGCCGGTTCGAGTTGCCCGATGGGCTGATCAAACGGACTGGCGAGAGGCGATCCGGCAGGGACCGGAAGCGCCTTCGCAGGCGTCTTATAGTATTGCGGAACGCCGGTCGGGAGCGGCTGACCGCCCGCTGTCGAGGCGTACCAGTATTCGGCATATACGGCGCGCAACCAGTCGGCTGGATACGAATGGATATTCGTCCCGAGCCGAACGAACCACGCTTGCGTCAGAGAACGCTTTGGCGTGTTCCATCCCTTATCCGTCATGTGGATCGTGGCTAAGCCAGGACCACAAGCGGGCGGCGGCGGATAGGTGAACGTCAGGCCGAGCGGGGGACTGACGCCCGCCGCGCACTGCTGAACCAAGGTCCAGCCAGTGAATCCTTCCGTTCCCTTTTTTCCCGGCAGCAAACTGGTTGCGAGATCCGTGAGGTTGAGGATGTTGTTCAACGTCCGGATTGCCGGATGATTCCGAAGGTTCCTCGGAATAGCCCGCAACGCAGCCTCTCGGTGCGTTCTTGGCGGTGGCCGGTCCCAGAGAGACCGAGGATCAGCTTGGCGTCCGCCAGGCTGATAGTCCCTATTCAACAATCGGTTAAAATCGGGATCGAGCTCGGATGTCGGCCGATAGGCACGATCCGAGAGCAAACGCCGAAACTCCCCGCTGGCCTCTGACGGTCTAGTCAGCGCGGTAGTGGCGTTAAGACTTGCGTTCCGCCCCACTGGGTAACCAGATGCGGCGGCGCTCATGGAGCAGTCACCATAGCCACGGAACCCTCCATCATATTCTTCGGGGGGCAGCTTGGTAGGTCATGGGGATCACGATGTTTCTTTTCCAAACATCTAGGCAGATTAATCTGCGAATTTTTGAGGCCATGGCCATAACCCTGCGAGGCTCGCACCCTTGAGATGGCCGACTTGGACAGATATTTGGCTACATAAGCAGCGCTCCGTCTTTCAGCATCTTGGGCGACCAATCGAGATTGGCTGAAGCCGAGACGCCATTGGCTAGCCAATGTGCGCGAGCTAACGGGCCGGAACGGGTCCACTTCGTGGATGAGCGCATGATAATGCGGCAGCCCTGATTTATGAGCCTCACTGACGAGGATGTATCGGAGCGGCGCGCCGCTCTCCTTACGCACCCGTTTGAGATATAGGGTGACGTCCCGCTGTATCTCTCGATCCCGTTCGGCAAATTGCCGAGACGGTTCCAGGCGGTCAAAGTCCACTCCACCAGCTTGCAGCCGCAGAGACGCTTGCAGGGTGGCTTTGAAATGTTCCTCGGGTCGCAACGTCAGGGTGACGAACCATGTGCGACCGAGAGTTCCGCCTATCTCCGACTCGGAGCGGAGCCGCCAGTAGGCAGCCCTTGCTCGGAGACAAGGCGGGCACTTTCGACAACGTGTCTCAAGTTCCATCATGAACAGGTCGGTAGCCCATCTGACAACTTCGTTCCAGAGTTCCATGCCGCCCGGGCGGGACCGGGCTTTCACCTCGCGGTGTACCGGCGACTGGCATCGGCCGGAAATGTCCCACTCTACGGTTGTAAAGCGGTCGGCGGCGGATCGTCCTCCGCGCCCGAGAGCAGACGAGGCTGTCTCGATGAACTTTTCTCGATCAAAAAGCTTCACTGTTGGTTCCCCTTGGCGGTGTCACTTGTGCAACAGATATCGAGGATGTATCGGAGCGGCGCGCCGCTCTCCTTACGCACCCGTTTGAGATATAGGGTGACGTCCCGCTGTATCTCTCGATCCCGTTCGGCAAATTGCCGAGACGGTTCCAGGCGGTCAAAGTCCACTCCACCAGCTTGCAGCCGCAGAGACGCTTGCAGGGTGGCTTTGAAATGTTCCTCGGGTCGCAACGTCAGGGTGACGAACCATGTGCGACCGAGAGTTCCGCCTATCTCCGACTCGGAGCGGAGCCGCCAGTAGGCAGCCCTTGCTCGGAGACAAGGCGGGCACTTTCGACAACGTGTCTCAAGTTCCATCATGAACAGGTCGGTAGCCCATCTGACAACTTCGTTCCAGAGTTCCATGCCGCCCGGGCGGGACCGGGCTTTCACCTCGCGGTGTACCGGCGACTGGCATCGGCCGGAAATGTCCCACTCTACGGTTGTAAAGCGGTCGGCGGCGGATCGTCCTCCGCGCCCGAGAGCAGACGAGGCTGTCTCGATGAACTTTTCTCGATCAAAAAGCTTCACTGTTGGTTCCCCTTGGCGGTGTCACTTGTGCAACAGATATCAAGTCTGCGGCTTTGCCGCCTTTTGGGTTGCACAATTGAGGATGCTGACGACGGTTAGACTCGTCAGGTTCGCGTCGGCCAGTTTCTGGCGCGAGCGACGGTCAAGGATGATGCAGCCATGGCTAGCATCCCCTTGGGTGTTGTCGCCGTGAATGAGGAAGCCGGATCGGCCCTTCATCACATTATCCGTCGCGGGATGGAGGCGAAACACGAGGGGTCCCTTCCTGGGGTGGTGGAAGGGGACGCTGACCGCATAGCGGCCAGACGGGAGAGGACCGAGGTTCTTTTCAAACTCGGCGTCAGGATTGTTTCTCCCGAATGATCGACCGGCATAGCCGATAAACCGCTGTGGGAGCAGCGTGTCGAGACAAAGCAGGCCCGTGGCCTGCTCATATACGGCTTTTGTCATCATTGACTCCATGGGCTTGGCAGGGCGGGGGAAAGCCGATGCTTTCCCCCGTTTCACGGGCCATAGGCCCGCCGCTAGGCGTAGGGGGGCGATTCCCCCCTACACCCCCCTCAGACGCGAGACTGGGACGTCTGGACGCAGACGCGCACCCCAGTCACTGGGTCTGTCTCGCAGTGGACGGTTAGCTGGGTGACGCAACCGGACAACGCGAGAGCAGCCACGGCAATCAGAACGTTGGCTACGGCCACAAGCCGGATGCGAAGCATATCAAGTGCCCTGTTCATGGAGTGCTATCCACAACGCGAGTGAGGATCGTGAGGTCCACACGACCATCGACAACAATATCGTCAGCAGCCGAGGCACCCGACACGAACAATTCATTAATGTTCGCGGAGCTGGGGTATCGTTTGTTCAACTTATATTCGTGAGCCTGTTCAACCGGGAGCGATGCGCCATTCATGGCGGCATCAGCGGCCGGAGCGAAGTTCACGAACTGATCGCCGCTATGGAAAATATCCGCAATGTCCAACCAGTAATCCTCGTCGAGCGTGGGAACTGGTCCCGTTAGCCCAGTGAATTTCTTCAAGCTGGTGAACGGATCGGGAGCGAGCAGTGCCGGAAGCCAGTCGTAGGCTCCGGTCAGATACGTCGACAAAGCCGCCGTCTGGTTTTTCAGATAGACCTTCGGCCTTGTGACCGTGACCCCGAACACGAAGCCGGGTTCCGCGAAAAACCGGTCCTTGTCGGCCCGCTCTGCAATCGTCCACGAAAGCGCCGCAGAAGCCGCGCCAGTCGCTGGATCGATGGTGTTAGCCGGATATTTCCATTCCCGCACATATCGAAGCAACTCAGGTACGAGAGTTTGTTCGTTGACCGGACGGGGCGGGCGAACGCCAAACGTCTTGAGGTAGTCCTCGAAGGTTGCGGGGACCATCTCCAGCTGCTGCATCTGTTTCCACTGCGTATAGGCGTCAGAGAAACCGGCCAGGTGCTCGGGAAGCTCAGGCCAGTGATCGCCGGAAAGCGGGACACCATCAGAGATGGGAGCGTCAGCACCGAGCTTGAGGCTTTCGGTCCAATTGTCGAGATTGGCCTTGGCCATCGGGAGACCATTGAAGGTTGGCGCGTGGAGAGCGACAACTTCCTCCTCGTCTCGGAAGTATTCAGCAACAACAGCGTCCAGGCACGCAGCGCCATAGTCAAAACCGCCAGCGTTTTTATACGTCTGGACGTTCGCGTCATCGTACTGAGTTTCTGACAGCGCCGTGTTTGTCAAAAGCATAGCTTCCACCTTTGTCTTTATCGATGTGAGATCGCGCAGCTTCACATAGAAAAAGAAATACTCATGCCACCAACCGATGAGCGGGTGCTTGACGGGCTTGGTGACGGCGCGGGACTGCATGAGCAGGTTTTTCATTGTCTCCCCCGGTAGAACCGGAGCGAGCAAGAACGGCTGAATCTGAAATGGCCGGTAGCGTAGCTGAAAACTATGAGTGGGCCTCCGTTGCTTGCGCCCGACTTTCGGCAGTGATTGAACGGAGATATTCGTGGGCATCGTTACCATGGTGTGACCCTTCAAGGATTGAAGGGGGCTAGCGCACGAAGTTTTTGCAGCACCCCCGAACCGCAAAAACCCTACAGCTTAGAACTTCGCTTTGCCCGTCGGTCCTTTGACGACGGTACCGTCCCCGGCGGGACGGGCGAGGCTGTTGGCCGGCGCGTTCTCGAAGACAATCTTGAGAACCTGCTGGCGCGGAGCCGATCGAGTTCTCGTTGAGACTCTCTTGCGCGCTGGCGCGCGAGTTTTGCGACGTGCAGAGCTGCGGTAACCACCGCGAGCTGCACTAGTGCTACGACGACGGGTTGTAGCGCGACGGTAAGCCATTCCATTCTCCTCGCTCCTGCGGGGCGACTCCCGCCCCGCAGGGACTAGATTGAACATAGTCCCTGGAGGAAATCAACCGCGCACAATCGCATTGCGTTTGCGCTGGTGTTCGGCTTCCGCCGCCGCCTCTCGCTTTTGCTCGCGTTCTTTCTTCATGACACCCCCAGCGTATTCCAGTGGAGCAGTGTCCCAGTCGCCGAACTGGAAACCCATACCGCTGGAGCCATGCGCTCCACCGGCGCGTGATGCCTGGTTAGACATTTGGCCAATTTGGCCAAAAGCGCGGTCCTCTATCTGGTTCGTGACGACGCCAGCGAGGAACTGGGGGACATTCATCTGATTCCAGCACTTATAAACTGCACCGATGCGTTGCTTCGTAGAGGGCTTGTATGTCCGAACATACTCTGCACCCTCGTTCGTTTGCCGAAGCCGCATACCGGGCTTGCAATGGTTGGGCAGCGCGTCAAACGCGACGCCAATCATATCCAGAAACTCCGTTCCTGCATTGGCGAACCAATACATTGCCTGGACAACAGGCCCCCGCTTCGTGAGGTTCTTTGGAGGTTCCTTCATACCCTTGGATGGTGGACCACGATAAATCGACGGAGGAACGGGCGTGACCGGGGGTCGACTCGTGCGCGGGCGCACGCGTGAGGTTGTCGCCCACGAAGACGGGGCAAGGGCCGGTGCTGGAAGCGCCTTGGCTTCTGGTGAGAACCACGGCGACGGGCCGAATTGCGTTTGTTCATGTGGTGACAACATGAAATTGGGAACCCGATACGGCTGAAGCGCGATGACCGGCGCAACAGGTGCCGGTTCGAGTTGCCCGATGGGCTGATCAAACGGACTGGCGAGAGGCGATCCGGCAGGGACCGGAAGCGCCTTCGCAGGCGTCTTATAGTATTGCGGAACGCCGGTCGGGAGCGGCTGACCGCCCGCTGTCGAGGCGTACCAGTATTCGGCATATACGGCGCGCAACCAGTCGGCTGGATACGAATGGATATTCGTCCCGAGCCGAACGAACCACGCTTGCGTCAGAGAACGCTTTGGCGTGTTCCATCCCTTATCCGTCATGTGGATCGTGGCTAAGCCAGGACCACAAGCGGGCGGCGGCGGATAGGTGAACGTCAGGCCGAGCGGGGGACTGACGCCCGCCGCGCACTGCTGAACCAAGGTCCAGCCAGTGAATCCTTCCGTTCCCTTTTTTCCCGGCAGCAAACTGGTTGCGAGATCCGTGAGGTTGAGGATGTTGTTCAACGTCCGGATTGCCGGATGATTCCGAAGGTTCCTCGGAATAGCCCGCAACGCAGCCTCTCGGTGCGTTCTTGGCGGTGGCCGGTCCCAGAGAGACCGAGGATCAGCTTGGCGTCCGCCAGGCTGATAGTCCCTATTCAACAATCGGTTAAAATCGGGATCGAGTTGCCCGATGGGCTGATCAAACGGACTGGCGAGAGGCGATCCGGCAGGGACCGGAAGCGCCTTCGCAGGCGTCTTATAGTATTGCGGAACGCCGGTCGGGAGCGGCTGACCGCCCGCTGTCGAGGCGTACCAGTATTCGGCATATACGGCGCGCAACCAGTCGGCTGGATACGAATGGATATTCGTCCCGAGCCGAACGAACCACGCTTGCGTCAGAGAACGCTTTGGCGTGTTCCATCCCTTATCCGTCATGTGGATCGTGGCTAAGCCAGGACCACAAGCGGGCGGCGGCGGATAGGTGAACGTCAGGCCGAGCGGGGGACTGACGCCCGCCGCGCACTGCTGAACCAAGGTCCAGCCAGTGAATCCTTCCGTTCCCTTTTTTCCCGGCAGCAAACTGGTTGCGAGATCCGTGAGGTTGAGGATGTTGTTCAACGTCCGGATTGCCGGATGATTCCGAAGGTTCCTCGGAATAGCCCGCAACGCAGCCTCTCGGTGCGTTCTTGGCGGTGGCCGGTCCCAGAGAGACCGAGGATCAGCTTGGCGTCCGCCAGGCTGATAGTCCCTATTCAACAATCGGTTAAAATCGGGATCGAG
>MWWA01000495.1_pt1 | contig 10231 bp, 14 predicted proteins | sample 1047341 | NCBI WGS metagenome assembly MWWA01 (sample SAMN06349978, study PRJNA376086) | soil metagenome | isolation source: MS5-1 sample Antarctic (ecotone) soil | place: Antarctica | collected 2015-01-13 | reverse complement strand
TTCTGCCACTACGGATATAGGCTATGTCCTGCACAATCGACAGAGAGCGCACCATCTCAAAGATGCCAAACGCTTCAGCATAGGCACTGTTTGGATCTGCATCACCACGGTCACGCCAGTTGCGGTAAGTCTTTGGTGTCACACCCGCTGCACGTGTGGCATGTACAATCGAAGCGCCACTGACAAGATGGGAACAGATGGTAGCCACCATCTCAGGCGTCAACTTACTGCCTGGCGGCGTGCCCCGTGTTAGCTGCTGCGAGGTGATGATTTCGTCCTCACCCACAAGCATGATTTCAGCCGTCGTTATCTCGCTCAAAATAGACTCATTTCACCCATTTAATTAGCTTCATTAAATACAGCACCGTGATTGCACAATCCAAAAGCATGTAACTTTTTTTGCAGCCTCGTGTATTTACTTGCACCCATTTACCCTATGCAAATGTAATTGCAACTTATTGTCAAGTAAAAGGCTAAATAGCTTGATTAAATGATGATTCTCTTGCCTTATGCACACATGCGTCTTTTAGTTAATCTGCCACGGCTAGAGAATCGTCATGCGTGCGTGCGGCTGTCCATTGCACTGCGGCTGCACTGCCCAACAGTTTTTCGAGTTCAGCCAACTTCACCACGCAGAGCGTATCGTTCAAACGCACGCCCTTGACGTTGACCACAAGAATGTCATTTGTCGCCACCGCCGCCAACCACTTAGGTAAACCTTGCCCCTGATACTGCACGGCGACGGTGCGTCCTGTCGCTTCCAATGCGTCCACTCTTGATTCTAAGTCCTTCCAACTTGCCATTATGTCAACCTCTTTTTTGTGGTAAGTAAGCGAGGCCCAGCACTGCTTTCAATGCCCCTCACCGGTATACGGTATACGGTGGTATACAGCAATATTAGACTTTTCTCTACGAGAAAAATAATATTCAAAAAAGTTCAATATTGCTGTATACTGCTGTATACCGTATACTTTTGAATTACTCCACTATTGCCAAATTGCGACGAGCCCGAACAGGTCTGCCCATAATCTTCTTTTGGCAAGACTCAAAACCTTTTGCCTCGAGAGAACGGCCAAAGGCATTGGCCTTTTTGGGTGTGTGGCCATTCTCTTCACACCAGTTCTGATACGACATGTACAGCAATGCATTCGTCACCTCGTTACCGATACGTGGCTCTGTACACTCATCGAGCCACTGTTGTACATGGTCTAGTTCGTCCCGTGCCTTCTGTGTGGCGACGGTGACAGCCTTTGGTGTGACAAGTCCCTGTGGACTTGCATACCACCGTTTTGCACCCTCCACAGCCCATGCAAGAATGCCTAGTAAGTTCTCAGGACTCGCCATGCGGCGCTTCAGCGCCTTATCTTCACTGCCCAGATGCGAATTTGGAAAGCGAATGACACGGACTCGGCCCCAAAATGCGTCATCATCTACGTCACCCTTGATTGGATAGTTAGACGACAGCCATATTTTGAATGTGGGGTCGTACGTGAAAAATTCACGGTGCTTATGGGCGCAACGAATCTGATCATTGCCGGTAATGTTCTTAACGACAGCCTCATTCAATGAGCTGTATCTTCCACTCTCCGCAGCAACAATGAGACGTGCCGCACGCAAGTCTGCTAAGTCAAAGTTTTGACTGTTACCGTCTCGTTTTGCAGTGAAGGTGCTGAAGTCAACCGACGTTGCTAATGGGTATCCCAACAGTTCTAACTGGCTAAGTGCAAATGTACCTTTGCCGCTGCGTGTTGGTCCCTCGGCGTAAAACATGCACTCCTCAGTGGTTTGTCCAGTAATTGAGTACCCATAGGCCATGCACAACCATTCTGCAATTTGGTCATAGTCGCCCACACTTTCAGGCAAAAACGTAAGCCATAGTTCTGATTCGGTACCGGGTACAAATGGCACAGGCACACAATAAGTAAACTTGTTGGACGGACCATGTGCCACGAGTTCACCAGTGCGAAGATCCACCACACCATTGGCGCAATTCAGTACATCGGGATCTTTGTCAAACTCGCCAAGACTCGTTACCACCAGGTCTTTATACATGTCCTTGACGGAGTTCTTGCGAGCTGAACTTGGCGAAGTGCCTTTGACCACATCCTCCCGTTCAGCTTTTACCGCAGCGATACGACGGCGAATCAGCGTCTCGGTAATAGAGCGATTGACGAGTCTCTCTGCGTTCTCTGTTTCATAGTGGGTGCCAACATTCGCCATCCAGCCTAAAGCGTCACAAAAGGCAAAGGCATCAGGATGTAGTGCAGTCACCACAGAAGCATTGCCGTGGTCGTGTACAGGCCACTCTAGGAGTATGTCGTCTCGGTCTGTGCCTTCTTCTGTGCCTTCTTCTGTGGCCTCGCTTGCCGTTGCCTCCTGGCCGCTGGTGTCTACCTCTACCGGCTCATCCCACATGCCTAACTGCCGCTTAACGTCCTCATAGGCTGCGCTGACATCGCCGTTATGCTCTAGGTTCGTGTACACATCAAAAGCATCGCGGCTGTGTCCATTGACGTAAAGCTGATCGCTGCTGGAGTGGTGGTAGCTGCGATTGGTGTCGGTGAATACGACAACGCTTGCGCTTTTGCCGCCGGGTCGGACGTAGCGTTGAACGTTCTTGTACTCGTTCCGTCGCACGTACCCGTATTCTTTGAGAATGTCGCCTATGGGCGCTTGTTCGTTAAACTTGGCAATTACCGTGTCCGTTGTCTCTCGCGTGGGTGGTGCAGCCTTCTGTGCTGCATCCATCGCTTCGTCACGTACCGCCAATGCGCCAAAGTCGGCAAGTTCGTATCGCAACTCTGTACGCGCTTCCGCAATCGTTACTGCCGGATAGTCAGGTGCGAAATAGGCCTTCATATTGCGACTACCGGGGATGCGCAAGACACGTGCTAAGTCTTTTGCACCGGTGTCCGCGCCAATCTTCATCACCCACTCCGCCTGTACCGTTTCAATTTGTTCTCGATTGCTGTCATCAACCGGCACAGTCTCGCGTAGTAGCCAATAACATTGGTAGCCGCCACCTGTGTCGATCACCAAACTTGCTGTCAGTGGACACCGATCCGCCTTTGCCTTTGCACGCGCCTTATACGGTTGCAGATCCAGCAGCATCGCAGCTTCTTGCGCAGCCTTAACAGCCGTGCGTTGCGCACCTGCGTTTAGTTCGGTATAGTCGTCTGGGAGATAGGGACTATAGTCGTCCGGTAGGACTTCGTCTTTGGCGTCGAAGTCTGCGAATAGACAGTTGACGGCTGCTACGGTAAGTCTACTTGCTCGTGTCGCGAGGCCACCCCCCTGCGTGGTCGGGTGTACGCCAAAGTACTGGTGAAATCCGTCCCTGCTGTAGTTTGTCTGATTTAGGTCATTCGTCATCACCCACTGCGATAGTTTTGACACACCGTCCGGCGCCATGTACCAAAAGTTGCCATAGGCACCACCCCGCCACAGGTACTTTATAAGTTTGGAGAATCGTCCCCATTCGTCATCTGTTGTCATTTGTTATACCTTCTTGCGTGCGCCTGTGCCATGTGCTACCCTAGGCACAGGTACTTAAAGTGAATTGCCAATGGCTCGCTCCTGCGATGGTATGCGAGCCATTGGCGTTAGATAGGCTAGTCCTCGACGGCACACACGAATCCGGTGCGTGTGCCTGCGGGAGCGTGGAAGAGTAACCACACTTTGAGTGCGTTCACTACCTGGTATTCCAGGTTCGTGATCACGTCCTCATCGTCAGTGGCCGGTATAGCAATGCCAATGGACAATGTGTAGTCATACGGCTCGCACCTGTCGAGGGTGCCATAGCCAATCTGTGCGTTGATGCCGTCGCTGATCTCAATCATGGCCGGCTCTTGCTATCCACGTCGCGCATGAACTCTTCGTCTGGGTTGAGCACGGGTTGCTGCTCCTTGTAAGCCGCAATGACAACTGTCTTTTCAGGCTTGCCACCAAAGCTAGCGTCCCCTGCATAGGTGACAATGCGCTTGCCAACCAATGCGTCGGATTCGTCACCGAACAATTGACGTAACTTGGTATTACGAGTCTTGTTGACCGACAGCCACTGATCAATCTCTTGGAACTTTAACGCAGGCCTAACGTCGCCTGACTCAAAAGTGTGTCGGAAGCATTCGGTAATTGTTAATACCTTGCGCTCATCCTCCCCAAAGTCACTGCCTTTGAGCCACTTGCCTTCTGAATACTTCTTGAGGCTGAACCCCATGTGGTACCATCTTTCTGTTGGTTAGCGGCGTTGCCTGTGGCTAGATACCGTGGCATTGCCTATATAAACCCGACCCATTGGTCGAGGGACTACCAAGATAGGCCGTCAGTTCGTAGCTGGCGGCTTTTCTATTCCCTGTCTGACATCGAATCCTGTGCATTCTTAGCGGCACGGTCAATTAGCTCGCGAATTAAGCCCTGAACACTCACGCCATGGATAGCGGCCAATGCCTGGGCCGTGCGCTTCTGTTCCTCAGTTACAAACCCGCCCACATACGCAGGTGCCGCACGATTCGGCTTGCGCTTGCTGAGAATTTCCACTTTTAGCCTCCTGAGCGAACTTCTTGAACAACCGTTTGAACACAGTATGACAGGGTGCATAGGGCTTGCATACACACAAGCCTGTTACATTTTGTTACAGATCTTCGTCTACTTGCTCAGAGGGATGATACTTGACCTTATGTCGGCTATATCCAGTGCGAAGAGCTTGGTTATGCCCCTCATCAAGTCCCATTGCATCTATCACGTCACGCCATGAAGGTTGCCGTTTCCGTTTTTCCATTTTGTATATCCACTCATACCAGTCGTATCGTAGTGCACCGCGAGCCGGTTTAACTGGCATCCAATCCATGCCTTTGATGGCAGAAGCAATACCCCTGGCATGGTCAAGCGCTGTTGGGCCATCAACCTGTCTTACGCTTGGAGCCTTAACAGTTATCACACGTATGCGCCAACCAAATGGCTCCAGCTTGCAGATGTCAACCTCCAGCTTGCAGATGTCAACCTCCACTTTGCCATCTGTTGGAGTAGAGTCGATAAGCGTAAATTTCGCTCCTGGGTTCGGACGGGTGGCCCGCAGTAGACGCCCCGTCTCAATCCCCGTGCTGTATCTCGCCATGGCTTCTTCCACGGCTTCCACACTGCGGTTAAGATCAAAGGTGTCTATTAAAATATCTGCCATTGCATTCTCCTTGCTCAAAACCAAAAACCGCCATCGGAGAAACCGATAGCGATTAAGTGCACAGTAGGCAAGCATTGACGTGTGGTACAATGCTTGTGCTGGGCCGATACGCAACTATCGGTTCAACTTGCCAGGTCGATGGGGTCCAAGCCATCCACCTGGCGTTTCTTTTATTATTCTACTCAGTATAAATCACGGCTTGTTCAAACGCTACCCAACACCACAAGGGCAATTAGACCCCGCCTGCAACGCCTACCCACCGTTAACAGCCGTTGCAACTTTAACATTTGTTAAAGTTCAGCCATCTGCAAGCATAGCGGGGACATGGAAGCGGTAGACGCATTGGCGCAAATGAGTGCTGGGCCGAATGGGGGAAATCGTAAATCAGAACATATCAGTTTGGATAATATACAAACTGATGCGCCCACAGGCACAGGCCACACGCGCCCCAAAGGTGACGGCTTGAAAGACAATCCACCGTTGCTTATCGTCTAGGGCATCCCATCCCTCAAGCGTATCAGTGCGGAGTTCCTCAAAGGCATCTAGCGCAAAATGTTCCACAAGCTCCGTACGGCTCTTTGAAAGAAAGCCACTTCTGCAACCTATTTCCATTGTCTACTCTCCCATTCTTGTAAACTGTGGGGCAACAAGACGCCGCCCCGCTGTGAAAGCTACCTATAGCCACCCTGCCCACTAGACACTGCCTAAACGCTTTGTACGGGCGCTCCTATATTCCGTGATACCTATCGGATAGCGGGTGAGATAGACCACGGCTGCATCACGGCTAGGAAAGTCGTGCAGATTCGCATTCCAATTTCGACGTATACGGTCATAGATGAACAGTCCCGGCGCATACTGGCGACCCTGCATAATCTCACGCAGAATGTTGCTTTCCTGTGGGCGAATTGCCCAACGTGCGTGGCCGTTGCGTCCCCAAGGGAGTGGAATCAGCACCTTGCCTGTCGGCCCATCTATGTTACAAAAGCCTCCGCTATCAACCTCATAGCACAAATCCACCAGCCTCGACAATGCCTCCATGAATAGCTCGATCATGGCTTGGTCTGTGTTGCGTCTACTGAGTGCCTCTGCGGCATGGCGCAATGTGGTGTGACGCTGTGGCGAGGCATGTGCAATTTCGCCTTTACGGGCCACGGTGACGACAATCCCATTTGTGCTATTCACGATTCACCGTCCGGTATCTCTTGTGGCGTTCCTTCTGTTCATGGCGCAAATAGCCCCATGCCAAAATGGTATGGGCGAACATCGTACCATCTGGGCTAATCAGGGTGTGCGCAACGTAGGCAATCAGCCAAACTAGGGAGAAGCCACCCAGAGCCAGCAGTAACGTCACCAGCGAGGCTAATGGTACTTGCCAGCCGATAATAGCCACCAGTGCCACCACAAGCCCCACTACACCAGCCAGCGGCGCTGTGGCAAGCGTGAACCCTTTCGCTCTATCCTCATAGCCAGCATGGGGCATCAATACCGTTGTGGGAGCGGTGGGTAGTTCCCTGGGAATCTCTACCTCCACTATGCGCTGCGCTGGATCACGTAGCGCAGGCACATAGGTATTGCGTCCGTTCCTCTGAATCACTTCCATCTCTCTTGCTCCTTAAAAACAAAAATCCCAGCGTTTCCGCTGGGTCAAGGTGCAAGCATTGGCCGCATAAGGTAGAATACCCCCTACGTCGTCCGCTGCCCACTCAGCGTTTCGGCTAGGCTGTGGCTACGTTTCTAAGACGTGTCACAGCCGTTTTTATATTCTGTTGCTCCCAGTATACACCCTGTGTCAATAGGGTAGCAATCCCGATAGTTTCGTATCACGGTGGCCACGGACCATAGCGTAGCACGAGCACCTGCCAGCCCTGCGCAGACAATTCGCCCAGCTCGGCTTGGCAGACCAGGATAATGAGAACGATGAATATCATGTAAAAGTGCCGATTGTCGATGTGTGGATGGAATATAAGCGATTGGCTGATATGCCGCCTGATGACAACGGCAAATGGACGCAGGAGCGAATTGCTAACGCGAAGGGTGTGAGCCGTCAATTAGTTGGCTTTAGGCTTGGATGGGCAGATCTTCCCACCGCTATAATCAACTTTTTTGCTAAAAACGAAAATTTGAAAGAGGGCTATGCAGCAGAAATAACCAAATTGCTAGATTTTAGCATTTTATCCCCGTGGCTATCCACAGAAACAGGCATGTTAGAAATCATTGATGCCCCGTTGCTGCTGCGGAATTGCCTGTAAGCGTTTATCTATCGTTGTCATGCTCGTACCTTCCCACACCTGCCCACCGAAGGCAACGACGGCAGGCAGGTGTGTCTAGAAAGGAGTACATCATGGATAAATCCAGGCAAAAGCAGCTAATTAAGTAAGTTACGCCGGTACTGGCGACACTGGCGACGGCGCACGTTCGACAAAAGAGCGCAATTTGGCATCTGCCTTGAGCCGTTCTGCTTCAGCCTCACGTAGCGACTGTTGTGCCTTTGGCAGTGCCAGTTGCAGCCGTTGAACTTCGTCCGTCGCTGCATTGTGCGCAGCCGTGGCATGTCGCATTTGCGCCTCCACTTCCTCCAGTGATCCCTGCCGCAAATAGTCTGCAAGCCGTCTGTAGGCCTGCTGAGCCTGCCAGCGTGAGTGCGTTGTGACGAGTCGTTTATCAGGCTCCAGGAGTGTGTGCTGTGCGTCCACTTTTGGCAACGACTCACCCGGCGCATAGCGGCGAATACCATTCGCACTATTCTCACTGTGCAATTTGCACGCATTCCAGCAAACTAACTCGCCAGCTTGCGCAGCCTCCCGCAATTCTGCGTGACTCGCTTGTAGACTCGCTACACTGGCTAGCCTGGACGCACGCTGTTTGAGTTGTGCCAATAGCGCAGTTGCGTCCTGCGCCACGTGTGCTGTTTTAGCCATTGTTATTTGCCTCCGTTGCGACTAGGCACGTCGAAGTACACGTTACGCTTAGTCGCCTGCGCAGGCACGTCAAAATAGCGTCCGACATGCTTCGGCTTGCCTGGCTTGGTGTACGTGAACACTGGTGCCTGCTGCGTAGGCAGTGTAGGCACGTCAAAGTACTTCTTCGTGGGCTCGTCGTCCCACACGACAGGATGCGAGCCGATGATCTCGTTAAAGTGTATAAGCCCTGTACTGTCGCCATGTCTTGGCATATCAGTCTCCTTTGGCCTTAGCCATTATCGCCACCGTTGGCGCCAAACCAATCAACAAAGTCGCTCAACCGCACAATGACCAAATCATCGGCATAAAGCCCGCCATGTGGGTGTAGAACCACAATAGGGAGTTGTCCCGCCATCGCTACCCGCCTTGCTTGTTGCATAGCCGCCAGCAGCCACTGGGGAACGTCTTTGCGTGTCTTACACTCCACAGCAAAAGCAGGATGCACCACGTCAGCAGCCGCCGCTCCTTTGCTGTCTATGTTGCGCTTGCCGCCCAACAGCCCCGCTGTCTTGCGTTCGTGGTGCTTGTAGTTCGTCACCGTTGCCTCCAAGGTGACGGCTTGCGATAATAGCCACCTCCTCCCCTGTTTTTCACATGCCCGTGCACCACTCTCCCAGCCGTTGCAGATTGACTGACGGCGTGCCAGGCCAGCGCTAATGAAATCACATGGTCATCGTACATACCGGTCGGAGCCCCGTAGCGTATGAATATTCCCGACGGCAAGGTTTCCATCTCATACGCTTGCAGCTCGCCTATGAGCGTCTCGTCAGGCAAGATATGTAGATCCTCACGCTCAAAGGCCATGGTCAACGCATCAATAATCAGTTGTTTGGTAGCGTTGGTGGTGGTAAATGGCACAACCGGCAAGCCATCTTTCTGTAGCCTTTCAAATAACGGTTGTCCCATCGCATTGACTTCACACACGATTTTGGTTAGCTTAAACTTGCCGCTTAATGCCTTGAGCCGTCCTATCTGTAACTCGTAATCAACACCCACCATTCTATCCACGTACACCAGGTGCTGAAGGGTGACATCCACAACGCTAAACACCGTTGCATCGTGTGAGCGTCCCCAATCCACGCCACAAACGTACAGGTGACCTTCTATGGCGCTTTCCTGCCCTACAGCCGTGGCTAGGTCGGATACCTTGCGGAAGACAGCGCCAGCATCGTCGATGACCTCTGCATAAATCTCCTGTCGCCGTAAACGTTCAGGTAAGCCGGAAGCTAATTCGTCAATCGCCTCTTTGTTGAGCGTCGGATTGTCGTAACTACTGCACTGCCAAGCTTTCCAGCCGGGCCGTGTCTTGGCTTGCATCCACAAACGAGATGCCCAATTCATCCCTTTGGGAACTCCCGTAAGCAACGCCCAGCCGCCATAGTCGAGTAACGACGCTGCAACAAACTCAGTCCACACCGATTCAGGCATTAGGCTAAACTCATCCAAGACCGCACCCATGACGCCCTCACCAGCCAAGGATGCCGGGTTGTCAGCCGTTCGCATCCACACCACGCCGCCGTTCGGGAAGATTATCTCGTGGTCTGAAATGCGAATTCGACTCTCAGGATTCTCACCAAGAGCACGCCATACCTGGCGACAGTAGCCCTGCAGCAAACGCTCTGCACGTTTGAGTGAAGCAGACCGCCAGGACAAGCCAACCCAGAAGTACAGCCCAGGACGTGACAGGACGGCCACCACAAGCTTTATGACAGCAGCTTGTGTCTTGCCATAGCGGCGACCACAGAACGCAACGCCATGCCCTTCCCATTCGATGATCTCTTGCTGCTTAGCCGAGTGTGCTTCAGGTAACGTCAATCGCTTGGTCGTCATCGGCGCTACTCTCTTTCACTTTGGCAAAGACAATCTCTAGCTTGTGCGTAGCGTCTACGGTACTGCTCACCCGATTGTGCAGTGCGAACTCATTCGGGAATTGTCGTTCCAATCGCCATGCTCGTGATTGCCAGTTGGTTCTGCCACTACGGATATAGGCTATGTCCTGCACAATCGACAGAGAGCGCACCATCTCAAAGATGCCAAACGCTTCAGCATAGGCACTGTTTGGATCTGCATCACCACGGTCACGCCAGTTGCGGTA
>MWWA01000494.1_pt1 | contig 10235 bp, 17 predicted proteins | sample 1047341 | NCBI WGS metagenome assembly MWWA01 (sample SAMN06349978, study PRJNA376086) | soil metagenome | isolation source: MS5-1 sample Antarctic (ecotone) soil | place: Antarctica | collected 2015-01-13 | reverse complement strand
GCCTATCGGCCAGGTCTACGATCGGGACGGCCTGTTTCGCCGCGTCGATTGGCCGGGCGTAGGAAACGCCCCTATATCTGGGGATGCGCTCCTGGGTAGAATCGGCTATCATTAGTCAACCTCCTGGGTGTGGGGGTTATTGATTTGGCCGGGCTGTGAGGGCTCGGCCTTTCTTATTGCTCTCATTCGCGGGCACGCTCGGCCTTCTCGAGTTCTTCGCGCATCGCAGCCTTCTCGCGCTCAAGCCTGCGGACCTTCTGTAGTAGGCGGTCTCGTTCGTCCATCAGGCGTACGGTGTAGAGCCGCAGCGTGACGGTGTCGGGCTCCTCACCCTCTTCGAGCGGGACGAAATAGGCCTCCCCCGGCGGCACAACTTCAGGCAGCCGGGGCTGTTCTTTTGGGGAAACTTCGCCCTCCTCTATAAGAGCCTTGACCGCGCTCTCCGGGATGCGGTAGTCGCGGCCAGGCCTCGTGGCTTTGAGTTTGCCGGCCTGTATCCAGCGGCGGACGGTGCGTTCGCTGACGCCGAGGCGCCCCGCGACTGTGCTTAACGGTACGTGGCGTTCCTCCATTTAGCCTCCCTAATTACGGACACATCTTGACACTGGCCCAATTGTCCTGTATCTTGGAGTCGTTGTCAAGCACGTAAATGGCCCCGCGGAGTTCGCCGCTCCCGGGACCAGGCCCAAAGGGAAAGGACCCCAATGGACACCAAGAGGATACCGCCCGACGGCGATCCGTTCGCCGCAGCACCACACCACGACCAGGACCGCCCGCACGCCTGCAATGATGGGTGGATCACCATCGGCCAGCTCGTCGTCGATGAGGCCGGCGAGGAGGCAGAAGAATTTGCGCTTTACCTCTGCAAGCGGTGCCAGGCGGGTAGCTAATGCGCAGCAACGAACTGGAGGCCATCCTGGCGGCCGTAGCCGACCTACAGGTGTCGGTGGATGCCGTGGGCCTCGATGTGCAGCGCGTCGTGGAGATCCTTGCCTGGACGGATACCGATAGCCCGCAGCCACCCGAGTGGGCTAAACCAGCTGGCCACGAGGGCGAGTAGAGGCGTAGGCAATCGGGCCGGGGCCCTACGGGGTCCTGGCCCACGACTGTGAGGAGGTAATCATGGAGGCCACAAGCTGCCCCCAGTGCGGCTCGAAAGCTGTGGTGCCCATCGTCTACGGGCTGCCCGGAGAGGAGCTCATCGCGGGGTCTGTGGCGGGTGAGGTCGAGCTGGGAGGGTGTTGCGTTGGGCCGCACGACCCGGAGTTCCATTGCCGGGCGTGCGGGAACAAGTGGCGCGTGAGTGCGCCGTGGCACCCTAATCGGGCGTCCGGGCCTTTATAATTGTTGTGTCGGCCGCGTCGTATTCCCCCCACCCACACGACGCGGCCCTTCGCTCTCAGCCGGTCCTATGCCGCAGGGTGTTTCTTATGTACACAACTGGACCCCCTAAAAGCTGTACATAAGAAACATAATACCCGACGACAGGGGGCCTGGATCAGGGCCACCTACCCCCATCGGGCCGGCTCGGAGCGCTATTCACCGAACGTCGTGGTTAAGGTGTTCTCGGAAGTCCACATACGAGATGCTGCATACATGCTGCTCAAACGGCAACGGTTGCCGTTTGCGGCTCTCCCCCGGCCCGATAGGCCATGCACCTTGCTACCCGCCTGGATAGATATGCGCGTTTCAGGAGGAGTTCCTGAAAGCTGTGGCCGCGGACACCAGCCACCACCTACGCCACCAGGCCATTAGGGGCGGGGCTGTGCGGCCTGCTGCTCTTGCTCCTCTTGCTCGTGGTCCCCCCCGACTTCAATACTATGCTTGCTCCTGTTCCTCTTACTCGTCACCGGGGTCGGCGACAATACTATGCAAGCCGCGCTCTAAGGTCCTCGGCTGGGGCGGAGCTTGCGTAGGGCGTAGGTGTTGGAGTTGCCCACAGGACTCTTACGAGTAGGACCATTGTTTATATTATTAACATTGGTCTTGTACTCCTGAGAGCGGTGGTCTCCACCAGGCTTCCCAACAGTAGCCTTGTCTATCCAATCGAGGGCCGCTGGATCGTCCTGACCCCTTGGGTTTCCAGTCGCTACGACTCTTTAGATCGATCTAAAAACCTATCCTGGACCCAACCCTAGGCCATTAGGACCGACCGCGAAAGCCCTTAGAAGCGATCCTCGTGGCCCTGACGAGGCATACATCGCTTGTTTGCCCACAGAGGTCAGGATGCTCTCTCCCGTCAGGGGGGTATCAGGGCGCTCCGGGGCGTGGCGAAGGCCCTTAGACGGCATCCTCGCGCGTCTCGGGCCGCTGTTATGCGAGCTAGCGCACCAGAATGAGCCTTGATTGCCCTTTTCGCTGCTGCCAGCCCCACAAGCTGAGACACACGGCGAAGAGGAGATCGTCGTGATCACTCTCACGCCACGGCTCGAACACCATGTTACCCGTGGCGATGTTGGTCGCGCGGCGGTAGTTCTTGAGTTCGTTCACCAGGGCGTCGCGATCCTTTATACCCTTGGCAATCCGGATCTTCCCTTGCTGAAATGCTGCAACAGCTGGGAAGACAAGATCCTTCTTTGGCACGCTCCAGTAGCCGTTCTTGCTCTTCGGCTTCTTGAGGGACGTGTTAGATCCCGTGACGCTGACCGCACGGAAGTCCATCCGCGGCTTGTGCGGCCGCGAGCTCCGCTTGAACTCGGTTCTCAGCATGTCCACCACACCACGGCCCACGCCGGTCCCGTCCACACATAGCGAAACCTGTCCTATCTCTCCGAAGGCTCCCGTGGGCTCGAGCTCGCAGATGAGATCGGCCACGCGGGTTGCTATCTGGTCGTAAGGCGTCCCTAGCTTCGGCCTCTTCAGGTACACCAGGTCGTAGATGGTCGAGCCCTCCACCAGCCTGTCGCGGGGCGACGCTCCCACGGGTGAGAACATGGCCGTATCGGGTGGGGCGATGGTCTTCTCGAGCACGGCGATCGCGGTCGGATCGTTGGCTTGCCCTAAGTCCACACCTACGGAATACCGCTGTGGTGAGATCTGGGGGCCAACCTGTTGTTCCTCATCGTCCCACGGTCTTCTCTCCTGCGCGCTTACCATTCGTCGCCTCCCAGGTCTAGGGCGTGCACGTCGTCGCCGGCCGCGAGCGCCGCCTCTATGTCGTCATAGCTGAAGAGCCCACCTTCGGTATCCAGCCACTCGCAGTGGAACTCTTGCCTGAAGAACTGCTCCGGCATCGTACGCCTGAATACCTCGAGGTCCTCCGTCCTGATCCGGCACACCTCATCGGAGCGGATCATGACGCGCATCCAGTCATCGGCCGAATGCCACAGTTCGTGGAAGAACCCACGTTTGCCACGCGGCGTACTGAGTAGCACCTGCTCACCCTGAGTTGCGATGAGAGCCGGGAGGATGCCGTGATAGTCCATATCAGCCACGCCCGCGGCCTCATCGACCACCAGCAGGTCCACTGAGTAACCGCGGGTGGTCCTCTCTACCGCCGGCAAGGCTTCGATAACCGAGCCGTTAGAAAGCTCTAAGCCGGTCCTACGTTCGGAGTGAGCGGGTAGCGGATAGCCTGCGCGCTTGTAGAGGCTGGCCGCCTTACTGAATAAGAGCTTGGCTTGCCGCTCGCCAGGTGCCACGACGAGCACGGTAGAGCCTGCTTGGGTAAGAGCCTTATGGATACTCAGGATGGCCGCCACGGTACTCTTGCCTGTCTGCCTACCGCAGCACAAGATCTTACGCGGGTGCTCGGAGGCCAGCACTTCAGCTTGCCAGTCGTCGGGCTCTATACCCACCTGCCCGGCGAACTCTACCGGGTCGTCTGGAATCTCATTGCGCAATGAGATTTGCACCGCCTCAAGCTTCCTAAGCTCCTGCTCCAAGGCGTCCGCGGTGACGAAGCTCACTTGCCGCCTAGCTCCCTAATCCGGGCGGCCAGGTCCTCTTCTCGGTATATGCCGCGCTCGGTGAGGATGTAAGTAAGCAGTGTTTGGTAGAGGCGATTACAGGCGTTGGCCGCGGTCGGATCAAACCCTCCGTCTCGCACCCGCGTTATCAGGTCTCGGATCTCCGACTTTAGTTCCCTGATCTCCTTATCAGCCTTGGCTGTAGCGGCCTTAGAAGCGTTTCTCCGGCGTTTGGCTGCGTTCTTGGGGTCATGGGACCAGCAGTACGCCTGCGGACCGTGCGCGACATTCTCGCAGGGCGCGCCATTTAGCTTTGTGGCGCTACATTGGCTCATCTGCGGCCTACTTTTTTATGGGAAGGTGGAGGGACGGCTCGCGGGCCGTTCGCTGGGAGGAAATAGCACCCTCCACCACAAGGAGTTGGTAGCTTCGCGAAGCGTTCGCTAGGCCTACGGGTTGGCCATCAGGTCGAACAGCCTTGCACCATCGAGCACTTTCGCGCCGTAGAGGTGTAGCCCGCGGATGGCGTCGGCGAATGAGCCTTCGAGCCTGATCCCCTCGACGTTCGCTATCTGCTCGGCATAGCCCAGTCCAGACGGGTGGCCGGCCATGATGTGGCTGACCACAGGCGCGGTGCCTGTCGTCTTCACGTTGTTGGAGACGAGGATGTTCAGGCCGGCAATCTGGCCTATCTGGCCATTCAAGACAACAGAGGGCTGTGAGGCGGTGACGAACGTGGAGTTCTGCAGGAGCAAGCCCTTTACCCACGGCGGCACGATGGCGTAGCGCCCGTCAGCAGGGATGTTCACCTGGTCCATGAGTACCGAGAGATCGACAAGCTTCTGGTAGACGTTTGCACTCGTGAACTGCGTCGTCTCTATGGTGTTATCGGGCGCTGCGGCCGAGGCGCCGGCGTAGAGGCCCGAGACGTAGCCATCAGTCTCTTCAGCGAGCTGATAAGCAGCACGATCGGACGCGGCGTCGATCAATTCGGGACGCATCTGCGCGTCGTCGATATCATCCACCTTGAATGCGAAATACTTCGACTGGTCTATGAGCAACGTCACGCGTGTATCGGTAAGCTGCTCGTAGCTGATCACCGTTGTGTTCTTGACGTACGGCGCGACGGTCAGGTCGTTGAAGCTGTGGATGTAGACCCTGTCACCGTCAGCACGGATGTCACCTTCGTAGTCCCGAGTGGCGACGCCGGGTTGGGTGAAGATGAGGTTCTTCTCTAACTTTGCCAGGATACGCGCTGACCATACTTGCGGGATGGCTTGAGTAATTGCCATATTGGATTAGGTTCCTTTGATTAGCAGGGGATTACGCCTGCCGCGCTTTAGTCGGGGAGCTTCGCTACCCGCGGTCTCGCGTTAGACCGGCCGTGTTTATGCCGTCCCGTCGGACGTATCAGTGATTATACATGCTGGGCCGCTGGATCAACTCGAGCATCTTAACAAAGTGCCCCGGGGCACTTTGTTAAGCACGCCTACCATTTCTCTCAACGCTCGCCGGCCAAGAAAGCCTTGACCGTATCCCACCGGCTGTTTATCTCCTCCGGGCCCATCTTCTCTACCTCTTGGCGGGTGAGCGGCTTCTCGGGCGGGCCGCCGACGGGCTTATGGGAGCCACGACTACCAGCACCACGAGGGCGCACGAGCTCGGGCAGGTCTTTGGCCACGCCGTCTATCTGGGGGATCACATCCTCCCGGCCTATCTCAGCGCCTGGGCGAACCTCGACGGCCTCCAGGTCTACGAGCTTCATAACGCGCTCTATGCGGCCCTCGTCCGTGACGCCACGGGTTGTGAGTTCGTGAACCACGGCACGGCGGGCGGCGTCGAGGTGGTGCTCCTGCTTGATCTCGGTGATCTCCTCATCCTTCGCTTCGAGCTGGGCTTTGAGGTCCTCCGCGTCGGAGCCCTTTTCCCACTTCTCACGCTCGCGAGCAAGGCGGGATTTGATGCGCTCGTTGAACTCCTCTTGTGTGGTGATCGGGGTGAAGTCTCTCTCGGTCTTGGTTTCACTCATTGTTCTCCTTTTCTTCGCGCGCTCTGTTGAACGCCTCTTTAGCCTCTTGCACAGAGCGGTACTTCGGCGTGTATTCGTCGAGCTCGTCTTCGAGCGGGTCGATGGGAGACACCTCGATGGGGAGCTCAATGGGATTCTGGCCAGGATCGTCCACGATGGCCTCGAAGGCGTCCTCCCACTCTTGTGGCCTGCGCTCTTTATCGTCCACTACATACTCCCTTCGCTAGCTTGGCTGCCCTGGCTACCGCAGAAATCCGCTCCGTTTCAGCAGCGACTTCAACTGCGGGTTCATCGTCCTGGTGTCGATGCCTTTCATCGCCTTGGTGGCGGCATTTATGGACTTCGTCTGGTTGAGGACCGCCGGGTAGTATCCGGTCTTCTTCAGGTTTGGGTTCCGATACGGCATGCGCTTCCTTTCGGTTGGTTTCTTCCGCCCTTATCCTTGCTCTCGTCTAGCTACACGCGGGCCTCCCTTCAGCTCCGCTTTCACTAGCTTTGCTTCACTTGGTGCGGTTGTGGCCAAAAGAACATCCTCTCTTTGGTCATGCCGGAGGGTCATGCGTTGCCTAATAGCGGCTCGCCGTCTTTCATCGCCAGAATCACGATTTCGCCGGCGAGCACCATATCGACGAGGAGCGCGGCTACACGCGCCCCGCGCGCCCACTCCACCAGCGCCTCCACCTCCTCGACAGTCGCGCCGCCGTCGCTGTGCTCCAGGAAGCCTACAGTGAGGTCCTCTATTTCCCTGTCCGTCAGCAACTCGTCTCGGCCCATCAGGTCGCTTTGCATTTCCCTACTTCCCTCCTTGGTTGACACCGTTGACACCGTTGACACCGTTCTCTAGGAATAACTCAACAAATCGTCGTGACTGGCCGTCCTTTTTGAAGTTGCCTGAGTTGAAGGTGAGCGTCCTTGTTTTGGCTGCTATAGCTTTTAGCATCTTGGTGAGTTCGTCGGGGCGTGGTGGCTTGGCCTTGCTCCTTAGTTCGTTAAAGAGAATACCGGGCTCATCCTTGAAGTAGCCTCCTCGCTCCTCGAGAAATGTCTTTATATCGGCTGCTAGGCGCTCATCTTGGTGTTCGCCATGCAAGCCAACATAGACGCGCCTGGCGTGGCTCTTGAAGTAGTCGAGCAGTGCAACGGCTGCTAGAGCGTCCTCAACCTCGACTCTCTCGGCGGTGTTCTCATCGGCTGCTCTTGTAGTCGCTAGTATCAGGCACAGGCGAGCGAAGTAAGCCTCGAGCTTCGACCACGGGCCTTTGAGGCGAGCGGGAAAGCCGGGTGAGTACATTTCGTCGCCGAGGCTGTTTATGGCCTGCTTGGCCGCCTCTTTAGCATCCGGTGCGAAGTGAATACGCACCGGCTCCGGGTCGCCGTACTCATCTGTTGGCATGTAGAGTTCTCGTAGCTTGCGGTAGAGGTTGGCGTATAAGCCTCGCGCCTCGTCGCTTATCTCCTCATCGGTCCATCTATCCTCCAAGGGGGCGGGCTCTGGATAGGTGAGTAGGAAGCGGTCTAGTAGGCCGTCCTCTCTGCCGTCGGAGAGTTCTGCAAGGATGCCGGGTTGAATAGCGCCATACACACCGACGAACGGACGCTGAATTATCAGCGGCTCGCCGTGGCTCTTGCGGTCTACGGCGGCGTAGGAGTTGGACCACGCTGAAAGCCAGTATTGTCTATCTGCGCCCTTGCCGCCTTGCTTGTATTGGTCCATAGAACGCACCCAGCCGGAGAGCTCATCGCGCCACGCCAGCACGCCACGTGGCGTGCTCTCGAGCACGACGGCGAGCGCCTCGACGGTAATGTCCTCTACTATGGCTCGCTCCATACGCGGCTCTTGTGGTGGTGGTGGGGCGGGTTCTCCGGCCTTCGCCGCGTCCCGCTTGTCTACCTCGTATGCTCGCTGCTCTCGCTTGTGTTCGTCTATAGCGCGGCGATAGTCCTCTCTGAGGGCGGCCTGTACCTTGACGGCGGGCTCTATTGCAACCTTTGTGGCCGGGGTCTTCTTCTCGCCAGGTTCAGCCACAACCGCCGCGTATATGGCGGCGCCCTCTTCCCAGCCGCCTTTGAGTTTGAGCACCCGGCTGTTACCTATTGCCGAGCCTAATACGGAGAGCATCGGCAACCCGACGAACTCCGGCGGGCATCCTATAGCAGCAGCAGCCTCCTCTATCAGCTGCCTACACCCTCTCGGCATGGCGCCCGTTGGGAATGGTGGTGCGGCGGGTAACTCTATAGAAACGGCGTCAACGGTGTCAACGGTGTCAACCCTATACCACTCTGGCGGAAAGTCGTCGTAGCCCCTCATGCCGCCAACCTCTTGAACTCATACCACGCTCGCCTGAGTTCTTGCTCCCGCTCCTGTTCATCCTCGATTGTGTCGAGTAGCGGCAATATCAGGTGCTTGAAGAGTCGCCGACGGACGATGTTCTTTTTTGTCTCTTCTATGGCGGCTCGGGTATGGTGCTGGCGCGCTTGCTTGCTACGCCACGCCTGCGGTCGCTCTGGTATCTCGTGGCCGAACTCGAGCAGGAGCATCGCGGCGGCTGTATGAGCGTCGCGCTCATCGTATTCCCAGGCAAGCCGGGCGAGCGCCACTACGTCGCCGCCGCGAAGGCAGCCATGACAGAACCAGACGTTCTTCTCGGCGTTCACCGTAAACGACGGCGAGCGGTCCTCATGGTCGGGCAGCGGGCAGCGTCCGGCCCACTCCTTGCCGACGCGCCGGAGACCACCGGGGCCTACGAGACGGCCGACCAGGTCCACGATCGGCACGGCTTTTTTGGCGCCGTCGATTGGCCGGACGTAGGAAGGGCCCCTAAATCTGGGGATGCGCTCCGGGCTGTTAGCGTCTATAATCACGTACAGACTCCTTTGGTTGGGTGTCGGGTCGGGGCTCGCCACCAGCGAGCCCCCTTTCTCTGCCTTCATGCCGTCAGGGCCGTCGCGGCCTCGTATTCGCGCAGCAGTTCGTCGAGCTTGTCGGCGGGACTCTCTTTCTTTTCGCCGCGAGCGATCCTTACACACTCACGCATGTCGGAAGCCATGCCTTCGACTGTTTCCTCGAGTAGTTTCAGCACGCTCATGGTGTTTTCGACTTGGCCGTCGGCAAGCGCAACCTTCGCCATCTCTATCGCTTTGGCGAGTTGCCCTAGTTGCTCTACCTCTTGTTGGAGCACACGCGCTTGCGGATTGATTTCCACCTCTAGGTCGCCTACGGACATGCCAAACGCCTCCGCGAGGGCGCGCATCGTCGGGGGGGTTGGGCTGTGGAGGCTGTGCTCTATGCGGTGGATGGTGGCGGCGGTCAACCCAGCGCGCCGCGCGAGCTCTACCTGCGAAAGTTTCCTCTCTTGTCGCATCACTCTCAGTCTGTGCACGGCCTCTAGTCCTTCCGCTCGGTTTCATTGTGTGCATTTTATGTCAGGAAACTTTGTTATGCAAGCACCCTGAAAGTCTGTTAGACTGCGAAGACAAAGCAAAAGCCGGTCGAGTGCTTGCGGCACTCACCGGCACGGCCCACAGAAAGGTTGGCACTGTGGACAACAGCAAGTCTAGCGTATTCCGCCCGAACGAAACCGAGAAGGACCACCACCCCCATGCGTGTTACGACGGGCTGGTGTTCCTGACCTACACCACCCACGACCATGAGGTAGGCGACGAGGTCGAGCGCATCGAAGCCATCCCGTGCCGCCGTTGCGCCAGCGAAGCTAGCCGATAGCCCCGGCCCGATAAGCCATGAACCGAGCGAGAGGTCCACCAGGGCAATATTCCAACCGGTTATAAGATTCACGAGAAGAGGAGAGAGAACATGACGGAACCGATGGTGAGGGAACTAATCGAGCAGGAGGGCTGGAGCGAGGAGGTTGCACGCCTCCGGACGCGCGATGAGGACCTTTGGTTGCTGCACCCTGGTGCGCGTTTTGATGAGGACCTTACGGGCGAGGAGGGCGTCCGCTTGTGGGAGGAGGCCGCACAGGTGGCCCAGACCGTCGCGGACACGGTCTCCAACGGGCCCGGCACCATACAGGCGAACGCGGCGATAACCATGCTCGTGTGGGACGCCGCCGAGAGGGCACAGGTGGCGCTCGCGCGGGCCAGGCTGCGCGCCTAGCGTAGCACCGTAACCGACCGGGCCGGGTATCCTTCGGGGTGTCCCGGCCCTCGACTATGAGGAGGTAATCATGGAGGCCACAAGCTGCCCCCAGTGCGGCTCGAAAGCTGTGGTGCCCATCGTCTACGGGCTGCCCGGAGAGGAGCTCATCGCGGGGTCTGTGGCGGGTGAGGTCGAGCTGGGA
>MWWA01000492.1_pt1 | contig 10245 bp, 13 predicted proteins | sample 1047341 | NCBI WGS metagenome assembly MWWA01 (sample SAMN06349978, study PRJNA376086) | soil metagenome | isolation source: MS5-1 sample Antarctic (ecotone) soil | place: Antarctica | collected 2015-01-13 | reverse complement strand
TGGCGACGAAGGTACCTCGCGGTAGTCAGAATTACATTCCAACGTGGAATCTAATTCCTTTGGGTGCCTTGCTTGATAATTATATTATAATTATCAGAAGGGGCTCTATGAACATGCGGCTTTCCTACCACTAACTTGCGCAACGTTGAGCAGGCTTTTTTGTCGTCTTTGATCAGCCGCTCCACTATCTTGGATCGTCGCTCCAAGGTCCTTCGGGAGGCAAGCCATGCCGTGGCTGGATTGCTGTCAAAACTCACATCGATGTGAGAATCTTTCCTTTGCCCATCATTTCGTCGCAATGTACGCGGACGATACGAGAGATTATCCCGCCGGCGGGATAATTGTAAAGTTCCGGCTTTAACTTTACACATCATCACCCAACCGAGCCGTCAAAAACTGTACTCGAATACTCTTTTCTCACTTCACTCCCGGCGCTCCATCAATCTCCACAATTAAAAAGAGAAGTCGCAGACCGTTGATGCAGTTTTACGCAAAATGGCGAAGCTTCCGGTTTGCGTAAAAGTGCCGATTCGGAAGAACACCACCGTTCAATTACAGCGTACGCGTTACAGGCTGTGTGCCCCCGAGAATGTAAGGCCCTAGACCTGACAATGTAAGATCTAAAGAACGAGAGATTTTCGCGCCCGGCGGGAAAAGTCCACGAGATGAAGCGCCGGCCGTATTACTGAACAGAAAAACTCCCTTTAGCTGTCTAAAAAGCGTAGAGAATTTTTCGTCGTGTGAGTGTTTGGCTTAATGCCTGGCTCATGGCATCAACCTGGTCATCGAATTTCGCTGATGGGAACGAGACGCATTCGTTGATGAAGGAATCGACCCATGGCGCATGATGCGGGTGAGGCAAGAAGACGTTGCCTGATTCAATCGTTGCGCTGACTGCATGGATTCTACTTACTTTATCCTCGGTTGGATTGACAGCGACGAAGCCGCTTATCTCATGCCGCAGTGACGACAGCAACGCCTCGCCGTTAGCCTTTGCTTCGACATATTTTCGCGAAACATTAGGCCACTTGGATGTCATTGCTTTAACGGCCAAAATAGTTCGGGGAAAGTCCATTCGGGCGCGCACTTGATCGAGCAGGTAGCGATCGGCGCCGATGATTCCCCACACCTGGCCGACAACAAAATCTGATGATGCGGATTCTTTAAATGCGAGATCCCAAGATTGAATTGTCTCGTCGAATTGTTCCGGCAGTGTTACAGGAGTGTGAGAGATTCTTTCACCAGCGGCGGTCATCACTGATACGGGGAGAATCTTATCTCGTGGTTGCCAGTAGCGAAACCATGATCTTTGAATAATATTTCCGCCTGCTGGTACGGGACTCTGTTGATACAAGGCACTCCAGACGTAAGATCCGACTTGTTCACGAGTTGCTTCGAGTTCAGCAGCTGAGAATCTTTCAGGCCACAATGCCTCACCAGGTTTACGTCCGAGTGGATCGTCATCTTCAGCCAGGGCAGGTAGTGAGCAGACATCCCACTGATTACCTTCAGCGGCGAGCAGGCGGCCGCACAAATCATCCTCGTTCCACCTGGTCATCGTGATAACGATTGAGGCTCCGGGCTCCAAGCGTGTGTAGGCTACGCTGCGAAACCATGACCACAGGTTTTCTCTTTGCAATTCGGAGCCTGCCTCCGCCGCGGTCTTGACAACGTCATCGCAAATCAAAAGGTCGGCGCCGCGGCCTGTGAGTGGCCCGCTCACACCTAGCGCAACCATGCCGCCCTGGCGGTCTTTCACATCCCAACGGCCGGCGGCCTGGACATCGGGGTTGAGAGAGATCCCGAATATCGCTGGTCCATGTTCGACAAGCAGGTCACGCGTTGCGCGTCCCCAGCCTTCAGAGAAGTCCGCGGCGTAGGTAGCCAGGACAACTCGTCTATCCGGATTGCAGCCGAGATACCAGGCAGGAAAAAATTTACTTGTTAACCAACTTTTGCCGTGGCGTGGCGGGGCTAAGATTATCAATCGCTTGCCCGGGGTGTGGGCAGCCTCGAGTAGTTTCGCGTTTATGTACTGCAGATGCTTCGGGCGTTTGAGGGAGCGACCGGAAGCGAACCTACCGAAGTCCAGGGGGGATAATTTCGCCGACTCGGGTCGTTGCAAAAAAGCCGTGAGCAGTTCCTGAACACTAGTCATCGTCACCTGCCGATAGTTGCAGGAGGATACGGCGGGTTTGTTCTTCCCCGACGCCCGCTTCGGCGAAGGCCAACACGAGGCGCTCGACAATCTCGGCCGTTGGCAGTTGCGTTGCGGTTACCTGCAGCGCCTGTGAGGGCTTGCCCTCGGTACGGTCGCAGACTTCTGAGATGGCTTTCGTATCTCCGGCAATTGCGTTTTGAAAAAGTCTCGAGGCTAACGCGTCAGCGCGAGTGTTGACGGGGAACTCGTCCGTGACCGGAGTCCGCAATAGGCGCATCAGGGCCACACTCACCTTCGGCGTGCCGTGGGGCAGTCCGCCGGGATTCCCGCTCACGCCTTTGGCCCACTTACCTGTGGGCCACGCGGTTATTTCACTGGACATATCTCCCTCCTGGAATCCCTCACACGATGCCACGTCGTTGCAGTGCTCATCGCTCAAACCTCGCCATCGCGGCATAAATCTTTTGCATCTCTGCCTTGTCTTCTTCAACGAGTGACGACGGTTTACAGTCGCGTGTGATTTGTAAAAAGCGCAAGCGCTCAAACTCCGCCCGTAGGTTTAGCGACTGCTCCTCGGGTGAGAGACTCCCCCAACGTTGGGACAATTCAAACTCTGCCGCCGCTAAACTCTTCAACGCCACCGCCCGAGACTTTGGTTGCGCTGGCATGAGCGCAAGTGACGCTTCGGAGATGGGCCATAGCGTTATCTCAGTCGCGTGCGCTCGCTTAACGCGCTCGGCCAAGTGGCCGGAAGTGCCGCTTGAGAGTCCAAGCCGATCAGCTTTGACATCTTCCCAGAGTCCCTCGATCTTCGCGCTTTCACGTATCGGCAATTTGCCTTCGATCCATACCCCGGCGTCCTGGGTTTCCACCATTACGTTAGTGAGTTTCTTTCTGCCAAAGGTAGGCGAACGGCCGTGATCATAAATCAGCGGCAACGAGCTTTTGTTTTCCAACCAGAAATCAGTTGAGCGTGTGAAAAACTCTTGATCTTTATCAACGGCATCAAACAAAACCAGGTAGCCGCCCACCTTGCCAGAGTCAGAAATCGACTTCAATGTGCTGCCGGCGGCAACCAGAAAATCGTCAGTCATGCTCATGCTGTGCCTCCTTCGGAATCAAGCCTAGCCGCCGCGCCTCGTCTCGTGGGATGTGAACGCCTTTGCCATACGCGGTCCAGCGCGCGCGCGGATCATTCTCCTCGACAATCTCTGTTTTGTCCGCGGTGTGATACAAGCATCTATCGTTCACGATGTAGCTTCGCGCCGAAGAAATTTCTCGCTGGAGCTTCTCGCATTCCCCAATGGCCTTCTGGTCGTTCGAGTACAGCGCCAGAGTTTTCAGCACCGGCAACAAACGTTCGCGAAGCGCCAGCGTCTCTTCATCGTTGCGGCATTCGCCCATCTCACGAAACAGGCGCTCACGAGTGGCGCTAAGGCCGTCGCGGCGTTCGCGAAGCTGCACATAATTAGCCTTTGCCTCTTCCATCTGGTAGTTGTTACGCGCAATCTGAATATCCAGCGCCTCAGACTCGGCTTTCAGCTTTGCTCGCTCGCGCGATAGTTGGCCCATGTCATCAAACGAATAGGTCTTGCGCGCTTCCAGGGCGTCGCGCTGCGCCAAATAGTTCAATTCGTGTTGCCGCTGCTGTGCTGCCGTGGTGCAGGCTTCCAGGGTCTGCATCTCTTTTTCAAGCACGGCCAAAATGTCGTCGTCTGTTTTGTCCTTGCCAAACATCATCAGTGCACCTCCTGCCTCGTCAAGCAATCAAATTCCGACCCTTCAGGACGGCCGGCCAATACCCACAACTCCATGGCAATCACGCCGAGGCGCCGCACGCATCGGGAAAGCTCGTTGCGCTCTTGCCGCGTGAGCGGAAATCCAGCACGAGCGATCATCTCCAGCTCGTGACTTCTCTCGCTGGAGCGCTGATACAAATCTCTCAATTCTTCGGCTGTCATATTCGTTACACCTCCATCGGTTTTAAGCAAGCTCCCGAAAACGAAAGCACGCGGACACTGCGCAACCGAACTTCAGATCAAAAGGATATTCTGAAAAGCACGGCCCTAATTCATGCAAACCACCAACGACCTTAGAAATCGGCACCCGCACAGGTATGAAGTCATAAAGCTCAACCCTTAGTTTCGTCTCGGTGACAATCGCCAGGCTGAGCGCGCGACCGTGTACCTCGAACAGAAGCAAATCACCCACGGCGGCCGACGCTATAACCTCACTGGTGGAAGCTCCGTTGCGATGCGTCTGCACCATGTATTGACGCAGAACCGCAAGGGATTCACTCTCCTTTGGATGGCGCCAGAATGACAAACCGTAACCCTCAATGTCTGCCGGAAACTCTAGGCCCAGATCGTGCGCGACGCCCAAGATTAAGCCAACACAATCGGTGCCTGTTTCTCGAGATCGGCCGCCCTCAATGATAGGCACGCCCGAATATTTGCGCGCGGCTGCAGCAACCATCTTGCCCGTCACTCGAGGTTTCGTTGCTTTGTCTACGACTGCAGACATCCTTAGTTGTCCTCCTGTTGCTTGCTGGCCCTCGGGACCAGAGCGCCGGACTTGTCCCACGCTAAGCCGTGGCCCGGACAAATACGGTTGCCATCGCTATCCTCCGGCGCTCCGACAAGTGAGACCCCGCGATGCGGACATGCGTTACTGACGACTCGTTTGTCTTTGTACGCTTGCTCCAACCGCGGCAACCACTCCGGGCCAACCGCCCAACGTGAATGCGGCCGGTGGCATATCATCGCCCGCCGCTGCTTTCCCACGATTCCGCTTTCAAGGATCACGCTCGCGAGATCCACGTTTGGAGTATGAGGATCAACTCCGCCGAATGCCTCCGACGCTGCCGATAGCGTGTCCTCATAAACCGCTGGCGGAATAAACCGCCAATCGACGTGCAGGTGCATTCCGTAGAAAATTCCATACTCAGAATCGTCGTGCGCTTCAACACCAAGCACCGGCAAAGTCGCGCCCGCAAATGCAGAGCCTTTGCCCGCCTTCACGACGTTGACCAGGTAGGCTCTGCCAATCTCAACCCAAACAGCGTCAGCGATCGTAACGAACATCGTCACCCCTCATTTGCTTTTCTCAATTCTTACGCAGCGGAATCCAAATTGTCTCAGCGCCAACTTCAGCAGCCGTTTCAATCTCGAAGCCTCATCGACTTCATGGGCCAGGGCACGTAGCACGATGGCGTAGTGGTTTGCTTTGCGCTTCATGGAATCCGTGCGCGAAAGGCCAGGCCATCCATCTCACAACGCAGCTGCACGAGGTGCCTGAGTGCCTTGTCGAATGTTCGATTCACTTTGGCCGACAGCCGCGTACCTCGACTAACCACGATAGATGCAATCTGTAGCCGGTCATGTATGTCCTTGAGTTCTCTGCCCAAGTCCTCGTGTTCTTCAAAACTCAGTTTCTTTTTTTGCATTGTCTTTTTCTTACGACATTGAGATACCACGCCAGCCTCGTTGATTTTTTCCGCTAGCATCCGGGATGGAATGGGAGATGGTCACGACGTGGATACGCGCGACGGCGTCAGTGATAGCGGGGGAGAATTTTTTCTCCGGCATAATTCGCCATTCCTTGCTATTGCAGAACCGCACGTAAACGGGCCACGTATCCTTGAGGATAGTTTCTGCGTCAGCTACCTGCGACAAGCACTCTTTTGCAAATATGGAAATAGAATCAGACTCAAGTAGCAGGTCGTCGACTCGCTTCTGTTGTTCGCTGGTTTGATTCAACTGCCAGCCGTCGGCGCGCAGCTGGTCCAATCCCTCCAACGCCCAATTCAAGACGCCGGATGACTCACGCTGCAGAATCAATTTATCCAGGTGAACTATCACGTGATCAGGCCGGGGATTAGGGAAACGAATTATTCGCAGCCGCCGCCGCCAGGCTTCTTCATCACCTTCGAGGTGCACGTTCAGACGGCTATTGGATGTCACCACGATGTTGAAACACGCCTCATGCGACGCGGTCTCGTTCGAGCCCTTATGTTCAAAGGTGACGAGGTCACCCCCGCTTAGTTTCTTCAGGACTCCGGCGCCGCCATGGTTTAAAAAGTCCTCGGGCACGTCTGGGCCATAAAGCAAGCTCTTCCCCGCGAGCCGCCCAACCTCGAAGCGGCCCAGCAGCTGTTGTGTGCGGAGTTCTCCGGAGTGTTCGATTCCTACGAGTCCTTTTACCACGCGCACCAACACACCCTTTCCCGATCCTGCTTCGCCCGGAACAAGCAGGATGACCTGAGACACGTTCACTCCGGTCAGCGCAAGGCCACACCAGCGCTGTAGAAGGTTGATGTCGTCCTCCGGCAGTTGCGGGCGCAACAGTGTGTTGAGAAACAGTTCCTCACACCCCGCACCCGCTTCATATGCGGGAGTGAGTTTGTTTCGCCGTCGATATGCGGGGCTGTAAGGCAGGAGTTCTCTATCGCGGATGTGCAGCATGCCGTTCGCTACCGGGAGGTACTCAACGTGACTTCCGGCCTCGAAGTAGTCAGAGGGTGCAGCCAGCAGGCCCTTACTTTTTGTTATCGCTCCAACAAGTTTCACGGCGCCGCGGAAACGGAATTCAAGCGCCCGAGTGTTTGCATCATGGCAACCGCGCGCGGCCTCGAGTAGTAGTTCGCTGATGCGGGCTATCAGCCGTTCGGGGCGGGCCGCAACGAAAATCCCAGACTCTTTTGAGTAGCTGTAATGCTTGCCCTCATTCGGCAGGTATACGGTTGGTTCCTCCGGGTTACCATCCTCACCTAAGGTTGCGGCCAAAAAATCTTCGTTAAGGCCTTCAACGGAAACGACGCCGGTCTTCGCGTTCGTGACCTCCTCGCATGCATCACCGTACATCGGGGGGAGTGCGGGAAACCGCTCGGCAAACCAATGTAGAGGGGTTGGGGGGTTGTTTCCCGCTTGTGGGGTGCCCTGTGGGACGTTTTCCGCGGGTAGGCAAGCCTTTGGTATGTCTTTTTTGAGGTCCAGCCACTCAACTATTTTCTGAAGTGACTTCTCCGGTAGTAAATCGGCAAGAGTGGGTAACCCGGTCGCGGTTTGCCCGGCGCTAATTCTAGCGATGGTGGTACGAATCGCATCGTGCCGGTCTTCGAGATCTTCGTCGCCTGCAGCCCTTGCCGCAGTGAAAATGATTTGCTCCACCCTGTCGCTGGTCCAACCGCGCCGAAGCAATACGCCGGACAGTGCGAGGGTTAAGCCATGTCGTCTACCTGTGCGCCAGCGGCGCGCCAGCAGAGCACAGGCAGCGAGACGCTGAACGCACTCAAGCAGAACCTTCGGCGCCACGGTCGACGGGTCGGCCTTGCTGCTCCACTCATAAATTTCTCCACTCGGATGCGTGCTTGGCGAGACCAGTGTCTGACAGCCGGTTGAGCGAATCTCAACCAGCATTGCCTGCTCATCATCTTCGCAGTCAGGGTCAATAAACTTCTTGGTGCGTATTTGGGTGCGATACCAATAATGCGAGTCGGGGGCGCTCGCCCGGCCGCTCTTCAGATCAGTGGGAGGAAGAAAGGTTTCTGCCGCACGACGCGCCAGGGCACAATCCACATCGGAATCAACGATGTTCCCCGAGGGGCTACCCGTCAACACCCCAATGTTCGTTGGTCCATTGCCAAAGTGCAGCGGCAATTCTGGTGCGGTGAGTATCAGATTCTGCCAACGTTTCATGATTGGCTGCTTCTGGCCGTAGGGGACCGGGATGGGTTGGAATTCACGACGAAGGTATGCGTTGGCCTACTCGAGTGTCGTCATCGCGCCACCTCCGTCGTCGTGCAGATGGTTATCCAGCTCGTCGATAAGGATTCAGCGCACGGATGACAGAGATAAACACGCGCGGCGCTCACCGTTGTGATGATGGCTTGAAACCTCAGCGGCCAGGCCTCACGGCAACCATCACAGAGGAGTTGGGCCACCCTTGGTTCGGGGTACCAGATCCGATCTTGCGTTGTGTTGGTTTTGTGGTAGGATGTCGTCACTGGTTTGGCCCCCTCCAAGGGCCTGCCTTGCTGGTTTAGTCACAACTTGAATTAAGGGAAAGACCGCATGATCTCGCGGTCTTTTCTCTTTCATGCCGCCGTCAAAAACAAAAAAGCCCGCATAACCGACACTTCCCCATTGTTGTGTGGGGCGGATCGATATACGAGCAGTGTTCCTAGAAGAAAAGGAACTTTACAGGCCGGGCGCACGATGCGCGATGCTATCAAAATTATTACGTTGACGAGAATGAAACGACACCAGTTACTATGCGACCGCTGGCCCGCTTTGTCAATATTCTCAGTGCTCAAGCTGCGTCCCCGATTTTAAGATAGCGGCTGACTGTCTTTGTCGAGACGCCCAGGCTCTTCGCTACCTCCGCGTGCGTCAACCCCATGTTGCGCAACTCAATTGCACGACCAGAGTCGCCCTTGCGAAAGCCGGCACGCGCACCCTTGTACTTTCCTGCCGCCCTCGCCGCTTCTATCCCTGCACGCTGCCGCTCGCGAATGTGTTGCAGCTCGATCTCCGCCAGACCTAACATCAAACTCGCAATCAGCTTCCCAACCACGCCGTTGAAATCTATCTGCTGCGAAACAACCACAACCCTTAAGCCGCGCTCGCTCCAGTCGCTTAACAAGTTGATACCGCCGCGCAGACTCCGCGAAAGACGATCCAACTTGTAAACCACAACGGTTGAGATCTCCCCCTTGCGGATGTCCTGCTGCATGCGCTCGAACCCCGGACGATCCAAAGTCGCCCCACTCTCCACGTCCGGATACCAACGCACCCGACCCGCATCAACGGAATTCATCTCCAGCCACTTCTCAATCTCAGCGCGCTGCCCGTTCACGTTCTGCCCGCTCGTACTTACCCTCACGTAACACGCGATCGCTTTTTCATTCATTATGTTTTGTCTCCTCCCTCATTGGTGGACAGTAACATTTGTCCACCGTCTTGTCAACACATGGTTAGTAGACATTTCAGGACGGCTGGGACAGGTTTCCCGCACACCTTAATATATTTAGCGCATACATACGTATATGTGTGTTAATACAAAAACTCTCTACGTAAGGTGTTTGAAGAACCTGTCCCAGCTGTCCCAGAATGTCTCTTGTCCACCTCCATCGTGTCAGCTACAGGTCTCAGGCGCCGCCAAACCTGTGAACCTCGTATGTCCGCGGGTGGCCTGCAACAACTGGCCGAAGGGTGGTCTACGACAATTCCTGGCAACAACAGCCACCACCCCCTCAAACCTGAGAGGGAGACAAACAGGGTGGTGCGAAACCTAGTTGTGAAATGCTAGGGAATTCGAGTGTTAGGGTGCGGGAACAGAGGTGACGTGTGGGCTATAGTCTGGAAGTCCAGGCGGAAGTGTTAAACCCTTCGCTCCGAAGGCTATCGACTACGCTCCGGCAACTCATCTGTTTACCTGTTCCCCGGCCAGCAGGCAGAGGACATAAAACCGGTGCTATAAGCACGGGTTTTACGCGGGGAATAGTCTGGAAGTCCAGGCGGAAGTGTTAAACTCGTGGTACCAAACCTCTGGCCGGCTGCGGCTGGCCTCCCGATAAGGTTGAAGCGTTAATCAAAGACGATCCTATTGTGCTCCCAATGTGGCGCGACGCCGTAACGCCTGTCAGGGGAACAAACCAGCATAGTAATAATATTACTACCCTAGACCGGACCGGACGCGGGACATCGAAGTCTTACACCCTCTCTCGTCTCAAGCGAGAAAAACCAAAACTCTTTCAGCGAGTAGTATCGGGAGAACTATCCGCGAACGCGGCGGCTATCGAGGCGGGGTAAAAAGAAGCGGGCCACCTCGTTTACATTGTTAAGTAGGTTGCCCGACAAACTCATAGAGCGCGAGCTCGCGACATTGAAGGGCTCACTCGTGGGAATGTTGCCCATGGGCAACAGATTGGAAACGAGATCAAGGCGAACGTTGGGAATGGCGACGAAGGTACCTCGCGGTAGTCAGAATTACATTCCAACGTGGAATCTAATTCCTTTGGGTGCCTTGCTTGATAATTATATTATAATTATCAGAAGGGGCTCTATGAACATGCGGCTTTCCTA
>MWWA01000491.1_pt1 | contig 10250 bp, 7 predicted proteins | sample 1047341 | NCBI WGS metagenome assembly MWWA01 (sample SAMN06349978, study PRJNA376086) | soil metagenome | isolation source: MS5-1 sample Antarctic (ecotone) soil | place: Antarctica | collected 2015-01-13 | reverse complement strand
ACAATTTCTTCGCTGAGGCCCATTGGCGCTTCATCAGCTTCAATATCTGTTACAAAACCATATTTATATTCGTTCTGAACCGCTCTTTCAATTGTACTAAGTTCATTTTCAATATCACTGGTTTTTTGGCGGTAAAATCTCTGTATTCATTTGCTGTTTTTACATTTTAAGGTCAAAACCGATAAGCCGGTTGATGTATTTACTAATTCATTAAATTTCCATTTGAGGAAGTGGGGTAATTCCAGGAGCAAAGGTAAGCATCTATTTATACTAAAAAGTATAGAAAGAGGTTAAGAATTAAAAATCAGGTTTCAGTTAAGGTAAGGTGGATTAAAAAACGCTGAAATAACTTATTTCCACCAGTAAAATCAACTTTCTGAAATAGCTTACATTGTCATATAACTAATATTTTTCATGAGAAAGTTTATTGTTTTTAGTTTCGCAGTATTTTTTATTACTCAATTGATTATGGCGCAAAATATACCGGCTATTGATGAGCTATTAATTAAATATAATGGCAAAAACACACCCGGAGCAGCTTTAATGATTATAATTAATGGGAAGCCCGTTTTACAAAAAACATATGGTATTGCGGACCTGGAAAATAATATTCCCATTCTGCCAGCCACTAATTTCCGGCTGGCTTCTGTAACCAAACAATTTACGGCAACTGGTATTTTACAATTAGTTGATGAGGGTCAATTGAACCTGCAGCATACATTAACCCAGCTTTTCCCTGGCTTTCCGGAATATGGAAATAACATAACGATTAAGCATCTTTTAAACCACACTTCCGGATTACCCGATTATGAAAACTATGTAGCTGACACTGCTTTGAATCCACCCATAAAAGATCAGAGCGTTCTGGATATTTTAATGAAAACGGATGCCGGTTATTTTGAACCCGGCACAAAATTTCAGTATAGTAATTCTGCATATGCTCTGCTTGCTTTAATCATTGAAAAATATTCAGGTGTTTCATTCGCCCAATATTTAAAGCAGAACATTTTTGACCCAATGAAAATGGAAAATACCGTTGCCCATGAAAAAGGAATTTCAACTGTCGGTAACCGTGCATATGGTTATAGTTTAGAAAATGACCATTGGATATTCAAAGACCAAAGTTCAACCAGCGCTGTTTTGGGTGATGGTGGAATTTATTCAAGCATAGAAGACTTATACAAATGGGATCAATCGCTTTATACCGAAAAGATTTTATCCGGGTATTTATTGAAGCAAGCCCATAGTTACAATACATTAAATAACGGCGATACGATACCTTATGGTTTTGGCTGGCATTTAAAAAAGAATGAAAAAAATGAACAGGTAGTTTATCATACCGGCAGCACAACCAGCTTTAGAAATATATTTTATCGCATTCCTGAAAAACAATTCAGCCTTATTTTATTAACTAATAGAAACCGTCCACAGGAAGAAGATATGGTGGGTCTGGCTGAGAAGATTATTGCTGCATTTGAAAAAAGTATGTAGTACTTCCATTATTTTAACGGACCAGGTTTTTCAATTTGTTTCATCAGGCTGTTATCCCATTTACCTTCTACTTTGATTTGAGCAATAGCACCTAACGTAAATGCTTCAACGAGATTATGATTTAAGAAGACATACATATGCGGCTCCCGGAATTTATATAATGCCGCGGCACCTGAACCACCTGGTATAGCCCAGGTTTCGAAATCGGTGTAAGGTTTGTTATTAAATTTACCACCAGGCCAAAAGAGATCTGCATGACCACCAATTATATGTAAACGGGTATCCCTGTTTGCCTGCGCGGAAATAAACAATACATTTTCTCCAACTTTGGCCGTTAACGCATTTTTACCGGTTAGTGAACCCACTTTACCATTAAAAACCAGATGTGTAGGAGTCAATGTTTTGAAAGCAGCTTCCATTTCCTGCATGCTTTGTTGTGGTGTGGCAATATTTTTAAAATTACCAGCTTCATCTTTTGGTAAATAAAAATCCTGTTCAACAATATAAAATGCACGATCATATTCTACCAGTTTGCCCACTTCATCTTTCAATCCATCGCGTGGAAGTACCATAATTGCACCATTCATTCCTGAAACTACATGCATGGGAACCATGATACCTCCAGGTGCGCAATGGTATACAAATACACCAGCCCTGGTAGCCCGAAATCGGAATTTCACCTGTTGACCCGGATTGACCAAAGATATTTCTCCACCACCCATTTCACCGGTAGCTGCATGAAAATCTATATTATGTAGTTGGGTATTGGTCGCTGGATTTTTTAAAGTCAATTCAACGAAATCATTTTGATGTACAATAATGAGTGGGCCCGGTACCGATCCATTAAAGGTCATGGCCCAAATAGAATCACCTTCATCAACAGCTATTTTCTTTTCCTGGATCTCCAAAGTGATCTCCACTACTTTAGGTCCGCCTGAAGCAACCTGTTCATGTTTGGGTACATTGGGTGGCGCAACCAAAACCTGGGTTACTCTTTCCAGGTCATCACCTTCACCTTCAAAAGATTCTTTCATTACGGGGGATGATTGACCATTTTGGCAACCTGCTAATATCGAAATCAAAAGAACCAGCATGGGCAATGCCAACAGGTTCTTTAAATTTTTTCTTTGCTTTAAATTCATTTTTATTTTTTTAACATTCATGAATATGTAAATATTATTTCTGCATATGCTGAAATTTCAAAATAGCATACCGTTCCTATTAAAGGTAACCAAACAAAAAATGACTGGTTGTACGTCATGCGTTATAAGGTGTATAATGAATAAAATCGTATTATTTAATTTTATTAAATTAAAATGTTCAAATAATAAGCAATTACAATGATCTCACCATCATTCAATTTGATAGCTGTCATTTACCTGCCCACATAATCATTGTAAAAAAGATTATGGCAAAGGTTCATCTAACACTTCTGTAAAATAAGTATCGCTTACTTACCATCATTGACAGTAAAAATTGTTCTCTTGATGAAGAACCTTTGATCACTTTAATTTGCTTCAAGTCTAAAAAGTGCTAGAGCTTTCATCATTTTTAATCAATAGCATTAATGCCGTGCAAACAAGCTTGCAGAACAAAGTATTTGGGCCTTCATGGCGGCAGAATTCGCACATTAAAAATTAAATTTGATAGTGAAACAAATTTGAGTTAAAGGTTTATGGATTTTCATATCCCAAACTTTTTCGCTTGAATAAACCGAATAAGATATTGCTATTGTTGAGGCATGATTTTTTATAGGCGATAAATACCTATATTTCAATCTTATTTATTCCACAAAAAAAAATTAAGTATGCCCGGAACTACACTGCAGGACAATAAAGCAAGAAAAGTGCTTGTTGTTGAAGATGAAGGCGATATGCGCCTTTTATTAGACATTATGCTGAATGGCAAAAGCAATCTGGAGATGGAATATGCCAGTAGCCTTAAAGATGCCGGCAATTTTCTGCAGGAGGAGCAACCCGATGTTGTTATCCTGGATAATAAACTGCCCGATGGTTTGGGGATTGATTATATCAGTGAGATCAAAAAAAATTATCCGGAAATCAAGATCATTATGATCTCTGGTTACGATGCTTCAGCCGAAGATGTTGCCCTTGAAAATGGAGCGAATGTATTTCTGCAAAAACCTTTTACCAGGGATCAGTTGTACAATTCAATTGTGCAATTGCTGGATCATAAAAATTAATACTCCATTAAAGTAAGGTATGCAGGGTAACTAAAAAGCATTTTTCACTGCCGGTTTTTAGCCGGCATTTTTATTTTTTAACAAACTGCTATAGGATATATTTTAAAATCCGCTTTTATTCTGTTCTTTTGAAGCTGCCTTTTTCATTTTAATCTGCCGGGTTTGATTTGGAAAAGCATGTTTAATAATATTACTTTAATATCTGTAAATCTGTTTCAATTTATCAAGGAACGATTCTTTCTTTTCTTCTTGCAACTTCTATTTCTTTGCTGTTAGTGCGTAAAACAGATCCCACACCACCAATATTTTCCTTTATATGAAACAGATATGATTTGTGAATCCTTAATTGCAATAACGATATTCTTTCTAAGAATTATTAAAGCAGGGCAATGATAGTAATCAAAACACCACGTGATTTTTACCAGGGCGAATTGATAAAATAATAAGAATAGATATATTTCACCCTGTTAAAGATTCAATTTGCTGCATTAGAAAATCTTTTACACCTCTATGAATATACATTCATACACAAATCTCCCTCTACGGATTTCCTTTATGGCAGCATGATAAATCAATGATTCATATGACCTGCATCACCCTGCTTATATACAATACCTTGTAAATTTATAATGGTTTTTCATTGGATATTTGGATATCTCAGAGCTGGATTTCTATCCGGCTCTCTTGCAATTAATATTAAATTTGATGACCTTAATGGTAATGGTAAAATATTCTTATGTTTAACAACAGAATATTAATTCAATCATGGTGCATTTTATTATCAGCCTAAAAAGGAAAATAAATATTGGACTGGAATGTTAAGAATCTCCCTTAAAAATTTTATTAAACCGGGCATACTGATGAAATTAATAGGATCCATTCTTATCATATTCCTTTTTATATCCTGTGGGGAAGAGCAGGAAAAAGTTAATCCAAAAGAAGAAACCATTACGGAATCCGTGTATGCATCCGGAATTGTAAAAAGCAGTGACCAATACCAGGTATTTTCACCTGTTAACGGGATCATTCAACGCATATTTGTTACGGAAGGTGATAGCATCAAACAGGGTGGTTCGATTTTACAGGTTACCAATGAAATGGCCCGACTGAATATTGAAGGAGCCCAACTTGGTGTGGAAAGTGCTTCCATCAATGCAAACAGGGATAAATTAAATGAACTGCAGGCCAATATCAATTTCCTGAAAACAAAAATGCAAAATGATTCCATGTTGATGGAAAGGCAACGCGGATTATGGAACCAGCAAATTGGAACCCGCATTGAACTGGAACAACGTGAACTGGCTTATAGAAATAGCATAGCCGGTTATGATGCGGCGGCTTCCCGGTACAGGGATCTGCAAAGACAAATTAATTTTGCATCGGAACAATCCAGGAATAATTTAAAAATGAGTAAAACGGTTGCAGGCGATTTTACCATAAAAAGTAACATGAATGGAAAGGTTTACAGCCTTTTCAAGAATGAAGGTGAAATGGTCAATACACAAACGCCTATAGCCGTTATTGGGGGTGATGGTGAATTTATACTGGAACTCCAGGTGGATGAATATGATATTGGTAAAATTCTTCCGGGGCAAAAAGTGCTGATCACCATGGATAGTTATAAGAACAATGTGTTTGAAGCTGAAGTTACCAGGGTACTACCGTTAATGAATGAACGCACCCGTTCATTTACCATTGAAGCCATTTTTACAAAACGACCCGCTGCCCTTTATCCAAACCTGACAACGGAAGCAAATATTGTTTTACAAACCAGGGAAAATGCCATTACTATTCCAAGAGATTTTTTGGTTAATGATACAATGGTGATACTGGCAGATGGCAAAAAAAGAAAAGTTGTAACGGGTGTGATGGATTTCCAGAAAGTAGAAATTCTCAGTGGTTTAACAACCAGTGATGAGATCATGAAACCAGTTGAATGAACTACAAATTAATTTTCACCATTGCAAGGTCATTGTTGTTTGCACGTTGGCGCCAAACATTGGTGGCTGCTATAGGTGTTACTTTCAGCATTACCATGTTCATTACTTTACTCAGTTTTATGACCGGCCTCAATGACCTGCTTGATGGACTGATCCTGAACAGGACACCTCATATCAGGTTATACAATGAAATAAAACCAAAACCCCTTCAGCCCATTCAACAAACAGCGCAGTTCAAAGATCATTATCATTTCATCCATTCAATAAAAGCGGAAAACAGCCGCCAGGACATTTATAACAGCGCCGCCGTTATAGAAACAATCCGGGATGACCAAAGAGTTTTGGGTTTGGCTCCAAAGCTCGCAACACCTGTTTTTTACAATGATGGCACAATTGATATTACCGGTGTGTTAAATGGCATTGAGGTAGATGCCGAAAGCCGTTTATTTCATTTTAAAGATTATGTTACCAGCGGAGCGGCTATGGATATTAAAAGAGTTACAAACAGCATTATCCTGGGCAGACCGCTGGCCAATAAATTATTTGTAAATGTTGGTGATAAAGTCGTTGTGATTACGCCTGCCGGTGATCGGTTTTCATTAAAGGTCGTTGGCTTTTTTGAATCGGGCATTCTTGAATTTGACAAGACACTCGGTTTTGCATCGCTTGCAACTACACAAAAAATAATGGGTAAACCCAATAATTATTTAACGGATGTACAGATCAAGCTAAATAATATTGATGCAGCACCCATAGTTGCAAAAGAATTTGCTGCTAAGTTCGGAACGCAGGCAGAAGATATTCAAACGGCCAATGCACAATTTGAAACGGGGAGTAATATCCGGACATTGATCTCATACTCCGTCGGTATAACTTTATTGATTGTTGCAGGCTTTGGCATTTACAATATATTAAATATGCTGATCTATGAAAAAATGGATTCCATTGCTATTCTGAAAGCAACGGGATTTGCAGGCAAGGATGTGAAGGCCGTATTTATTATTATAGCATTGAGTATTGGGATAGCGGGTGGACTGGTAGGACTGATCTTTGGGTTTTTATTATCAGTTATCATTGATAATATTCCCTTTATTACTGCGGCCTTACCGACTATTACCACTTACCCTGTAAATTATAATCCAATGATTTATTTTATAGGAACAGCATTTTCATTGATCACAACCTACCTGGCAGGATTTTTCCCGGCAAGAAAAGCCAGCAAAATAGACCCGGTTTTAATTATCAGGGGGAAATAAGATGGATGAAAATATATTAGAAGCCAGGCATATCACAAAATACTTTCATGATCCTGTTACCACCAGGGTATTAACGGATATAACATTTACCATTAAACGAAATGAATTTATTACCGTTATCGGTAAGTCTGGTTGCGGCAAATCCACATTGCTGTATATACTTTCTACAATGGATACGGATTATGAAGGAAACCTGCTGATCGATAATAAAAGTGTGGTTAATAAAAAAGAACCGGAGCTGGCATTTCTCCGCAATGAAAAAATTGGCTTTATTTTCCAGTTCCATTATCTGCTGAATGAATTTTCGGTATTGCAAAATGTTATGTTGCCCGGTTTAAAACTGGCCCGGTTCACGGAAAAAGAAGTTGAAGAAAGAGCCATGGAAAAATTACGTATGCTAGATATACAGCACCTGGCTCATAAAAAAGCCACCAAATTATCCGGCGGCGAAAAGCAACGGGTAGCTATTGCCCGTGCCCTGATCAATGATCCTGATATTATTATGGGTGATGAACCCACAGGTAATCTGGATAAAAAAAACAGGGAAATTGTTTTTGATATTTTCAAACAACTTGCCTATGAATACAATCAAACATTATTGATCGTTACACATGATGAGACACTGGCGAATATTTCTAATCGTACAATAGAAATGGAAGATGGAAAAATTATCAGGCAATGATTCTGCAAGTTTATAAATCAATTCACTATCAGCGAATACTGATGAACTTATCTTAGATATATTCGCTCCCATCAATATCAATATTCAAATAAAATTACCTGGTGAGGATTGACTTCACCCGGCATGATCATTTCTTTTCTGACAGGATATTTATCCCCGTCATACAAATACTTGAAACTAACCTTGTAAGAACCAGTTATCCAGGAAGTCATGATATTGGTAGTAACACCCATATAATGCGTTTCTAAAGGAACATTATACCCAAGCCCAATAGCTGAATTTTCAAAATGCAGAGAATTGGTGATATTCAATTTGTTATACGGACTTACACTTTCATCAAACGTAAATTGATAGGTTATAAATTCTTCCCCAGTTGTCCTTATCACTTTTGAAACCAGTCTTTCAATATTGCCACCCGATAATAATTCTAGCGTATCATATTAATTATTAACTATGGAGAACCCATTCATTTCAGGCGTTGAATGAACTCTTTCATTTTCGTATTCATATTTGACTATTTTATTACTTCCACCGGGAGTCTCTCAGCCTGGCCTTGTCGTTTGATTTTTACATTTTGATAAAGTTAAACGGGGGCTTCCAGCGCCTTGTTCTCGCACCACGGCTGTAAGGTCTAACGCTAATTATCAGGCGAAAACACAGCGCCTGCAGGATTTGTAAATAACACGAAGCGAAGTGTACATTGGCAACTGTTCCAATTAATGACTGTTCTCAACGGTGAATTTGGCAGAAGGAAAGATTGGTCAGCAGAGTATACCGCATCAAATTCGCCTTGATCTTTTTGCCACTTTTTGCATCAAGGCAAAAAGTGGAAGATTGTTTTATTTGCCGGAAAGGTGTTTGTTTTGCAGCTCTATAAAATATTTTTTTATTAATATTTTTTAATAACAAGTTTTGTAGAGGCCTCTTCTTTACCTTGCCTGACAAAGACTACATAAAACCCGGGAGTTAGGCCGCGAACAGAAAGATCATATTGACCTGTACTGCTGTTTCGAACTGAAAAAGTTTTTTGAACAATACCCAGCGCATCTATTATTGATATTTCGATTGGAGCATCAGATACTGTATTCCAAATTATCCTGGCTATACTTGTGGCCGGATTAGGTGCAACAGTAACTTGAAACCTGGTGTTTACTTTTGTTACTGTGGTAGCATCATTAAAAAGTTCAGAAGAGGCGTTTGAAGCAGTCACTATATTGTCAGACCATGCGAGATAATCTATGTTTGCTCCACTTGAACCAATAGCGGTTAATCTTACTTTATTATCACCCGCATTTAAAGTTGTTGCAACAGATACAGTAGACCATGTACTCCAACTGCCTGTGGGTGGAAAGTCCATCGAAGAAGTTACTACTACACCATTTACTTCCAATTTTAAAGGACGGTTAGTTGTGGACCCATTTGCATATCGAAATTGTAGTAAAGCAGAACCTGAACCCGTTTGATTTGCTGTCCATTCAATATAATCACCCGAACTGTTTACATAATCTGCAAAACCGGTTCCTGAATAGCCGGGATGATTAGCCGCAACCACAGTGCTGTAAAGCAATGCATCTTCAGCCTCTAACACATTATTGGAAACCAACACTTTTAAATGATCTATATTTCCTCCACTGGAACCAATAGCGGTTAGTCTTACTTTATTAACACCTGCATTTAAAATTGTTGCAACAGATGCAGTGGACCAGCTACTCCAACTGCCTGTGGTTGGAAAATTTAAGGAAGAAGCTACCAATGCACCATTTACCTCCAATTTTAAAGGACGATTAGTGGTGGAACCGTTAGCATAACGAAAATGCAGTGAAGCAGAAACAGCATTAAGTTGATTTACCGTCCATTCAATATAGTCACCGGAGTTGTTAATATAATCTGCAAATCCGGTGCCGGTATAACCGGCGTGATTAGATGCAACAATCGCTTTGTTTAAAAATGCATTTTCCGCTTCAAGTATATTATTAGAAACAAAAACTTTTAAATGGTCTATATTTCCACCACTTGAACCAATAGCGGTAAGTCTTAATTTATTATCACCTGCGTTTAATGTTGCAGGAAAAGTTATAGTTGACCAGGTACTCCAACTTCCTGTAGGTGGAAAATCTAATGAAGATGAAACCACTACACCATTTACTTCCAGTTTCAGGGGCCTGTTAGAAGTGGAGCCATTTGCATAACGAAATTCTAATGAAGCAGAACCAGCACCCGGTTGGTTGGTTGTCCATTCAATATAATCTCCCGAACTATTTAAATAATCTGCAAATCCGGTTCCGCTAAAGCCGGGATGATTAACAGCTACTACGGCACGATAAAGAAATGCATTTTCTGCTTCCAAAACATTAGTAGGTGGCTGTACTGTTAGATTCACACAATATTCTGCAGCACTATATGATGGGCCACTTCCTGTTCCGCTTGCGGTTATTTTACCAGTATAGCTACCAGGTGCCATATTCTTTGTATTGATGGTAACTTCAATATCTACTCCATTTTGTATCGCTGTTCCTGTTGCATATTTTGTTATGGTGAGCCATGAGGCATTAGATGACGTTACATATTCCTTGGTATCATCTATTGTAAATAATAAAGGTTTTATGGTAGTTGTATTTCCTGAATCAACTGTTATATTGGAACAAGAGGGAAGAAACCCTAATTTATATACTGGTGTT
>MWWA01000490.1_pt1 | contig 10297 bp, 12 predicted proteins | sample 1047341 | NCBI WGS metagenome assembly MWWA01 (sample SAMN06349978, study PRJNA376086) | soil metagenome | isolation source: MS5-1 sample Antarctic (ecotone) soil | place: Antarctica | collected 2015-01-13 | reverse complement strand
GCGCCTGGTGCGGCGGCACGATGCGGCAGACCGGCGTCGGCCGCTCCCGCGACTACTGCTCGCGGACGCACAAGGAGTACGCGTACCGCGCTCGCCGTGACCGGCGTCTTGTCGATGAGGCCCTGGCCGCTGCGGCGGTCGTTTCGACAACAGCCGAAAAGGCTCCGGCCGCTGGCATTTCGCCTGTTGTCGAAACCGAGTCGCGGCCGGTCACCGCGCCGATTCCGGCACTGGCCGTGCCGGAGGAGGACTACGTCCTGGCGCCGCCCGTCGCGGCGCTGCCGGTGCTGCCGGACGCGTGGCGTGCTCCGGCTCCGGCGGTCCGCCGGCCTTTGTCGCGCCGCCGGTCGGAGATGACGGCATCGGCCATGCCGCTGTTCGAGGTCGAGCCCGACGACCAGGTGCAGCCGGACGCGTGACCACGACGATGCGCGTCACGAGCGGAGCGAGATTGCCGGGCCTGGCCTGATCGCGGTAGCTGCTGCTCCCCGCCCGCCCATTCCCGGTGCCGCAGGGCCGCGTACGCGCCCGTCATCCGTGACGGCGGCGGAACGGTGCCCGGCCCAACTCCGGTCCGGCTGACGCCCGACAGACGCCCCGCGACCCACTCCCCTCCGCCGCCTGCCTGTCTTTCTCACCTCGGAGCCGTCGCAGCCGCCAACGCTCCCGGCCACGCGTGCCATGTGACCTTGGGCGCGTCTGTACGGGGCCCAGACGGCCCGCAGACGGCCTTTCAGGGGTCCGGGGGTCTCTCGGTCCGCCGGAACGCCGGACAGGGCCGCAGGCGGCTGCCTAGGGTCGCCACATGATCCGGTGGCGGGGGCGAGCGGAGCGACGGGCGGCGGAACGGGCGGCCGAGCACGAGGGACGTCGTGTCGTCCTGGCGGCGGACTGGGCGATCTCGCTCGCGGTCCGCCGGGCGGGGGACGGGCCGGTCCGGGTGACCCCGGACGACGTCCGGTCGTGGGCGGCGGAGAACTTCCTCCTGGACGTCCCGGCGGACCTCGCGGCGGATGTCCTGACGGCCCGTCTCCGGCTGCGCGGCTACGGGTGATTTCGGGACCCGCCTCGCGCGCGTACGCGTAGGGCCCCCCTCCTTGCGGTGGGTGCAACTTGGAAACCCGCAGGTCAGGCGCGGTTGCGGGGGCAACTCCGCAACCGTGTGCAACCGATGGGAGCAACCGGGGCACCCCGGGCACGCTCCCCCGACACTCCCGCGATGGGGTTGCGCGCCTAGTGTTGGCTATGCCATCCTCAACCGAGCGATGGCAAAACCATCGTGGTGAAGGGAAAGCCAACATGTCGGATCAAGAGGGGGAGACGTTGGAAACGACCTTGAACGAGACGATCAAGATGCTGATGGTCCGCACCGGGCGTCGGCAGGTGGACGTGGCGGGGGCCGTGGGGATCACCCGTGGCTCGCTCTCGCAGCGCCTGTTGGGGAACTCCGGCTGGCGGGTCAACGACCTCTCGCCGGTCGCGGAGTTCTTCGGCCTGACGGTCTCCGAGCTGCTGTCCGGCTACGCCTCGATCGCCAACGCCAAGAGGCTGCCGCCCGCCTCCAAGTCCAGCGGCCAGACCCGCATCTAGCAGCAAGAAGGCGCCGGGCCGCTTGCACGACCCGACGCCAGCACATCCCGGAACCCCAACTCTGACGAAGGAACCCGTGATGCAGAACCATTCTGTCCGACTCGCGCCGATGATCGGTGCCATGTCCGCCAAGGTCGCCCCGGTCAAGACGTTCGCGTCGGCCATCCGGTCGCAGGGCACGAACACGCTCGACGCCCTCTCCCCCACCTGCGCCCCGCTGGCGGCCCGCTGGGACGCGGAGGCCGACCGCCGGAACACGCTCCGCACGCCGGAGAACCTGAAGAAGCTCATGGTCGCCCAGCGCGAGAACACGTCGGCTCGGGCGACGGCCGCGCAGGCGAAGAACCAGCGCACGGCCGCGCGGAAGGCGAGCAAGAACCCGCTCGGTGGTGCCCGGCGTGCGGCGCGCACGGCGGACCTGGCCGCGCGCTCGCACCGGAAGGCGGCGCAGACGACGCTCAAGTCGGCGCGGACCGACTACCCCTCGACGCTGAACGCCGTGGCGGTCCGGGCGCATGCCCTGCACGTCGTCCCGGCCGGGTTCGCTTCCTGGCTGCTCTCGACGCCGGCGGATTGGGCGACGTGGCCCGCGTCGCTCTCGATCGCGGTCGTCGCGGCGAACGCGGGTGCGCTGTGGCTCGGTCGCCGCTCGGTCTCGGTCCAGGTCGAGGACGGGGTGTCGGCCGAGGAGCGTCGCCTGATCGAGCGGCTGAACCCGACCCACTGGGTCCAGCACGCGGACGAGCGCGGCCTGTCCGGCACGCTCACGGAGAACCCGGAGATCACGGCGGCCGGGATCGTCTGCGGTGTCCGGCTCGACGGGAAGTGGTCGGCCAAGGCCCTGGCCGCGCAGGCGGACAGCATTCGCGCCCTGCTCGGCATGAAGTCCGAGACCCGGATGCAGATCAGCCGGGGCAGCCACGGCGACCGCGCGCTGCTCGTGATCCGGACCCGGTCCGCGTCGGACGGCGTCTCGATGATCTGGACCCCCGACCACACCGGTATCGGCGTGGACGAGGTGACCGGGGAGTTCGTTGACCTGCCGCTGAGGCCGGGAACCCACATCCTGCTGGCTGGTCGTACGGGGATGGGCAAGTCGGTGTCCTGGCGCCCGCTGGTGATGCGGGCGGTCATGGCCGAGGACTGGACGGCGCTGGTCATCGACCCGAAGCGCCAGGAGGCGATCGGCTGGCAGCACGCCCTGCGGTGCGTCGGTGCGGAGACCGACCGCGAGGAGCGCATGGCGCGCATCTACGCGATGGCCAAGGAGCTCACCCGCGAGATGCACCGGCGGCAGGGGATGGCCACCGGATCGGTGTGGACGCCGGACGGCAAGCCCGAGAACCGGTTCCTGCTGTGCGTGATCGACGAGGGCGCGGCCATCGTCCGGATGTCCAAGGACAAGCGCTACAAGGATGTCCTGGACCTGTTCGAGGAGCTGTGGTCCGAAGCCCGGTCGGTGGGCTACCAGTTCGTGTGGGCGACGCAGTTCCCGACCAAGGCGGTCGGCGTCCCGGCGGCCGTGAAGGAGAACATGTCCGCCTTCCTCAGCCTGACGGTCAACGCCGGTGAGGCAGAGCGCGCGATCTTCGGCGAGACGGCCCAGCAGGACGGATGGCTCCCGTCGCGGCTCGATGGCGTCCCCGGCCGGGCGATGCTCCAGTTCCGCACCCGGGGCTCCGACCCGCTGCGGCTGTGGCACGTCACGGACGGCATGGTCGCCTCCGTGCCCAAGGCCGACCCGTGGCGGAGCCCCGCGGTTCCGGTGGTCCCGGCCCCCGACGGCCCGCGCCTCCAGCTGGTGAAGCCCGGCGCCGGAGAAGTGCCGGCCCCGCGCACCGCGACGGCTCCGGCGGCTCCGGCCACCAACCGGGACAAGGTCCTCAACGCGATCCAGCAGAGCGGCCCGATCACCCGGAAGGGCATCACCGACGTGACCGGCGTCAAGGCGCCCGGTGTCTCCAAGGCCGTGAAGGCGCTGATCGCGGACGGGCTGGTCATCGACTCGGACGGTGCCCTGGTCCCCTCGACCGCCGGGGAGGTGTCGGCATGATCCGCCCCGACGCCCAACTCCAGGCCGGGCACCTGCCCGCCGACCTCTACCGGCAGCTCCCCGCCGGGACCGACCCCCGGTCGGTCGTCATCGTCCAGGCCGCGCCGAAGTCGTACGCCGGACCGGTCGGCGTGGTGCTCGCCGCGACCGCCGGGGCCGGGTCGGTGATCTGGGTCGCCACGGTCGCCGTGCTCGAACTCGCCTCCGTCGCCTCGACCACGGCCGCCGCGATCCAGGCGGCGATCCCGTCCCTGATCGGCGGTGGCGGTCTCGTCACCCTCGCCATCAAGCTCCCGACCCGGAAGGGGAAGTGACCATGCCGGACTTCAAGCAGCTCAAGACCGTGGGCCCGGCCATCGCCATGACGGCGGTGTCCATGGTCCTGACCGTGGTCGTCGTCGTGATGTGGCTCGGGGAGTCGATGCACTGGGGCGTCGCCCTGGTCGTTGGCCTTGGGCTCGACGGCGGGTGGCTGGCCACCCTCGCGTACGAACGTCGCCTCGCCGCGCAGGGCGACCACAACCGGATCGTCACCGGCGTCGGTTGGGGCTTCGGCCTCGCGGCGACCGGCGTCCTGGTCGCCCACGCGCTCGGGGAGACCTCGCCCGGCGCGTGGCTGGCGGTCGCCTGGCTGCCGGTCGCGGCCAAGGCCCTGTGGCTCGTCCACGGGCTCTGGGAGCGGACCGCGCTCACCACGAACGCGCTCGACTCGATCCGCTCGATCCAGCAGGAAGCCCGCGACGAAGCCGCGGTTGCCCGTGCCCGGCTCCGGGCTGAGGCGGGCACCGAGGAAACCCGGCTCGACGCCGTGACGGAGGCCGGGGCGCGTGTCGCACGGGTCCAGGCGAAGACCGCCGAACGGCTCTCCGGGGCCTGGTCGACGCTGGAGGCGGCCCGGCAGGGCGACGGGACCGCACGGGCTCTGACCTGCGTGACAGAGCGCGTCACGCCCGCGTCACAGCCGACGTGGAACCTGCCGGTCTGGGGAACGGTCGAGTCGCTGGCCGCGCTGGAGGCGGCGCCGGTCCTGAGCGACGACGACCTCGACCGGATCGTGTCGGACCTCTGCGACAGCACCCACCCGCCCATGTCGTACCGGGACATGGCGGCGGCGTTCCGCAAGGCGGGTCACGCGGCCGGGGAGACCCGCCTGCGGGGAGCCTGGAAGCGCGTCACCGCGTCGGCCGGGACGGGAGCGTGATGACGATGGTGCTCGTCTACCTGCTCTCGCTCCTGGTCGCGGTCGTCGCCCTGGCGGTGACCCTCCGGCCCCGGCCGACCCCGGCCCCGCCCGCTCCGCTCCCGCCGGCCTTTTCGCCGGGCGCCGCGATCCCGCCCGGCGCGGAAGCCGAGATCCGGGTGATCCTCGTGGCCGCCGCCCAGCTCGCGGCCCGACTGGCCCCGGCCGCCTGATGGTTGCCCCCGCCCGGACCTCCGGGCGGGGGCTTCCCGCGTGATCGGCACACCAACCGACGCGATGGGATTGCAATCAACGTGATGGCTATGTCATCATGAAGGGGTACGCGAAACCGGCACGGAAGGGGATCATCATGACCGACCCGAACACGATCACCGCGAAGAGCAACAACGAGCGGCACCTGTCCGAGGTCCTGCACACGCTGCGCAAGGTCACGTCGGCCACGACCGACGACGACAAGGCGCGGATCGTGCTCTACCTCGACTCGATCGCGGTCGAGATCGAGCGGATCAACGCCACCCGCACCCCGCTGCTTGGCCTCGAAGCCTGCAAGAAGTGCCGCCGCGAGTTCGACGACACCGACATCCGGTGGGACGGCCAGGCCCGCTACAAGGCAACGCCGTTCTGCCGCCGCTGCGTCGACTTCTGCTACGAATCGAACTCGGCCGACCACCGCTGCCCGGTGTGCGCCGAAAAGGGGGCCTGACCATGAGCGCGACCCCTGCGGACATGAGTCACGCGATGCTCATCGGGGTGCTGATGGACCTAGGCGGCTCGTACGTGATGCCCGCCGCCGCGATGGAGGCCGACGCGATCGGCGGTCGTGACGGCGCCTTCCACGCGGTCGCCATGGAGCCCCTGCAGAACGGAACCATCCGACTCTCGGTCCGACCCCGGCCCGACGTTGACGAGGCAGGAATCAGCTATGAGTGACCCGATCCGGTGCCCCGCCGCCCACTTCGAGGACCCGACGCCGTGCGAGGGCCCGCCGGTCGTGACCGTGCTCGACGCCAACAACGGCGGCGCGGACGGCTGCGAGCACCACGCCGCCCGGCTCCTGGCCTCCCTCGACGGCGGGCGGGTCTACGCCCTGCCCGACGCCCCGGACGGGGCCGCGATCCGCGTGCACCAGGCGGCGGACGGCACCAGGCCGTTCGCCTGGCTGGAGAACGCGCCGCGTACCCAGGCGTCCCAGCTCAGCAAGCTGGAGAACCGCGAGGCCGAGGCCAAGTGGAATGACTGGAAGGACCGCTGATGATCCGCCGTGCCGTGACCTGTGACCGCGAGGGCTGCATCGCGCTCTACGTCGAACCCGTCGCCAACCCCGACGCCCGGCCCGGCCTCGATGCCGAGTCGACGCGGGCCGAGGACGTCCTCGACTTCGAGCAGCTGGTGGAGCTCGCCGGATGGGTCGACCACCCGGCGGCCCTGGTCCGGCCCGGCCACCCCGACGCCGACGTGCTCGGGCACCTCTGCCCGGCCTGCGCCGCCGGTCGCGGCCCGGTCATGGAGTTGGGCGAGTGCCCGACCTGCTCAGGCCGGACCGTGGACCTGCCCGGCGGTGCGACCTGCCACTACTGCCGCACGGTCGTCCCCCATCCCGCCGACGACTGGTCCTGAACGCACGCAAGCGCCCGCCGGCCTTTCGGTCGGCGGGCGCTCTTCGGCCCTCGAAACCACACCAGCCCCAAGCAGCTCCGGGCGTCCGGCGGCTGACTGACCACCACGTATGGCAGGCTCAACCACTACAACCCCAGACATCGCAAAAGGCCCCGGCATCTCACCTCCGGGGCCCTGCGAACACCAGCTCCCTCGACTTCTCACGGACCAAGGATTGGTGCTCACGTAGTGCATTCCCATGATGCAGGACATCAGGCTCCGGCCGCGACCGTGTCTTCGGACGCGTCGCCTGCCGGAGCCGTTCGTACACCCGGCCCCCGGTGCATGGCTCCCGGCTGCGGCACGGCGATCGTGCACATCCCCGGCAAGCGACCCAAGGTCTACTGCTCGGAGGCGTGCAAAAAGCGCACAAAGCGTCTCATTGCGACCCAGTCACCCAGCGTAACGGGCACGACTACCGAGAGTAAAAGGGACGCGGGCTTTAGTAGTAAGGGAAAATCTCCGTCCACTGCAGGTCAGAGCGTTGCGGCGGAAGCTGCGAAGCCGACCGGCGGAGAGCCGAAGCCGGACCCGCGAGACGAGCGGTTCGACCGCCGCGACCGGCACCAGACGGTTTCGCTGAACGAGGCGTTCAAGGGCTGCGGCTTCCGGCTGACCGCCGGGCAGGCTGAGCTGCTGTGGAAGCCGGGCGAGGCGACGTTCGGCAAGACGTGCCGCTGCAACAACGTCCACACCTGCCCGTGGTGCATGAGCCGCATCCTGGCCGTGCGGGGCTCGAACGTGCAGCTCGCCGGTGACGGCCTGTCGGATGCCGGGTATGGGCTGCACCTCGGCACGAACACGCTGAGGCACTTCGAGCGGATGGCGTTCGGCACGGTCCGCAAGGGGATGCGCCACGGCCTGGTGGCGGTCCTGCACGACGGCTGGAAGAACGCGTACGGGTCGGCCGGTCGCCGGTGGCGCACGATGCGCGACGACTTCGGGATCGTCGGCTACGAGCGCGCCTTCGAGGACACCTTCGGCTGGGGCTCGGGCTTCCACCTGCACTGGCACACGATGTGGGTCACCCGAGCCGTGCTCGACCCGGAGACGCAGGCGGCGTTCCGGGACGCGCTGGCCACCGCCTGGGCGGACGGGGTGGAAGCCGCGGGCGGCTACAACGTGAGCGAGACGTGTGACCGGCCCGGGTGCTCCTGCGGAGGCAAGGGCCACGGGACCGACCTGCGCCCGCTCAACGGTGCTGACGACGACGAAGAGGGCGGGGCGGGCAAGCAGGCCCGCTACCTGTACAAGGACGGCGACAAGACCAAGGGCGGCGGCACGGCCAAGATCGGGCTGGAGTTGGCGGGCCAGAACTTCAAGGCCGGTCGCGGTGAGGACCGTATGGGGCCGCTCGACCTGGGTGACGCGGCGGCGGCCGAGCTGGCGCGGCTCGGCAGGCCGGGCCCGTTCGTGGAGAAGTACCGCGAGCGCGAGTTCGGTTGCTTCGGGGTGCGCAAGCACTACCGGACGCAGAGCCTGAACCGGCTGATCAAGGAACTCGGCATCCAGCAGGACGTCCGGAGCGAGGAGGAGATCACCGACGACACCGAAGGGCTGGTCGCCATCGCGCTCATCCCGGCCGCGACCTGGTACCGGCACATCGCCCGGCGACAGGGTCGGCGGCTCGACCTCATCAAGGTCGCGGAGGTCTACGGCCTGCCGGGCGTCCGCCGGTTGATCGAGTCGTGGGGTCTGGTGTGGGGCAAGGACGTCCTCGACCCGCCGACCCCGGAAGCGCCGGCCGCGCCCGGAGACCTCGACGCCGACCAGCTCGGGTTCGAGGTCATGTCGGAGGACGAGGCGAAGTTCCGCGACGCGCACCGCGCCGCCAACGCTGCCCGCAAGGACGAGCTGGCCGCTGCGCTCGACCGCGTGCGTCACCCGAAGCAGGAGTTCCGTCCGAAGGTCAGCCTCCGCAAGCCGCTGAAACCCAAACCCGTCAGTGCTGAGGTCGCCACTCCCCCGCCCGGTGCCGCATCGCCCGTGTGCCGCCGCTGCAACGGCAAGCTGGCCCCGGTGCTCCAACCCTGGGGCCAGCACGCGGGAGACTGCCTCCGCAGCGACCGCCAGGCCGCGTAGCCCGGTCCCGTCCCCGGACCCGAAAAAGCCGCCCACCCCCGGGCGGCTTTTTCCGTTACTGACGTCAGTAAGCACTAACTCGCTCCGCCCCGATGCCGCACCCGAGAGGATGGATTCATGCCCGTCACCATCACCGACACCCACGCCGGGTGGACCTGCCACACCGGCGCATCCCTCATCGCAGACGCCATGACCCCAGGCCCCGGCAAGCTCGGAACGATGCACGGCTGCATCTACGTCTGCCCCGAGCACCGGACCGACGCAGAGGCCCGGATCACCGCCGCCGGATGCGACCCCCGCACGGAGCCCGCACCGCCGGGTCACCGGTGGGACCCGTGGCCCTGTGGCCACATCACCGCCTACGAGAAGACCGCCGCCGCAGAGCTGGCCGGGCACCTCATCCGCTGAATCGACAGCGGCTGACGACGGCTCCGATCCCCCGACCGCCCTCGGTCGGGGGATCCGTCATGTCCAGGGCGGAAGACCGTCTTCGGGGACAACTTGCTGCGCTTCGAGACCGACTTCGTGTCCGGCTCCGAGGGTCCGCCGGCCTTTCCGCTCGGCCACGTCCTGGTGCTCGACGCCCACCAGCTCGGCCCGCTCGACGGGCAGAAGCCGCAGGGACGGCGTGCTCCTGGTGGTGGTTGTCGGACCGGTGCCCAGCGGGCGGCGCGTGGTGCTCATCGGTCCAGTCTGGAGTTCCCCGGCCGAGGGGAACTCCCTTTGTGCCTCACCCGAGTCTGATCAAGGTCCGGCGGACACGGGGGCGCCTTGCAGGGCGCTCTGCAAGGCGCTCGACAGGGCGCGCTACAGGGCGTCGTACGAGGCGCTTACCAGGACGCCTCATCCTCCGGTCCGACCGGTCTCCGACGTGCGCGGTCAAGGGGTCCGGCCGCGCCGACTACTTCCCTACGACACCCCCCCCGGCCGTCCCCGGCCGACGTGTTACTGGGGTCAGTGACCTACAACTTGCTGCCGGTATCTGCTGCCCGTATCGACGCTGGAAGTGTCGATACCTGGGTCCTCGCTCAGCCGGTCCTCGCTCAGCCGGTCCGACTTTTGACGGCACGTCTCGTGGGGCGGCACGACCGACGAATCAGGAATGCCTAGGTGTGTTCTGTAGCGGGGTTTGTAGTAGGGCAGCTAATGCCTGAGCTGTGGTCGTGTTGATCTTGTCGGTGTGGGCCTTCGGATCGTGATGCAAGGGTGTGCGGGATTCGTTCGAGTCGGTGGCGCTCGTCGTGCAGCTGCTCGTGCTCCTGGTCGTCGTCGGCGTACGTGAAGTCGATGACGTACGGCGGCGGTCGATGACGTACGCGGCGACGGCGGCCGCCGGGCTCGATCGCGGGGAAGTGCCGGCGGATCGAGCGCGAGCAAGTTGGAGGCTCGGACACTCCCCCGGCGAGGGCGCCGGTCGAAAGTGCCAGAGGTGTACCGCGGTTCGGCCCCGTGCTCCTGGTGCTCGTCGTCGTCGGGCACCGCAGCATTTGCACGGCGGTCCGGCTCGGTACGGTCGGCGGCATGAAGCGAGAGACCCCGAGGACGCCGGACGGCGCGAAGCTGTGCGCCTGGTGCGGCGGCACGATGCGGCAGACCGGCGTCGGCCGCTCCCGCGACTACTGCTCGCGGACGCACAAGGAGTACGCGTACCGCGCTCGCCGTGACCGGCGTCTTGTCGATGAGGCCCTGGAAGCCGCGGCGGGCGCTTGCAACAC
>MWWA01000489.1_pt1 | contig 10310 bp, 8 predicted proteins | sample 1047341 | NCBI WGS metagenome assembly MWWA01 (sample SAMN06349978, study PRJNA376086) | soil metagenome | isolation source: MS5-1 sample Antarctic (ecotone) soil | place: Antarctica | collected 2015-01-13 | reverse complement strand
TGGCGCGAAGTTCTTCGTCTGCGTCATAATAGCCGAGAATAAGCAATCGGTCATTGGTGTCGGGCGTAACTTCCGCAAGACAAGATTTTAAACAGGAAAGCCGCGTGTCGGGTTCGTCAGGAAATTCAGGCGCGTCGGTGATTATCGGTAACTCGTTGCCAAAAGCGTATTCTTTGTGTTTTCGCTTAAATTCGAGCCAGATATAACGCGAAACTTCGACGGCGTAGGCATTTATATTTTGGACTTCAACCGTTTGCGCGAGTTTGGCGGCAACGCGGTCAAGCGTTTCGTCCGCCAACTTGTCGGCATTCGCGGCGGCACAACCGCGCCAAACAAAACATTTGACGAGTTTCAATCGCAGTTCTTCATATTTGGCGGCGGCTTTGTTTTCATCCGCATCGAGCCTTTCAAGAAGAAATGCAAACGCCGTTGCCGTTAAAATTGCCACGTTTAATTTTCTCTGTAAGTTTTAATTTGGTGGTAAACTAGATGAAAAAAAAATTTCAGCAAAGTGATTGAAGCCTGTGCAAATTAAAGTTTTTGAATTCACAACAACAATTAACCTTCGGAGTAGCTGATAGCTGATAGCTGACAACTGATAACTTTGGTCTTAGCTATCAGCTATCAGTTGTCAGCTATTAGCTATTCCGAAGAGTATTTTTCACATTTTCTATACAGGCTTTAATCAAGTATTGACTCTTTCAACCGCAATCACGCCCTGAACTTTTTCGATGGAACTGACAACTCTATCGAGATGTTTTTTGTCGAAAACTTCAATTGTAACTTCAATCAAACCGCGGTCGTCTTTGGAAACTCGCGCACTCGCATCACGAATTCCCGTTTTGATTTCGGCAATCGCGTTGGTAATTCCCGCCAACATTCCCGTGCGGTTTTCGGTGGTGGCGAGCAGACGCACGGATTGGATTTCTTCTTTTTCGTTTTTTGCCCATTCGACTTCAACCACGCGGTCGCGGTTGACCATCAATTGCTTGACGTTGTTGCATCGTTTGTTGTGGACGACAATTCCTTTGCCGAGTGAAATATAACCGATAATTTCTTCGCCGCGAAGCGGATTGCAGCAGCGGGCGCGAGTCGTCATCAAATTGTCCGTGCCTTTGACGATGATGGCATCTTCGCCCAAACCGATAAATTTTTTGACGGCTTTCATACCGCTTTGAAACGTAGTTTCTTTCTTTTTATCGGGGTCGAGTTCGGAAAATTTTTCCGCGCCGAGAAATTTGGCGATGGCGTTGCGCGGCAGAGTTTTGCCGTAACCAATCGAGGCAAGCAAATCTTCGGGTCTGCCCAAACCGTATTCGTTGGCGATACGTTTCATTTCACTTTCGTTATTGAGCAGTTTTTTGGGCGAAAGGTGAAATCTGTCGGCTTCTTTTTCGAGCAATTTGCGCCCGACTTCGATAGATTCGGCGCGTTGTTGTTCGGCAATCCAATGACGCACACGGTTTCGCGCCTTTGACGTAACGACGTGATTGAGCCAATCACGTGAAGGTTTTGAATTCGGTGTCGTCAAAATTTCGATGACATCACCGTTTTGCAGTTCAGTCCTCAAAGGCACAATTCGCCCTTTTATCTTCGCGCCCGTGCAGGTGTCGCCGACTTCCGAATGAATCGCGTAGGCAAAATCTATCGGCGTTGACCCGCGTGGAAGTTGGATAACTTTTCCCATCGGCGTAAAAGCATAGACATTTTTCGGATAAAGATCTAATTTGAAAGATTCGATAAAATCTTCCGGGTCTTCGTTTTCGTTGGTGTTGTCAACAAGCGGCAACAGAAGTTTTTCGACAGTTTTACGGAGTTCGTCGAGACTTGCATCTTCGTCTTGCTTGCCGAGTTTGTTGTCTTTATATTTCCAATGCGCCGCTACGCCTTCTTCGGCGATTTGGTGCATTTCTTCGGTGCGAATCTGAACTTCAAACGATTGTCCTTTGTCGCCAATGACTGAAGTGTGCAGCGATTGATAAAGATTATCACGCGGAATGGCAATCCAATCTTTGAAGCGTTCCGGCACCGGTGTCCAAATATCGTGAATGACGCTCAACGCCACATAACAATCTTTTTTATCATTCGGCGTGATAATGCGAACCGCGATTAAATCATAAACCTGCTCGATGGTCAGTTTGCGTTTTTTTAATTTTTTCCACAGCGAGAACAGACGTTTGACACGGCTTTGCACCTCGACAAACGGCACATCGTTTTCGCCTAAACTTTTTGTAATCGTGTTTTTTATTTTCTCAAGTGCGGCTTCGAGTTCGGGACGACGCGCTTCGACTTCTTCGGAAAGCCGTTTGTAATCTTGCGGGAAAAGGTTTTGAAATGACAAATCTTCGAGTTCGCCGCGCAGTTTTCCCATTCCCAGCCGATGAGCAATCGGCGCGTAAATATCGAGCGTTTCCTGCGAAATGCGGGCGCGTTTTTCAGGTTTGAGGAATTGCATCGTCCGCATATTATGTAGGCGGTCGGCGAGTTTTATCAGCACGACGCGCACATCGGTGGTCATCGCCAAAACCATTTTGCGGACATTTTCGGCTTGTTGTTTTTCTTTGGAGAGATTGCTGATATGCGCGATTTTGGTCAAACCATCCACCAGCCGCGTAACTTCATCGCCAAAATATGACCGTAGAGTTTCAAGATCAACCAACGTATCTTCGACAACATCGTGCAGAAGTCCCGTCGAAACGCTGACTTCATCGAGTCGCATCTCCGCCAAAATGTCAGCCACCTCCAACGGATGCACCAAATATGGTTCGCCAGAAGCTCTCTTTTGTCCGCGATGATGCAAGGCAGAGAAAAGATATGCCCGCCGTATCAAATCAATATTTGGCTCAGGGCGATTTTTCTCTACTTTCTTGATAACATCTTCTATCCGAATCATAGGTTACAAGGGATGAGGGATGAATTAAAGTTTAATTCATATTCATCCTTCATCCCTCATCCTTCATCTCTTACAAAAAAGGTGATGCTCAATTTTTATTGTAATTGAGTATCACCTTTCTTAAAAGTTAATTTGGACAAATTTATTTTTTAGTATTAGCGGCTTCTTTTTCGGCTTTTTGCCGTTCTAATTCGGCATCCTCTTTGCGTTTCTTTTCCGTCGCTAATTCGGTGAACCTTTCCTTAGCTTTTGCGGCTTCGGCTTTTAGTCTGTCTTTTTCTTCAGTGTTGCCTTCCATTTCAGCAATCCGTGCTTTTTGTACTAATAAATTTGCATTATATGACCAAACCGAATCGCTGTTGTTGTCCAGTTTTACCGCCCGCGTAATTATCTCCAAGCCTTTCTCAGTGCATTGTTTTAATTCTTCAAAAGTTTCAGGGTCTTCGGGTTTGGTAAATACAAATTCCGGTTTTCCTGCTTTAACAACAGTTTTCTTGACCGGTTCGGCATCTGAAATTTCGTTGGCGCAACTATATTGTTTGGCGGCAAGAGATGTCAGTGCTTCCGCCCGTTGTGTTTCAGGAACTTGCTCGTTGCTTGTCCGATCGGTTACCCATTTTAGCCACTCATCTTGTCTGCCGAGATTCTCTAAAAGATTGGCAACCGCCTTGAATGAACTTTGGTCATCTGGATTTTTCGCCAAAACTTTTTTGTATTCGGCGATGGCACTTTCAGCTATATCTTTTTTTTCCCGATTAGAAATAAACATAGAATGCAACGTCCGGGCTAAAAACAATTGGGCGGTTGTGCTTTCAAGGGTGCTGCCTTCCGGGTCGCTTGCCGCCGCCGAGCGAAAAAGTTCTTCGGCTTCCGGGAACTTTCGTTCTTTGTATGCGTTTGCGCCGTCAACTAGATTTTTTCTAGCTAAAATACGATTAAAATATGAGCAGTTAGTTCCAATTAAAACTGTCAATGAAATTAAAACTAAAATGCCTACACGAGAGAATCTCATTTTTTTCGACTCCATATACTACTTACAGCAACAAAAAATAAACTCCTTAATTTCTGTTGCTGTAAGCTAAAATTATTCAGATAAATCATCAATCTGCAACCCGATTGGCTGCGCTCCGGCTTGTTTGACGGCATCAATCACATTAACGACTGCGCCGTATCTGACCGAACGAGGCGATTTTATAAAGATAGTTTTTTCCACTTCGTTCGTCCCTTCACGAAATGCACCATTTTGCTCTCTTTCCTTAAAGGTTTGCAAAAGTTTATTGGTCAAACCACTCATATCCGTTATGGTTCCCATACTCTCATTGTTTAGAGTAACGGTCATATCGGCTTTGTTAATTGCCACCACCAACGTCAACGGATTCGGTTTCGGATTAGACAATTGGTCTTCGGGCTTCGGCTCTGCCGGAACTTTCGCCTCAAACTTGTGCGGTTTTAATGGCGTAATGACCATAAAAATAATCAAAAGCACCAATAAAACGTCAATCAATGGTGTTACGTTAATGTTAGGAGTAGCTCCTTCGGTAGAGCTACTGGTTGACATTGCCATATTTTTTCTACTCCCTAACTTTTGAAAAAGTTAATTATTGTTTGGGTTCGCCACCTTTTTTCTTATCGGCGACTAATCCGATTTTATCTATATCCTGTTTCCGAATAGTGTCAATTGCTTCGACTACTCTGCCGTAATCTACTTCAATTCCACTCTTGATATAAACAACTCGTTTGTCGGGAGTTTTATTTTCCATCAATCTTTTAATTTTATCTCCCAACTCGGTCAAAGGATATTGTTCTTTGCCGATATAAAAACTGTTATTATCCGGAATTGCAATAACAACAGACGTATCTTTTGCAATATCTCCGTCTTCTTCGGGACTAATCATATCGCGCGGAAGATTAACGGAAACACCTTGTTGAAGCAACGGCGTTACAATCATAAAGATGATTAACAACACCAACATCACATCAACCATCGGGGTTACATTGATTTCCGAGTTATACTCATCAGTCCCGCCAATTTGCATTGACATAACAAAATTCTCCCTTCTTAATTCTTACTTTACTAATTACCCAATTGTTTGGTGCGTTGTTTGATGAAATAGTCAACCAATTCAGAGGCTGAATTTTCCATTTCGACACCGAAACTCGTAACTTTATTAGTAAAGTAGTTAAATAACCACACTGCCGGAACGGCTACTGCGATACCAAAAGCAGTCGCTACTAAGGCTTCTGCAATCGAACCGCCAACCGCGCCGATACCAGCCGTTTCGTTAGACCTCAAGGCATTAAACGCGCCGATAATACCGACCACCGTTCCAAACAATCCGACAAACGGAGCCGTCGAACCGACGGTTGCAAGTCCGGCAAGTCCGCGTTTCAATTCGGCTGTTTTAACGGCAATCGCCCGTTGAAGTGCGCGTTTCGAGGCTTCCATTTCTTCACCCGAAATATCGCTGTTGCCCTGATGCGCGGCGAATTCCTTCAATCCTGACGAAACTACCATCGCCAAATGCGAATCTTTATGCTTATCGCTGATGTTGATTGCCTCATCAATGTTGCTGTTTTTCAAGGCTTGAGCAACTTTCGGCGCATACTGACGCGATTGTTGTTTCGCTTTGTTATATGTCAGATAACGCTCGATGCCGACCGCAATCATATAAATTGACATCAGCAAAAGGGTAATAATAACCACCCAACCCGGAATTGTTAACGCCTCTGCGATTTCGTAAAGCCCGAAATTCGGAGCCGCTTCGTTTGTAAACAATAGAAATGTGCCTGAAACTTTTGTTCCTACAAGGCTACTTAAAAATGTCATGATTTATCCTCCAAAGAAATCAAAAAAAATTTATAACTACAGATTTATTTGAGATGGGAGAAGACATCTTCTCCCAATCTCAGAAGTTCCATTACGGAACAAAATTATAGACGATAACTCCCGTAACCGAAACAGGCTGACCTGATAAAGTTGTCGGAGTAAATTTAGATGACCGAGCCGCTTGTTCCGCCGCTTGACGAAGCAGAGGATGACCGGTGACGGCACTCGCCGACACGACGTTTCCTCTTTCGTCAATCTTCACCTGAACATTAACCGCACCGCTTGCCCGCACCGCTCTTGCCGCCGCCGGATAGGCTGGTTTGACAAGATTTGATGCTTTACTGTTGACTACGCCGCCTGAAATAGTTTTCGGCACAACCGGCGGTGGCTTAGGTGGTGCTGGTGGCGGTGGCGGTGGCGGTGGCGGTCCACCTGTGGTGCCGGTGTCAGGCACTCCGCCGGTGCCGGCGATTCCTTTGCCGTCAGTGCTTACCGGACCTCGATAATTGGAAGGTGCGGCGTTTTGTGCATCAGTACTTTTATCGCCAATAACGGTTCTGATTCCTTCACGCGGCGGTTTAACGGTATTTTGAACAACGCTGGTTACATCCGGCGGTTTGACCGGCGTTTGATCCATCCGTTGAATAATCTCAGGACGAGTATCGGCATTTGGTGCCGCTTTTACTTCCTTCTCCGGTTCTTTTTCGGGTTCCGGTGGCGGCTCGTCTTCCGGCACAGGCACAGGCGCGACCAGTGTTGACAATTCTAAATCCGACCCGCCCATTCCAAAATCTTTGGCGAAAAGGCTATAAAGCCACGCACTTAACAGGATAGAACACACTATAACACCAGTGGTTAAAAGAAAACCGCTGCGTCTCGTGTTTTCACTTGAATTACTTTTTGATTCAACTAATTGATCTAACATTTCATTTTCCTCTCTTTTTCCGGTGCCAATTGGGTCAAAAGCTACGAAATCTTATTATTGCTTATGATATTATAAATTAAATCTCAAGTTGTCATCGTTGTCATATCCTGTGGACGAATCTACCTGAAAATCACTAAACTTTCTTTACGTTTTGAGCTACTTAACCATTTAATGCGGGATAGTCGGACTTTATGCTGGTCTGACACACAAAAGTTCTACAAATTCCACCGATGCTTTTAACAAAACGGAAAAAAAGCAGAGACAAATTATTTAATTGACCAACAACGTCTTGAAGTCTAAAACCTTATAAACAGAAAGTCAAGAATAGTTTTCAAATTTTTGCGGGATTTTCAGATTTTTATTTAAAAAGAGCGTTCATCATTAAAACCCCAAAACCTGTGGCGGCTTGCACTACGACAAATCTATCGCGCAATTGGTCGGCGGGCAACCGAGCGTCTCGAAGCCGAAGCCAATCTGTCGGTTTTCTGAACTTCCGCCTGTTTCATTTTTGCCGCACCGAGTTTATTCTGCCACCAAAGAGCAACCGGGCTGGCAATCGCAATTGTCGAATAAGTTCCGGTAATCACACCGACAAATAGCGCGAGTGAAAATCCGCGCAAAACCTGTCCGCCAAACAAAACGAGCGCAAGAACTGAAAGAAACACCAATCCATTGGTAACAATCGTCCGCGACATGGTTTGATTGATTGATTCGTTGGTTAAATCATAGACGGAACGGTCGCGGTGTAAAGTTAGGTTCTCACGAATACGGTCAAAGATAACAATCGAGTCATTGACGGAAAAACCGACCAAAGTCAAAAGCGCGGCAAGCACCGTAAGACTGATTTCCCATTGGAAAACCGAAAAGAAGGCAAGAGTTACTAAAACGTCGTGAAACACGGCGACAACCGCGCCCATCGCATATGTCCAATCGTAACGATAGGCGATAAAGAGCAAAATTCCCACCATTCCCAAAAGCGTAGCGATAATAGCTTGGTTGCGAAGTTGTTCACCGGCAACCGGTCCGACGTATTCCGTGCCGACGATTTTATAAACCGCCGCTTCGTCGTCCGCTAAAGTCGTTGTGCCTTCGGCTTCTTTCCCAAACGAATTGAGTGCCTGTCGAACTTTATTGCGTCCGGCATCGACTTGGCTGGCTTGCGTCTGATTTTGACTTTCCGGCGCGGATTGAGTATTGGAATTCGCCGACAGGTTAGCGTTGCTTTGATTAGCGGTATTTTCCGATGTTTGCGTTTCCACATTATCCGCTAACAAAGGAATTTTTATTAAAACTTCGTCTTGCTTATCGGTTGAAGATTGAATGACTGATTCATTTACGCCGACGTTTTGTAACGCCGTGCGGACTTCGTCTTCAGAAGGTTTTTGTCCTTTAAATTTGGCAGTAATAAATGTTCCGCCCTGAAAATCCACGCCGAGATTAAACGCATCCGTTCCGCCCGGAGTTAATTGTCGCCCGACCGCTGAAATCAAACCGGCTAAAAGAATCAGAATGGAAAGCGCAATCAAAGGCTTGCGCCAACCCATCCAATCTACCTTGATATTTGTAAAAAATTGAAACATTATTTTCTAAGTTTCAGGTTTCAGGTTTTAGGTTTCAGGTTTAATTTCTTAACCTGAAACCTAAAACCTGAAACCTGAAACTAAATCCCTATATACTTAACTTCTTCATATTCGGGTTGCGTTCGAGCAACCACATAAAAATCGTCCGCGACACGAACACGGCTGAAAAAAGATTTATCAACAAACCTAAAATCAGTCTTACGGCGAAACCGCGAATCGGACCCGAACCATACATGTATAAAATGACCGATGACAGAATCGTCGTCAGATGCGTGTCAACAATCGTGATAAAGGCGCGGTCAAATCCTTGCTCGATAGCTTTTGGAACTGCTTTTCCGGCGCGTAATTCTTCGCGCATCCGTTCAAAAATAAGCACATTCGAGTCAACCGCCATCCCGATTCCCAAAATAAGACCGGCGATTCCGGGCAAAGTCAGCGTCGAATCAAACATAATCAAAGCGGCAAGCGTCAAAAGCAAATTCAAAATCAGTGCAATAACCGCGTTGATGCCTGCGCCGCGATAATAGATGAGCATAAAAACGACGATAAAAATCAAACCGGCAAGCGAAGCCGTGACACCTGCCCGAATCGAATCCGCGCCCAGACTCGGACCGACGGTGCGTTCTTCCTGATATTCGATTTCCGCCGGCAACGAACCCGATTTTAAGGTCAACGCCAAATCTTCGGCAGTTGCTTTGGTAAAACGCCCGGAGATTTCACCCGAATCAAAAATTTGCGACTTGATAAAGGCGGCTGATTTTACTTCATCGTTGAGAACGACCGCCATATAATTGTTGATGTTTTTACCAGTCCATTCGCCGAATTTTTGCGCTCCACCAGGCTTGAAAGAGAACGAAATCTGATAATCGCTGTCGTTGCCCGTGCGTGAAACCGCCGACGCATCGCGCAATTCGTTGCCGTCCACGACTGACGGAGTTTCAACCACGACAAATTGTTTCGGTTGTTCGGCAGGCGGAGTTTGGTTTGCCGGCGTTACGTCGCGGTCGGCATAAACCATAACACGGCGGTTCTGCGCGCCGGCGATTGATGCCTTCGCCGCTTCTTCGGTCGGATAAATTTGAACAGGCGCAGGATTCGGCGCACTGACAATTTTCATCAGCGATAGACGCGATTCGGCTTTGATTAAATCTTTTATCCGTTGCGGGTCGTCAACGCCCGGCATTTGCAACAGAAGTTGACCCGAATCGCTTGCGCCGTATCGCTGAAAAGTCGGCTCTTTAACCCCGAAAGCATTGATGCGGCTATCAATAATTCTTTCCGCTTGCGTAACGGCTTGGTCGGCTAAAACCTTTTGCGCCGCCACCGGCAAAGACCAATTTATCGAATTGCCGCTGACGGTTTCCGTCCAACCGCTAAAATCAACTTTTTGTTTGACGGCTTCGATGATTTCCGGCGTTTTAGATGAATCGGTTAGGTTAAGCGTAACTTGATAGTTATTTTCTTCGGCAACAAATGAACCGTCGCCAACCGGCAATTGAGCGTTTTTAGCGGCGGTGAGCGCGGCTTCCTTATTGTTTTCGGCTAATGCTTTTAAATATTCATCAGTCTTAACGCGCATCACTAAGTGCGAACCGCCTTCCAAATCTAAGCCGAGATTGATATTGTTGGTGAGATTTTCCTTAATTCCCGTCCAAGTAAAATCCTTTCCCGCAACCGAACCACGTGGTCCGAAAACAAGATAAATCCCAATCACCGTAACCACTAAGATAATCCCCGTTCTAATCCACAAACTACTGTTTTTCATAAAATTTGGTTAATCGTTGATGGTTAATTGTAAAACCAAGTTCGATTCGACAATTAACCATTAACAATTATCTATTAACCATTAACAAACTAAGCAGGTATCATAATGTTTTGTAACATAATGAAATTGTTGTGAACCAACACATCAAGGCAAAGAGATATTTTATTATCTTACAAAACTTATTGCGACCTGCTTAATTTTCAGGCTTTCTGCCGACAACCGCGGTTTTCGCAACTTCGATAAACGATTTTTCCGCACTTTGAATAATAAAACTCGTATCTCTGACTTCTTTGATTCTGCCGATAACTCCGCCGTTGGTA
>MWWA01000487.1_pt1 | contig 10319 bp, 15 predicted proteins | sample 1047341 | NCBI WGS metagenome assembly MWWA01 (sample SAMN06349978, study PRJNA376086) | soil metagenome | isolation source: MS5-1 sample Antarctic (ecotone) soil | place: Antarctica | collected 2015-01-13 | reverse complement strand
ATTCTCTGCTTTGGAAACCGGGAAGGGTAAAAAGCCGACTTGGTTTCAAAATATAATTGGAGGCGGTTTCAAAAACTGCGAATTCACTTACACGGAAAACGAAATTTATGATTACGATCTGCACACTTTGCTCGTCGCCAAGTCTAAAATCGGACGCGATAATTTTATCGAGATTCGTCGGCAATGGACGAAGGCTTTAACTTTCGCGTTTGCGAAATTCGGCATTGAATTAAAAATAAATTCCAAAGACGGTTTGGCAAATGTCTTTGTTGAGAAAAGGAAATTTAACTCAAGAAATCGAGAAAAGACGATAAATGAACTCTGCAAGTATGTAACTAAAAATGAATCCTGGCGCGAGATTCCGATTGAACAACTCGAAACTATCGTTGCTGTGCCGCGCTTCTGGCGAATGTTTGAATCGTTTGGATGTTGCCGACAAACGGCGCGGAAGATGAACGAAAAGACGCTCACAACGCCTGCAAATGCCGAATTCGAGAACGTCAACGGAAGCGCAAACCTCAATAAGGGCGCATATCTTGATACAAAGGAACTAATTAACAGACAACCAAACGAATTATTAAATAAAAGAAAGCTTGTGCGTCGGGTAAGTTGGCGAATCCGTGTCAAAGAGATTCCGTTATGGCAATACCGGATGGAATTAGCCGACGAAATCGAAGAAGTTCAGAGATTCCGAAGGATTCAGCTTCAGCGAAAGTATAGTTTTGCGACATTTCAGACATTAGACGGCGAGGTTTTTTAATATGCGGAAATCGTTATCAAACGCAGAATTTCAACATTACGAATTTAGCATCACTACAACAGATTAAAGCTATGTATATCAAAGTAAACAAACGGTTTAGTATGTTACGCGGCTGTCATATATTTCAATTCTCGGTTATCGAGAGTTTTCGTGAGAACGGTAAAGTAAGACATCGGACGCTTGCTTATCTAAGTTCGCTTCCGTCGGAATTGTTCAAGTATCCGACGGGCGTTATGAGATTCTGGGACATTTGCGATGAAAAACTTGAACGCTTCCCAGAAAGTGAGCGTTTGCGGTTGGCGGCGCGAATTGAAACTGTAATCCCTCGCCTAAGTGAACAGGATGAACAGGGAGCGCGCAAGTTGAGTTTGCTAGCGTCAGAGGTGCGGAATCTTCAGTTGTTGATAGCGGCAAACGGATGAATAAGGGGAAGATGAAAAAACCAAAAATAGAGAAATTCGGATTAGCGGCAATACAGACAGTCTTGAGCAATTCGGACATTGAAACGGCGCGAAAATCGTTAGCGTTCGCCGTCGGCGCGGCTGTGGACATTTCGGGAACGGTTCAAAAGCGCGTCAAACGTGAAGGACAATGCAAGTTGGTGATTGAGCCGGGCGCGAGTGTTCCCGGCTTCATCGTTTTTGCGGATTGTCGAGCCGACGAAAAAACCGTTATCAGTCGGAAAATTCGGAAAGGTTCGTCGGTCCGGGTGAAAGGGAAATTGCTGACTTTCGGCGCGTCGGCGGTTTGTTTATCAGATTGCCGTTTGAAGCCGTGAAATCTATCACGCGAAAAGGAAAATTAACGAATATGTCCGAAGATGTCCGAAAAAGTCCGATAAAAACGGCAAACAGAGAAAAAGCACTAAACTCACTACTCGAATCGCTGACGATAAGTGATGCCGCGCAAAAGTGCGGATTAAACGAAAAGACGCTCCGACGATTTTTGGCAGACGCGGAATTCCAAAAAGAGTTTCGAGCGGCGCGGCGTGTCATATTCGAGCAAAACATCGTCCGTCTGCAATCGCTTCACGCCGGAGCGGTTGCCGCGCTCGAACGTAACTTAAATTGTGAAAATCCTTCGTCGGAAATTCGAGCGGCGCAAATCGTTATTGAAGCAAGTCGCAAGGATTTTGAAACCTTAGATATTTTAGAACGACTGGAGATTTTAGAAAATGAATATAAAAAGTAGACTAACAAAACTCGAATCGGACAGTCCGAATAAACCGCCGTGTTTTTGCAATAAAACATTACTTGATTTGTGGCACGGCAAGCCGGGCGCGGACGCTCTGACGTATTGCCCGGACTGTAAAGACAGGTATGACTACTGGATGAATCTCGCACACGACGCGGTTACGTCGGAGAACCTAACCGACGCAAGGGACGGAGAACTACAATGACAATTAAAAACCGATTAAAAACAGTCGAGAAGAAAATGAATATCACAAATTCAGAATTTTGCGGCTGTTTTCCGCAGCACTTTGAAATTTACACTCAGGATTTAGGCGCGGATCCGGAACACAACGAGCCTGTATTAACGAGCAAGCCGATTTCTGAGATTTGCCCGGTATGTCGCAAACCAACCGAAAAAAATCGCATTATCGTTCAAATCGTGGACGGCTTAAATAAGGAACGCTTTTCGGACGAATGGAAAGCAAACAAAAATAAAATGGAGATTTAATAAAATGACAGAAAAAATGATAAAAAATCTAAACGAAATCGAAAATATTCAAACACTCTTAGAAACGCTGTCGTCGGAGCAAGCAGACTTGTCCAAACGAATGAGCGATGCCGCAAACGATGCCGATTCAAGCGCGTTAATCGCTTTGGCACACCGGCGCAACAATCTACCGATTGAAATTTTATCGGCGCAAATCATACTTGAGCGGCTTTTATTGCAGCGCGACGAAGAGCGATTGCCGGAGCTTCAAGCCGAAGCGAAAAAACTCGCTGAACCAATCGAGGGAATGTTAAAGAAAATCAGCGACGCGCAGCGAGAATTCAGCATTGCATCCGGCGCGGTAGCTTCAGCCGGCGAAGATGTCCGCGAGACAAAAATGTCAATCAGCGAGCGAAGACGGCAAATCGAATCGCTTTTGGCACAGGCGCGAAACGTCAAAATCGCTCCGGCATCTTTGCAGATGCACGGAAGCTAGGGGGGAAAAACAAATGAATACATTCAATTCCGAAGAACACAAAAAAGAATTTGTCGCCGCGTTTCGCAAATTAACGATGTCCGGCGCGGTTAGCCAGGATGCGGCGATTGAAAAATTAATCCGGGACAATCCGCATTTTTTCCATCAACAAACCGAAGACGAACTCAAGAAAAGTTTTAACGCGACGATGAATGAGAAAATCCGCGAACTTGCGCGACCGATAAATAACTTGCAGACTTTCCGCTTCCAGCCGAAAAACCCCGAAACCGACACGCCTTAAAAAACTTTCCATCATTTTGCCGCAAAGCAGAAAGCCGCGAGTTTTACGCTCACGGCTTTTCCTAGCGCGTGGAATAAGTTCTGAATTCGTTTGATTAATCAAGTTTTTTTCAAGATGGCGGCGGCTCTACGTGCGTGCGGGTTGGTTGGATGTATTTACACAATCCGATAATAACAGCTAAAAAGTCGAGACTATGCGCGGGTTGGTTGAATTAAATCAACGTCCTTTTGAAAGGACGCTAAATGTTGATGTTGTCAGAGTGTCCAAAAACCTATCAAAAAATAGGTTGGTTTAACGCAGTGTTTATCGGCACATCACCGACGATTTTTATGGTGTCCAAAAAGATTAGTTTTTGGACACCCTAGATGCCCAAACAAGTCGAGCCTATGTGCGGTTTTGTTTCCGGCTTAGTTTCAACCTTTGGCGGTTTACGTTTTAGCTTTAAGTATTTGTAAAATGTGAAATCGGGCACGTGATGCCCTGTCTTGACCTGTTCCGAATAATCCATATAACGCCAAGCGACAAATTATCTGGCTAACTTAAGTAAGCCAGAAGTGAAGCGTGGAGCAATTATCACTTAAGTGATAAAAGTAATTTCTTGGATGTCTCAAAAAGTATACTTTCCGGCACACGCTCGAAACCGTGTCTCAATTAATGTCTTATTCGGATTTTCTCATAACGTCCTAGAAGTTTTTAGACGCGCTAACGAAAGAATCAGATTGCGGATTCTGCTTACCAAGTCAGTAATAACAAGTCAAGGTAAAACTTACCAAAGTGATAATAATCATTACTGACTTGGTAAGCGAAGAAAAACTTGCTATCGAATTGGTAAGTATGATATTATCGCTTTGGTAAGAATATGAAACTACGAATAAAAGAGATTTGCGCGGCACAAGGAATTAAGTCTGCTTACGAACTAGCCAAACGGACAAAATTAAATATGCCAACGGCTTACAGAGCGTTTGCCAATGATATAAAGCAATTCACGCCGCAAACTCTGCAAGCCTTGTGTGATGCGCTCAAATGTTCGCCGAATGATATTTTCGATTATAACGAGCCGCAGACAGTCAAACCGCAGATGCCTAAGCCGGACGCGAAAAAGCCAGCCAAACAGCCTCAACCGCTCGAAACAACGGTATCTCATAAGGGAATGATAACGGAAGATGTTGCGCGGCGACTAGAGCCGATTGCCGGAAAGGTATTAAGCAAGAAACGAATTACCGAATATATTAACGAGGGAATCTTAAAATCAACTCAACACGGCAAGCGATCGCCGCATTTAATTAGTGAAGCGGATTATTTAGAGTTTGAAGCCTGGTATCGTCAAAGTAAAAATCTCTAGCGAAGGTTTTTAAATATTTACTTAGTTTTTTCCTAATGTTTTACACGAACTTCTAGATGTTTTACGCGAACTTTAAGCCGAAATTTTTATGTTGAATCAACTTTCATTGACAAACATTGCGATGTTCTATAGCCTTTGAAACAGAAAAAAAGCGGGCAGCCCTGAATAAGTTACCCGCTTTTGTTCTTTGATTTTAGTAAATCAATTCGCAGCTAGTTTCGCCCACTGCGTTCTGAATTAATAGCCGATTTTATCCTCAGTTGCAAGTTTAAAGTGTCCAGTTAGGATAAAAAAAGCTAAAAAGTTTTTACAGTTCCCGTCGTCCGTCGTCGGAAACAATGAGGGCGCTAACCTTTGGCGAAGAGGTTAGTGCCTTCACCTTTTTTTAATGTCATTCGCCAACATTCAACAAAATTCAAAGTTAGAGCCTCAAGCTTCAGAAGCCTTTACCCTAGCCAACGGATTTAATTTACCGTTACAAAACAAACCATTTCATTCAGCGCAAAAGCCTTCACAGCAAGCCTATTTTAATAGGGAATTGATAAATTCCCTTAATGTAACAAACTTACAGCCAGAGACACGCACAGAGCGAGCAAAGGCGGGCGGGCGCAAGGGAAAGTATAAACCGGCGTGGCAACGGCTGAGTGAGAAGAACGTGACTAAGAGCCGTGTGTGCGTTTTACTCGACGAACTCAAGAATTACGAATTAGCAAATAACTTCCGGGCGTGTCATTCACGTTTCCTTACGACTACGTGCGGCACTCACATTACAGAGCGCAAGGCTACGTTTTATTGTGGACATCGCGCCTGTGTGTTTTGCGCCGAAATACGATCGCGCCGAATGAGAGAGAAATATCTGCCAAAAGTAACTGCTTTCGCGGCTGATAATGTGCGACTTGCGCCGTGTCATCTTGTGATAACGCAGAAGCATTATTTGGGCGAAGCGTTATCGGATTCAATTAAGCGACTGCTGGCTAACTTCCGAAAGTTAATCAGGCGTGAGTTTTGGAAACAGCATCTTTCGCCCGGCGGAGTGTATGCGGTTGAATTTACGCTCGGCGCAGACGGTTGCTGGCACGCGCATCTGCATTGCCTTGTGTTTCGTCAAAGGTTTTTCAATGTGAAGTCATTTCGGCACGAATGGAAAGAAGTAACAAAAGATTCGGTCAACTTCAAAATTGACCGTGTTACGGATATTAAATCCGGACTTTTTGAATTAGTGAAATATATCGCCAAACCTTTGGACGCTGAAAAATACCAGGCAAAGCACTTGAAACAAGTTTTGGACTTGAAAGCGCATCGTTTGTTTTCGACTTTCGGCGCGTTTCGAGCCTTTGCCGCATCGTTTGAAGTTCCAGAGCCGGAAACCGCGCCAGAAGCTGTGCAAACGCCTGATAATGGTAATTGTCCGCATTGCTCACAGCCTCTATTTTCTCTACTGCTTGGTATTCGTGAGCAAATCGAACTCGAAAGGTTTATTGCCGAACAGAAGCCGCCGAAAAAATCCAGACCGCACGCGCCGCCAAAATAGTAGAATAGCTTTCGATAAAAAACATTATCATAAGGTATTTTTACAAATAACGAAGATAAAACTCACGATGAAAAAACCAAAATTAGAAAAATTCGGATTAGCGGCAATACAGACCGTTTTGACTAATACAGACATTGAAACGGCGCGAAAATCGTTAGCTTTTGCCGTCGGCGCGTCTGTGGATGTTTCGGGAAAGGTTCAAAAGCGCGTCAAACGGGACGGACAATGCAAGTTGATGATCGAGCCGGGCGATGTTCCCGGCTTCGTTGTTTTTGCCGATTGTCGGACCGACGAAAAAGCCGTTATCAGTCGGAAAATTCGGAAAGGTTCGTTTGTTTCAATTCGCGGAAAGTTTCAGACGTTTGGCGCGTCGGCGGTTTGTTTGAGCGGTTGCCGTTTGAAGCTGTGAAAGCTATCACGCGAAAAGGAAAATAACCGAAACGATAGAAATTTAGAGATTTTGATAGATATATGCCAAAACAAGCGAACAAAGAGAAAGTTTTAATTGCATTGGTTGAAACGTCGTCGGTCCGGGGAGCGGCGAAAAAATCAGGCATTGGCGAAGCGACCATTTACCGATATTTGCAGGATAAAGTTTTTTTGAGCGAATACCGAAACGCCCGGCGGCAAACGGTAGAAACCGCAATCGCGCAAATGCAAAACGCGGCATCCGAAGCGGTTGAAAGGTTAAAGGAACTGCAATACTGCGAAAATCCGGCGGTTGCGGCTCGCTGCGCTCAAATTATTTTTGAAAATTCCATTAAAGGACTGGAAACGACCGACATTCTGCAAAGACTGGAGATTTTAGAAAATGAATATAAAAAGTAGACTAACAAAACTCGAATCGAATAACCCGAACAAGCCGCCGTGTTTTTGCGGCAAAACATTATTTGATTTGTGGTATGGCAAGCCGGGCGCGGACGCTTTGACGTATTGCCCGGACTGTAAAGGCGAATACGACTATTGGATGAATCTTGCACACGATGCGGTTACATCGCCGAACCTAACCGACGAAGTGACGGAGGCGCAATGACAGCAATTAAAAACCGATTAAAAACAGTTGAGAAGAAAATGAATATCACAAATTCAGAATTTTGCGGCTGTTTTCCGCAGCACTTTGAAATTTACACGCAGGATTTAGGCGCGGATGCGGAACATAACGAGCCTGTATTAACGAGCAAGCCAATTTCTGAGATTTGCCCGGTATGTCGCAAACCAACCGAAAAAAATCGCATTATCGTTCAATTAGTGGACGGCATAAATAAAGACCGCTTTCCGGACGAATGGAAATCAAATAAAAATAAAATGGAGATTTAAAAAAATGACCGAGAAAATGATAGAAAATCTAAACGAAATCGAAAATACTCAAACACTCTTAGAAACGCTTTCGGCGGAACAGGCTGACTTGTCCAAACGAATGAGCGATGCCGCAAACGATGCCGATTCAAGCGCGTTAATCGCTTTGGCACACAGGCGCAACAATCTACCGATTGAAATTTTATCGGCGCAAATCATACTTTCGCGGCTTTTATTGCAGCGCGATGAAGAGCGGTTGCCGGAGCTTCAAGCCGAAGCCGCCAAACTCGCCAAACCTATCCCGGAAATGCAAAAACAAATTGCTGATTTGCAACTGCAATTCAACATCGCAAGCGGATCGGTCAGTAATGCCGTTGAAGATGTCCGCCAGGCTAAATTAGAAATCAGCGAACGCCGACGTTCTATCGAATCGCTTTTAAGCCAGGCGCGAAACGTCAAGATCGCTCCGGCATCTTTGCAGATGCACGGAAGCTAGGAGAAAAAAATGACTATATTCAAAACTGAAAAAGACAAAGAAGAATTTGTGCGCGCCTTTCGCAAAATGACGATGAGCGGCGTAGTTAGCCAGGATGTCGCGATTGAAAAATTAATCCGGGACAATCCGAATTATTTTCACCAGCTGACCGAAGCCGAACTCAAGAAAAGTTTTCACGCGGCTATGAATGACGAAATACGTTCGCGTGCGCGGCAATCAAACAGGCTTGCCGACGGTATCTTTGCCAACGTCCTACCGACCGACAAAACGCGATAAAACCGCATAACAACCGCCAACCACGCGCACGCGGGCGGAACTTTTTAGATGTTATTATCGGATTGTGTAAATACTTAATCGAGGTAATGATGTTCAAAAACAAGATTCCTGATTTGTCCAAAAACAAAGGTTTGAAAAATGCGTTTCAATTAGGCAAGGCGTTAGGCGTTTCACCGACAACGGCAAGTCGGTTGTGGAACGGTGATTTTGACAAAGTTGGAATTGATACGCTGCATCGTTTGTGTGATTTGTTCGAGTGTCAGATTAGCGATTATCTGCATTATGACGGCGATTCATTGCCGGGAAAAGGCTAGAGAAAAGCTAAGTGCGGATTCCGCGTTTAGCTTTTGTCACAAAAAGCATGGATTATGATAAGTTGCTCTTGAGTTTTTTCAGTTAACCGTCTGTGTAATTCGGCAAACTGAAAAAAGAGGCGCGAGTGGTTAAAGTGTTGACGCTCGCGCTTTTCTTTGAGTGTCTCAAAAAGTATACACAACAAGACGCTCTGAAACCGTGTCTCAAAATGTGTCTCAATGGCGTTTTCTCACAACGTCTTAGATGTTTTTAGACGCGCTAACGAAAGAATCAGATTGCGGATTCTGCTTACCAAGTCAGTAATAACAAGTCAAGGTAAAACTTACCAAAGTGATAATAATCATTACTGACTTGGTAAGCGAAGAAAAACTTGCTATCGAATTGGTAAGTATGATATTATCGCTTTGGTAAGAATATGAAACTACGAATAAAAGAGATTTGCGCGGCACAAGGAATTAAGTCTGCTTACGAACTAGCCAAACGGACAAAATTAAATATGCCAACGGCTTACAGAGCGTTTGCCAATGATATAAAGCAATTCACGCCGCAAACTCTGCAAGCCTTGTGTGATGCGCTCAAATGTTCGCCGAATGATATTTTCGATTATAACGAGCCGCAGACAGTCAAACCGCAGATGCCTAAGCCGGACGCGAAAAAGCCAGCCAAACAGCCTCAACCGCTCGAAACAACGGTATCTCATAAGGGAATGATAACGGAAGATGTTGCGCGGCGACTAGAGCCGATTGCCGGAAAGGTATTAAGCAAGAAACGAATTACCGAATATATTAACGAGGGAATCTTAAAATCAACTCAACACGGCAAGCGATCGCCGCATTTAATTAGTGAAGCGGATTATTTAGAGTTTGAAGCCTGGTATCGTCAAAGTAAAAATCTCTAGCGAAGGTTTTTAAATATTTACTTAGTTTTTTCCTAATGTTTTACACGAACTTCTAGATGTTTTACGCGAACTTTAAGCCGAAATTTTTATGTTGAATCAACTTTCATTGACAAACATTGCGATGTTCTATAGCCTTTGAAACAGAAAAAAAGCGGGCAGCCCTGAATAAGTTACCCGCTTTTGTTCTTTGATTTTAGTAAATCAATTCGCAGCTAGTTTCGCCCACTGCGTTCTGAATTAATAGCCGATTTTATCCTCAGTTGCAAGTTTAAAGTGTCCAGTTAGGATAAAAAAAGCTAAAAAGTTTTTACAGTTCCCGTCGTCCGTCGTCGGAAACAATGAGGGCGCTAACCTTTGGCGAAGAGGTTAGTGCCTTCACCTTTTTTTAATGTCGTTCGCCAACATTCAACAAAATTCAAAGTCTGCACTCCCAGCCTCAGAAGCCTTTACCTCAGCCAACGGGTTTAATTCCGGCGATTATTCGACACCAAAACCGAAAGCGGAAATTTGTCCAAAGGAAAAAGAGAAACTTAAATATAAGCAAAATTTGGCGCGTGATGTCATAGCCGCGCTCCGCTCGTCTGATAATCCATTGATGCGGGCGCAAGCCGAACGAATCAAGCGATGTTGTTCCGATGATAATTTGTTCGTCGGTGAAGATTTTCACACTTCGGACGGCGAATTATTTGAAGGCAAAGGCAGTTTGTGGGCGTGTAATTCTCGCCTTTGTCCGAACTGTGTCGGCAAATTGTCGAAGCGAAACCGCCGAATAATCCGGTATGTGATTGAAAACCAAAAATTGCTTGTCGGTGAAAATTGGTATGCCGTCAATTTCACATTGCCGAATCTGAATTTGAAAGATGTCGAATTGCCGCTTATCGGAGAAATTATGCAAGCCGCGTGGAAGCGATTCTCTGCTTTGGAAACCCGGAAGGATAAAAAGCCGACTTGGTTTCAAACGATTGTGCGG
>MWWA01000486.1_pt1 | contig 10334 bp, 4 predicted proteins | sample 1047341 | NCBI WGS metagenome assembly MWWA01 (sample SAMN06349978, study PRJNA376086) | soil metagenome | isolation source: MS5-1 sample Antarctic (ecotone) soil | place: Antarctica | collected 2015-01-13 | reverse complement strand
TAAATCCAGCATCAGTAACAATTATATCAGCTCAATTGCGGAAGATAAAAACGGAAATCTTTGGATAGGTACCGGGGGAGGTGGTCTTAACTTTTTTAACCGGAAAAAAGAATCATTTACAGCCTACAAACACAATCCGGGAAATCTTGCGACAATATCAAATAATTCTATTTCCGCTTTGGCAATTGACAAAGACGGTAATTTATGGATTGGAACTCTAAATACCGGCCTTGATAAACTAGACGTAAAAACCGGTGTTTTTAAGCATTATTACAACTATAAAAACAAAGAGAACTCTCTCACTGACAATTTTGTGCGATCAATTCTGATTACCAAAAAAAATACAATATACATCGGAACCAAGCACGGAGGCTTAAATAAGTTTGATCAAAAAACGGAAAGTTTTACAAGCTATGTGCATGATGAAAACAATTCAAAATCTATTGCCTACGATGATATTTTTACAATATTTGAAGATAGCCGTGGTAAGCTTTGGATTGGGACGAACGGGGCAGGATTAGACCTTTTTGATGTAGAAGAAAATTCTTTTGTCCACTACCGTCAGCAGGCAACTGTCCAAAACCCACTGCCTGTAAATAGTATTCATGCAATCGGCGAAGGGCCCGATAAAAATATATGGATTGGCACAGAAAACGGAGGGCTATTTCTTCTCAATTTTGCTACCGGCAATATGGCAACGTATGCGAATGATGAGATAGATAAAAACAGCCTGAGTAACAATTCTGTTTATTCTATTTTAAAAGATTCAAAAAGTAATATGTGGGTAGGGACATTTGCCGGAGGAGTTAATTTCGTGAACCGTGATAACAAATTTGTTCATTTTAAACATACCCTCTCGCCTGAAAGCTTATCAGACAATAAGATCCTTTGCATATTCGAAGATTCAAAGAAAAACATCTGGATCGGGACTGATGGTGGTGGTGTAAATCTTTTTGATAAAGAAAAAGGTGAGTTTAAACATTTTAAACATCTGCCCGGCAATACAAATTCAGTTTGTGGCAATTATGTGCTGAGTATTGCGGAAGATAAATATGGTAATATCTGGATAGGCACATATGGGGATGGAATTACAGTATATGACCGTGACAAAAATAGATACCGCCATTACAAAAATGATATAATAGACCCGGGAAGCCTGAGCAATAATTATCCCTGGTCTATTTACAAAGACTCCGAAGGTGAAATGTGGATCGGAACATACGGGGCCGGACTTAATAAATATAATTACGGTACCCACAACTTTACCAAATTCAGGTTTTTACCCGGCAAAAAGGATGGTTTGAACAATGATGATATTGTGTCCATCCTTGATGACGATAATGGGCATCTTTACCTCGGAACCACTAGCGGCGGACTTAATGTATATGATAAATCGTCCGGCACTTTTACCCATTATTTACATCTTGACCTTGATTCTGCCAGTATTGCGAGTAATAATGTGGGGAGGATAATAAGAGATCATAACGGGACATTCTGGATAGCAACAAACGGTGGGTTGAGTTCATTCGACGCCGGGAAAAAGAAATTTAAGAACTACACCATTCAAAATGGCTTGCCAAATAATTCAATCTTTGGCATAGTGGAGGATGAAAATAATGATCTATGGATCAGTACAAATAATGGCATCTCGCGCTTTGATATTAAAAATAACCGGTTCGATAATTTCGGGCTGATGGATGGATTGCAGGGAAATGAGTTTAAGGAGCAGGCTTTTCTGAAAAGCAGTTCCGGTGATATTTATTTCGGGGGCAATAATGGTTTTAATATATTCAGGGCATCTGAGATCACACCTGTAAAATTTGACCCACCGCTCAGTTTTACCGGGCTTAGAATTTCTAATATCGGAGTACCTATTGCAAATGACAGCACCGACTCTCCGTTGCAATATCATATTGCGGAAACTGAATCAGTCACGTTGCCTTATAACTCGTCCGTAATTGAATTTGAGTTTGCATCCCTGAATTTTTCCAGTAATGGAAAAAAGAAATATTCTTATATGCTGGAAGGCCTTGACCAGAACTGGATAGAGTCCGGCACAAAAACCACCGCAGGCTATACTAACCTGGATCCGGGGACTTACGTTTTCCGGGTTAAGGGCATGGATAATTCGGCAAACTGGTCTCCAAAAGAATTACGCCTCACTTTAAAAATTATACCTCCATTCTGGTTAACCTGGTGGTTTAAGCTTTTGATTTTTTTGAGTATTGTAGGTGTTTATCTCCTTTTGCACAGGCTAAGAATGAAAGCCATCAATGCACAAAAACGTTCTTTGGAAAAGCAGGTTGAAGATAGGACCAGCCAGTTGATATCTTCTTCATTGGAAGAGCAGAGAGCCAGAATGGATGCCGAAAAAGCCAGGCAGGAAGCGGAACACGCCAACCAGGCTAAGTCTGTGTTTCTGGCGACTATGAGTCACGAAATAAGAACTCCGATGAATGGAGTGATAGGGATGGCAGCTCTCTTGTCTGAAACCCAGTTAAATGATCGGCAAAGAGAATATGCCAACACAATCACCACTTGCGGCGAATCTTTATTGAACGTGATCAATGATATATTAGATTTTTCCAAAATAGAGTCCGGCAGTATGGAACTGGAACAGGAAGATTTTAATTTACGTGCCTGCATAGAGGATGTCTTAGACATTTTCGCTCCAAAAGCTTCTTCGGTTGGGCTGGAACTAATTTATAAAATAGACGATGATATTCCAACGCAGATCATAGGTGATGAATTACGGCTTAAACAGGTACTGACCAATCTTGTCAGCAATGCAATGAAATTTACACAGAAAGGAGAAATATTTATTGGCGTACATAAGGTATATGAAGACAATGCTGAAAACCTGACGCTACTTTTTGAAGTAAAAGATACGGGGATCGGAATTGCATCTGAAAAAATTCATCGCCTTTTCAAATCGTTCTCCCAGGTTGACTCTACAACTACCAGAAAATATGGCGGCACCGGCCTGGGACTTGCCATATCGGATAAGCTGGTAAACCTGATGAAAGGTGTTTTTAAAGTAGATAGTATTGAGGGAAAGGGATCTACATTTTCTTTCACTATTAAAACGGCTATGGGATCTAAAGCCGTAAAGCAAAGCGCACAGCACAATATGATGGACCTGGGCCAGCGAAAGATATTAATTGTGGACGACAACCTTACTAACCTGGCGATATTAAAAAGCCAATTGGAAAATTGGAGATTAACGCCTGTAGTTGCGAGTTCAGGAATCGCGGGATTAAAAATTTTATCAGAAGAAAAGGATATAGATCTTGTAATTACTGACATGCAAATGCCTGATATGGATGGATTGACTATGACGAAGGAGATCAAGGAAAAATATCCTCTTTTACCAGTGATCATGTTAAGTTCTGTCGGTGAAGATTATCACAAAACCTTTTCGCATTTATTTGCTTCCATTCTTCACAAACCTGTACGCCAGCATATACTAAGCAAACACATCCTAAACGTACTCGAGCCAAAGGATAATACCAGTAAGCCCAATAATACTGAGAATAAACTCAATTCCAATTTTGCTGAAAAATTTCCTCTCGAAATTTTAGTAGCGGAAGACAATGCAATCAATCAAAAAGTAATTCTTTATACATTAAAAAAACTCGGGTATTCACCTTCAATTGTGGAGAACGGTTCAATAGCGGTAGCAGAAGTAAGCCAGAAGAAATATGATGTCGTATTGATGGATATGCAAATGCCGGTGATGGACGGTTTGCAGGCAACGAGATTTATCCGTACAAATCTTAAAAATCAGCCCGTAATTATTGCCCTGACAGCTAACACGATGCAGGGAGACGAAGAAGCATGCCTGAATGCAGGAATGGATGATTACATACCAAAACCGGTAAGGATGGAAGACCTGACAAATAAACTTGAAAAGTGGTCAATGCAAAGCAAAAATGCTCAAAAAGTATATTCATAATGATGCCAGGAAAGAAGATATTAACTACCCCAAATTCTAAACAACTAAATAAAAGAGCTACCCTATAAACAAATTGTTCAGTGAAAAAGACGCTACCTGTTTATTACACAAAAAAGATCAAACCCATATGCGGCAAGAAAGATTTATAGAAGTAGGCCGTGTTTCTAATGGGTTCATAAGGACGGTAATCCTGCTCTCATCCCTTGTACTCTTTGCATGGGCTTTCGATGTCAGCGTTATACAGGAATATGTACCGGGTTTAACTAAAATGAACCCAACTACTGCTACATTATTCATTCTGACCGCATGTTCCCTGTACCTCATTAATGACAAATCATTTCAGGCGAAATCGTTAGGCAAAAAAGCCGGATTATTCATTGCCTCGATTGCATTTATAAGGCTTCTCGGAATAAATAAAAATTGGGACATCGGTATAGATCAATTTTTATTTAATGAAAAATTACAGGGTAATCGTATGGCCCCGGATACAATCCTCAATTTTTTTCTACTTGGATTGGCCATTTATTTAATAGATAAAAGAACCAGAAAGAATTTTGTACTTACCCAGGGCATTGCCCTCGTCGCTTTCATTTTGACATTATGGGCTTTAATCGGTTATGTCTATGCTTCGGGCCCTTTATATCAGTTTCCTATTTTAAGCCCTATGGCTATACATACGGCAGTCACTTTTCTTTTGATTACCATTGCCATTTTGCTTTCCAGACCTACAACCGGTTTTGTAAGTACATTTCTGAATATGAATCTCGGCGGAGTTATTTTCAGACGGCTATTGCCGTTTGGGATAGGGGTTCCTGTTATTACAGGCTTCCTCCGTCTGCAGGGACAAAGGATGGATTTATTTAAACAGGAATTCGGGTCTGCTTTGGCGATCATCTTCATCATTTCTATTTTTTCATTTCTAATGTGGTGGCTGGCCAAATCATTGAATTATACTGACCAGGAAAGAAAAGAGGCAGAAAAAAATCTCCTAAAAGCAACCGTAGAACTAAAAAAGAGTGAATCAATATACAGGAACCTCATTGAAAACTCAGGAGTAGTAATGTTTACCAGTTCTGCAGATGGTTACTTCACCTTTGCCAGTGCAAGGGCCCTGAAGCTAACTGGCTATACCTCCCAGGAGTTATTAAAAATGGATTTCACCCAACTCATCATCGAAGAACATAAAGGGTTTGTAACAGAAAAGTACGTGAACCAGATGAAGAATATGATCGGTGAAACTCAAATTGAATTTTCCATTCGAACAAAGGAAGGAGCTATAAAATGGGTGGAGCAATCTGCGGTATTGCTGTTGAATGAGGGGAAACCTGCCGGATTCCAGTGCGTGGTGAAAGATATTACAGAGAGAATGGAAATGGCAGAAGTGTTGAAAAAATATGAGTTAGAGCTGGTTCAGAATCAGAAACGGCTTCAATCTATCTTGGATAACGCCACATCTTTCATTTATATAAAAGACCTGGAGGGCAGATATGTGGTAGTAAACAAACAATTCAAAGAGGCATTTAATGTTGACGAAGAGAGCGTTCTTGGTAAATTTCCCGCCGATTTTATGGAGCCCTCATTAGCAAAGCGTGTTACTGAAAAGTGCAACGAAGTAAAGAAGACAGGAAAGGATATTGAGATAGAGGAAATTATCGAAATGAAAAATGGTAATCGTCATTTTCTGATCACTAAATTTCCTTTATTAGACTCTCAAAATAATATCTACGGCCTGGCCGGAATTGGTACAGATATTACTGAGCGGGCGCTAAATGAAGAGCAACTGAAGCAATCCAAACAAATGGCTGAAGACGCCAAAAAATTACAGGAGCAGTTTCTGGCAAATATGAGTCACGAAATAAGAACTCCGATGAACGGCATACAAGGCATGACAGATTTATTGCTGGATACTGAATTGACAATTGAACAAAAAGACTTTGCTTCCTCCATTAAGAATTCTTCAGATAATCTATTGGTGATCATTAATGATATTCTGGATTTTTCTAAAATTCAGGCAGGAAAACTTACAATAGAATCTATAGAATTCAGCCTTGCTGATGTCATTCATAACACAAAAGCCATTTTTCGCCAAAAGGTATCAGAAAAAAATCTTTATCTCCGCATTAATATTGGTGAAGAGATTCCTCCAACTCTCGTTGGCGATCCCTACCGGTTGAATCAAATCCTTGTAAACATTATTGGCAACGCCGTAAAGTTCACAAATAAAGGCGGCATCACGGTGGACATCACTGCTACGAATAGACGCCTGGAAAACCTGGACCTGGAATTTAAAGTTGCAGATACAGGCATTGGCATTCCTAAAGAAAAAATGCTTGACATATTTGAAAGTTTTACCCAGGCAACAACAGAAACCTCCAGGAAATTTGGCGGCACTGGCTTAGGTCTTGCGATAAGCCGGCAATTAGTCGAGTTGCAGGGCGGCAGCATTACCTGCCAAAGTGAAATAAATCTAGGAACGATATTTTATTTTACTGTTCCTTTCCAATCTACCGCAGGAAAGAGTAAACTCTTTTTACCAGGGACAGATGTGAAAAATTATAAATCACTTTTTGAAAACAAGAGATTTCTCGTTGCGGAAGACAATGAAGTAAATCAGAAAGTAATCACTCATGTATTGAAGAAGGCAGGTGGTACAGTAGATATTGCGAATAACGGTAAAGAAGCCATCCAATTTCTATTGACCAATAAACATTATGACCTTGTGATAATGGATCTTCAAATGCCTGAAATGGACGGACATGCCGCTACAATTTATATTCGGAATGAACTAAAACTTACACTTCCTATCATCGCAATGACAGCCTCAGCCCTCAAAGGAGAAAAAACAAAGTGTCTTGAGATTGGAATGAATGATTACCTGTCTAAACCTTTTGAAATAAATTTTTTATATAAATGTATCAGCCAATTGCTGGGAGATACAATTCCAAACCCAACATCTAAAACTATGGAAACACCTCAAAACACCAATGACAATTTATTTGACCTAAGCATGCTGCAGGAAATGGATGACCATGAATATACTGCAGAGATCCTCACGATTTTTTTAACAACAACACCGGATGAAATTTACGAGCTGAAAAAAGCCTGTGCAGCTACAGACTTTGGATACATCTATAAAATAGCGCATAAAATAAAGGGAAGCGCCGGCCTCCTGCAGGCAGAACGTTTTGTGCAAGTATTGGAAAAGTTGGAAGACCTCGGCAGAAACCAGGTGACTGAAGGTTTGATAGTGCTCGCAGAACGTGCCGGAGCCGAATATAGATTACTCGAGACCCCGCTGAAGGACCACCTGAAAACAGTCCAACAGGCTTTGCGCCAAATTGTATAACCCGCTTAAAAAATACCAACCTTACACTTAGCCCTTTGCGTTAGGTGTAAGGCTTTTTCCATCTCACTTTTTCAGTCAGACAGTGCACCTCTGGGCCATCTTCAATTTACAGCCCCACCTTTTCTTACCAACTGACCCATCATTTTTATTTTTATTTTTGACACTTCTTATTCTTAACAATTGCGATCAATGCTTTCATTTTATATAGTTACATTATGAATTATACTCCTAATCCAGCCAGGTACTCCGATATGGAATACCGGCGATGTGGTAATAGCGGACTTAAATTGCCCGCCATATCTCTTGGCCTGTGGCACAACTTCGGGGATATTGACGATTACGAGAATTGCAGGAAGATTCTGCAAACTGCCTTCGATAACGGTATTACACATTTTGATCTGGCTAATAATTATGGGCCTCCACCAGGCGCTGCTGAATTAAATTTCGGAAAAATTTTTAAACAGGACTTTCATTCCCACAGAGACGAATTAATTATCTCTTCCAAAGCCGGATGGGGTATGTGGCCGGGGCCATACGGCGATTGGGGTTCAAAAAAATATCTTGTAGCGAGCCTTGATCAAAGCCTGAAAAGGATGGGACTTGATTATGTTGACATTTTTTATCATCACCGGCCGGATCCGGCAACTTCGCTGGAAGAAACTATGGGCACGCTTGATCTGATGGTAAGGCAAGGAAAAACTTTGTATGTTGGCATATCCAGTTATCAGCCCAAAGAAGCAAAAGAGGCATTTAAAATATTGAACGATCTGGGAACACCTTGTGTAATTCATCAACCGCGCTATTCTATGCTCGACCGCTGGGTAGAAGATGGATTGCTCGATCTTCTTGAAAAAGAAAATGTAGGTTGTATTACTTTTTCCTCGTTGGCGCAGGGACTTCTTACTACAAAATATCTTGACGGAATTCCTGAAGATAGCCGTGTTGGAAGACACCTTGAAAACGGTGCGATAGACGAAAACCAGATTACAGGAAAGGTAATTGACAAAGTAAAAAAACTAAATGCAATCGCCTCACAAAGAAATCAAACACTGGCGCAGATGTCTCTTGCCTGGATTTTAAAAGACAACCGAATTACTTCTATTGCGCTGGGGGCCAGTAAACCTAAGCAAGTGACTGACGCAATCGCCGCAACGAAAAATTATAATTTTTCCAAAAAAGAGTTATCCAGGATTGAAAAAATACTGAAGAGCTGATGCTATAGTACATCTATCATTATTTACAAACTCCCCTTACTGAAAAGTGAACCAGAGCCTATATATCTGAATATTCTGTAGCGTGCAGAAGAATACTATCAATGTGAGAAACTGAAACTTTGTTTTCGTTTTCAGGCCGTGAGGAAATATCTATCCACACAGAATCCTGGCCAAACCTTTTCCATTGTGCACTTCTCTGTTCCTCGCTTTCAAATATTGGCATATACATAAAATTTGGCATTTTGTTTCCGGCCACCACCCTGGCATAAAATACCGGGTCAAATCCCAGACGGTTAAACAAAGGAATTTCACCACCGGTGTTAAACATGGCCACTTTCTTATCATGCAGATTTTCAGTCGGGCTTTCATAGCTTCTCAGTTCGTATAGGCGTCCTTGTTGTTTTGGCGGAATCACCATATGCTGTTGTCCGGAAAATGCTTCCATCAGAACCGTTTCCATTCTTTTAAAAGGAGGTTTTTCCGCTGAGGCATGGGTAAATGACCTGCCATTTTCAAGGAATGTTTTATCTGCAGCAAGTTTTTTGTTTGTCCTTGCCCAATCCTCAACGGATGAATAAGGTATAAAAACATAAATTGTTTTATCTGCGGCGGTATCTATGCCAAGCTGCTTGAACACACCAACCTTCTTTACACCATTGCTATGCAAAGCGGGTAAGAATGCAGATCTCAAATAATTATCCAATGCCGAAATCTGTTCATTTGTTTCAGCATGATAAATTCTTAGCTCATAAAAATCGCTGTTACCTTTTTCAGGATTTGCGACAGCAACATGTGACATTAGTAATAGAGCTACAACTATTTTTTTCATTTTTAGTATCATTATTTAAACGATTTATCCAAATGTGGTTTTGATATTTTCAATACTTTTTTTAATACTATCAAATGGTGACCCTGGCGTTGTATCGTGCTCAACGAAATAATATTTTAATCCTGCCGTGTCTCTCACGTCGAAAATTCTCTTAAAATCTATTACTCCGTTTCCAACTTCAGTAAAATCTTTTTCAGGTGTATTATCCATATCTTTTACATGCCAGAGCGGGAACCTGCCGGGGTGTTGCCTGATGAGGGCTACAGGATCCTGACCGGCTTTGGTGATCCAGTATAGGTCTATTTCCATTTTCACCAAATTTGGATCTGTATTCAACAAGATATCATAAGGATACTGGCCTTCTTGTTTTTCAAACTCAAAATCATGATTGTGATAGCAAAGCTGGATATCTGATTTTTTACATGTCTCTCCTGCTTTACTCAGATCATCAGCTACTTTTTTGTAACGGTCAAGATCTCCTCTCTCGGCAGGAAATAAGAAAGCACAAACCATATATTTGATACCGGCGGCGGCGGCATCATCCACAGCCTTGTCCCAGCCGTTCAAAATAGTACCCGGAGTAGGTCGTCCGCCTTGCTGTGCCTCTCCAAGAAGGTAGTGTCCACTGGGTGCTATTAAACCATTTTGTTTTAACGTGTCCGAAAATTCTGTCGCCGTCATTCCGTAAAATTTCTGTGTGCCGGTATAAGTCGCGGTTTCTACAGAATTATAACCTAAGGCTGCTACCTTGCTCAGCGTATCTTTCGGATCTTTCGACATAGCATCTCTTACAGTATAAAGCTGTAAACCAATCGTCTTGTTTTTGGAATTGCAGCCTGATCGTGTTAGCAGTAAGCCTGCTGATAAAGCTGTAGTTGTTTTTATAAAATCCCGGCGGGTTGTAATAGTTGCACTTTTTATAATGAGCGTTCAATTTACATCATTTTGTATGCTTAAAACACTGAAATATAAATTAGGTAAATACGATAA
>MWWA01000485.1_pt1 | contig 10344 bp, 8 predicted proteins | sample 1047341 | NCBI WGS metagenome assembly MWWA01 (sample SAMN06349978, study PRJNA376086) | soil metagenome | isolation source: MS5-1 sample Antarctic (ecotone) soil | place: Antarctica | collected 2015-01-13 | reverse complement strand
AGGTTATACACCGTCCAGTATCAGGACTTTCTGTGATAAGTTGCTGTAAGAATACTGTGTGATGAACCACTTCATAATTTCCACCCAATACCGGATATTCATTTTTAAAAATATTGAAGCAATGTGGACAAGCCGTCACGATCTTTTTTATCTCATACCCATTCAACACCTGGATATTCTGGTATGCCATCATCTGAAACATAAATTCATTGCCGGCACGCCTGGCGGGGTCGCCTGTACACATTTCTTCTTTCCCCAGGATGGCGTATGAAATATTAATTGCCTCGAGGATTTTTATAAAAGCTTTCGTAATTTTTTGGGCCCGCTGATCAAAACTGCCTGCACAACCAACCCAGAACAGTACTTCAGGAGTTTTATTTTCTGCCTTCATTTCTGCCATTAATGGAACCTTCATTTACTCGACTTTTTTGGGAGCTAAAATACAACAAACAATTTTGTAGATGATTCGCTAAACGTCTATTAATCTTATTTTTACGGCTCATTTAATTTCAAAAGTTTGCTGGCAAGAATTAAAAATTGGCAACAGTGGTCTAATAGACTGCTTTATGCACCACTGCTTCCGGTCTGGGTATGGTATATGTTACGTTCCCGTGCGGTATGGTTCTTTACCCCCAGCAATCCCATGCTCACTTTTGGGGGCATGGAAGGAGAGCCAAAAAAAGAAATGCACGATCTTTTACCACAAGCCTGCTGTCCGGTATTTTTTAATGTACATCCCTACGAGCGATTTGAGGACGTGGAGATGAAGCTTGCGCTTCATAAAATAAATTATCCATTAATCGTAAAACCGGAAGTTGGAGGAAAGGGTATTCTTTTCCGGAAAATTGATTCAGCGTTGCAACTGCTCAATTATCATACTAAAATACCGGTAGAATATTTTATACAAGAGTTGATTACTTACCCAATGGAGGTAAGTTTATTTTACTATCGCCATCCCAAAAATAACAAAGGAACAATTTCCGGGTTTTTACACAAAATACCGCTACATGTTTTGGGCGATGGTATTTCAACACTCGACGAGCTGATCCTTTCTAATGAAAATGCTATAGTCCGACTGAATGAATTAAGAAAAATACATGCAGACAAATTGAGGTTAGTTATCCCTAAAAACGAAAAATTCATGCTGAGTTATGCTGCCAACCATAGCCGCGGCGCCGTATTTGTTGACCTACAGAACGAGATAGATGAAAAACTGACGAGTGTATTTGATACGATTAGTCATCAAAATGAGTTTTATTATGGCCGGTACGATATCATGTGTCAGTCTATTGAAGACCTGAAGAAAGGTAGCAACTTTAAAATACTGGAGTATAATGGATGTGGGGCTGCCGCTAATCACTATTATGTAGAAGGGGCATCAATCGTAAGGGCATGGACAGTGATATTAAAACATTGGAAAATGCTGTACCTCATCAGCAAGGAAAAACAAAAACAGGGAGTTACACCCTGGCCGTTTTTGGTGGGTTGGCGATTTGTGATTGATACAATAAAATATTATGAAATAATTAAGTCTGCAGACAAAATTATTCCTCAAAAATTTTACATATTGCCGGTATTAAAACCGGTCGAATGAAATTCACTTTGGCACTTCTTATATTCATCTCTTCATTTTGTACGGCTCAGCGATACATACCTTCTGATAAAGAAAGTAAAGTACATTTCACTATCCGGAATTTCGGAATCCAAACGGGTGGAGACCTGACTAACTTATCGGGTGAAATTTTCTTTTTTAGAACAGACATGGATGCAACGCGGATGACTGTTAGTGTAGATGTAGCAACAATAGATACTGACAACAATACGCGGGATTCTCATTTGAAAAATGAAGAATATTTTGATGCAGAAAAATACCCGTTGATCACTATTACTTCTACAAAGATTGACCAGACAAATAAAACTGACGACGGTTATTATTATTTTACCGGCAACCTGACAATGCATGGTATCACCAAAGAAATAAAGTTTCCTTTTAAAATTGAAAAAACAAACGACGATTATCTCTTCACGGGTGAATTTGAGATCAGCCGTCTTGATTTTGACATCGGTAGCAATAGTGCGGTACTTAGTAATACCGTCAATGTATCTTTATCGGTATTAGCCAAAAAGGCCTGATACATTTATGCCATTTTTCAAAGTGTTTTTTTGGGGTATGTTAGTAAGTTTCCTCGGCACCTTACCACTCGGGACATTGAATGTAGTGGCCATGCAAATCAGTGTACAGGAAAGTATTATTAATGCCCTTTATTTTTCAATTGGGTGCCTGATCGTTGAGATGATCTATGTGCGCATTTCATTAGTTGGGCTTAACTGGGTAAGGAGGCAAAACAATTTGCTGAAATGGATGGACTGGATCACTTTAGTAATTGTCCTCGCACTTGCAGCAGGAAGTTTTATGGCAGCCACACAGGAGCATGATAGCAGGAATGTGATGCTAAATAATAATATTCATCGCTTTTTGTTAGGCATCATGTTAAGCGCAATCAATCCAATTCAAATTCCATTTTGGTTTGGATGGAGCACAATATTATTTTCAAAAAATATTCTTCAGCCAAAAAATTCATTTTACAATCTGTACATCATTGGTATTGGCTTAGGCACCCTGATGGGAACTTCGGTTTTTATTTTTGGAGGAAAGTTTCTTGTCAATCATTTAAACACCAGCCAGCGTCTAGTCAACATTGTTGTGGGAGGCATTTTTGCCATTACTGCGGTTATCCAACTGGTTAGAATTTTGATGAAAAAAAATGCAGCCGGCAAAATCGCACGGCTGCCGGAAATTGCGCGGTAATTTATTTCATTCCGAGTGTTTGCGGTGCCGGAGCGGGGGAATTGCCAAACATTTTAGCGGCAATTTCTTTATCATGACCATAGATGTCACTCCTGAAATTCAGCATTCCATTTTCATCAACCCATGCGGTATAATATGTTATAAACACGGGTACCGGATCGCTTACTTTTACATATTTTTCAGTTCCACTATGCATGGCCTCGTAAATTGCCTGTGAGTCCCATTTTGACTTGTCGTTCAATAAATATTCAGCCAGTTTTTCAGGCTCACCAAGCCGGATGCATCCGTGGCTGTATGCTCTCACATCTTTACTGAAAAGTCTCTTTGCGGGTGTATCGTGAAAATAGATATTGAAGCTGTTAGGAAATAAAAATTTTACAAGTCCGAGTGAATTATCACCGCCGGGTTTCTGTCTGATATCGGGCAGTTCTTCACTTCCGCCAACTACTTCCATATTTTTCAATTCCAGGTAATTTGGATTTTTCTGCATTGCCGGAAGAATCTCTTTCTTTACAATACTTTCAGGCACATTCCAGTAAGGACTGAAGACGATATTAGTAAGCTTATCAGAAAAGATAGTTGTATTGTGTCCATCCTTGCCAACAACAACCGGCATTTCCAACACGTGTTTTTTCCCTTCATAAACATGTAATTTAAATTCAGGAATATTGACCAGGATTAGTTTGCCCTCGGGCTCGTGCGGCATCCACCGAATACGATTCATGTTGATCAACAGTTGCTTCACCCTTTCGGTAGCTGGCACATTCATTTCTTTAAGCACATCAGCAGTTACAGTACCATCGGCAGTATAACCATATCTCTTTTCAAAATTTTCTATTCCGGATTGTAGCGTGTCATTGAAGTTTAAGGTAGTGTCGAGCATGGGGATGTCTCCTACGAGGAAAAGCATTTTCTTCATATCCCGGATGGCAGGCGAAGACTTACCTTTTTTATACAATTTTGTATCACTGTTTAACGCGGGCCATCCTCCTTTTTTCGCGATGGTCACGTATTTGTCTAATTGATCTTTTAGCAGCCTGTAGGAAGTGTTGATGTCAGCAAAGTACTTGTCGTCATTATGTTTCTTGTTCAGCAATGAATCAGCTAGATAAATTGGATCCTGTTTTTTAAACGGAATAAATCGTTCCATCTCTTTTCTTTTCACATAACCCTTTTCATAATTCGTACGGGTATAGTGAATCAGGGCATTTGTTAGTTCAAGTTCAGTATTAATTAATGATTTATCGGTTTCTCTTACTTTCAAATCTTCATCCAGCATTAAGGCATTCATTCGTTTCTGCAGCTGCTTACTTTTTTGTGCGGTATCACCGGAATAATTCTGCAGGCACCAAAATCCCAATGCCTGCTCCGTGAGTCCGTCTGAGCTAAACCATGCAAACTGGTAATTCCTGGTGTTATAGAAACTGCGCAGCCGACGGGCTACAGAGTCAGGGACAGTATTTTTGATAATATAGTTTTCAAGATCCATGCTATCAATGAAGATGTTATTAAATGCCACGGATTTTGTAATGCTGTAATCCCGCTTGCTTAATTTCTTTTCTTTCTTAGAAGAGTTACCATCGCCTTCGTCGTCACTGTCGTGTGAAAATGTGGATTGGATGTTTTGGCAGGATGCCATTAAAGCAAGGGTAAATAAGCCCAGGCTAAATAAGTGTTTCATATTTGTGTACGGTATTAAAATTCATGCCAATGATTGTTGATGGCATGGGTAGTCGCAATATTAATACTCTTTTTTCTAAATTGCACGTATGCGAAAATTTGAGGATACTTACAGGCATAAGGGATTAAGAAAAAAGTTAATTGACGGAATCAGGGAGAAAGGCATGACTGATGAACATGTTTTAGAGGCGATGATGGAAATACCCAGGCATTTTTTTTTAGATACCGCCCTGGATCACATTGCTTACCAGGACAGGGCATTCCCGATCGCCGAGGGTCAGACGATTTCTCAGCCTTATACAGTTGCATACCAAACCCAATTACTTGAAGTGAGGGCTTATGAAAAAGTGTTGGAAATAGGAACAGGAAGTGCCTACCAGGCATGTGTGCTTGCTTCGCTTGGTGCACATGTCTTCACCATCGAAAGACAAAAAAAACTATTTGAAAAGAATAAAAATTTTATACTAAAATCACGCTATCCAAATATCAAGTTTTTTTACGGTGATGGCTTTGAAGGCTTGCCTACTTATGCTCCCTTTCATAAAATACTGATAACGGCAGCCGCGCCATTTATACCTCCTAAATTAATAGACCAACTACGCCCCGGCGGCCTTATGGTATTACCGTTGGAAGATAATGGTATTCAAAAGATGGTCAGGCTGCATAAAGACATAAATGGGGAAATAGCTGAAGAAGTATTTTCTAACTTTTCATTTGTTCCAATGCTGAAGGGCAGAAATTGATCCTGCCGTTATCTTTGCGCAGGCTTACCGAACATTTTCACTGGTAATGTTGAGGGTCCCACTACGAGGCAAGCATGTGATTGTAACCACACTTTTACGATCAGGATGGCTTTATCTTTCCCTGAAAAATTTTTTCCATAAACTTTTTAAAAATGAACGGACTTATTCGGGCAACTTTACTTCAGTTGTATCTGTCGCAAGTGTAGGCACCACGTACCCTCCGGAATCAAAAGAGGTTTCTGGCATCAATTGCTTCAGTTTCGCCCACTCCTTTTTGTCAATTTTAGTTTTGTATAGAAAAACATATTTAAGATTTTTCAACGGCTTCAATTCTTCCAAACCGGTTCCGTCAACATCGGTGCCCACCAGGTTCAGGTAAGTCAATTGATCATTATCTTTTAACAAAGCAATTCCTTTATCGGTCACTGATGTATTATTCAGATACAAGCGCTTTACATTTTCTAGCGAAGCAATGACTGACATGTGCTGATCATTCAGCAAAGAATTGCCAAGATTTAGAACGATAAGCTGATCTTTAATTCCGCTCAGTAATTGAATGATGGTATCTATTGGCTGAACGGCAGAGATTACCGATAGCGATAGATAGTTACTATTGGTGGTGATCGGTACCGGGTTTACACCAGCAAATTTTAATTTTGCCAATACCGATGAATCAGCATGAGGAACGGGGTTCGCCGGCAAAATTGTTAACGATTCCGTATCATCAGATTTCCCGGACGCTAATGCTGTAAGCACAGTTTTTATTTTAGCATCCTGTGGAATATCTTTGATCTTTTTATGAAGATCAGCACCATTGGCAATCCACCATTTTAGCAATTCGATTTCATTGGATGTAAGTTGAATTTTTTCCTTCGGCGGCATGTGGTCTTCGTTTTCTATTGGCAGCAAAATCCTCCTGGGTAATTCTCCTTCATCATGATGACCTGCAACAACGGCCTTTCCATCTTCACCACCAGCCATTATAAATTCCGGAGTGTCTAACCTGAGCTTGCCTTTCCTTTTATCCGGCCCGTGGCAGGTGACACATCTTGCAGCCAGCAATGGCTGGATGACATCAGCATATAAAACTGCTTCGGGTACGTCAGCAATCGGTGGAATAGCTTCTTTTTGCTGTTGATCCTGGTATAGGGCATCAGTCAAATAATTTGATCCATGGGTGAGTGAACCTCCCAGGTGCCCCGTAATAAATATAAGTAATACCAGGGTGATGGTAACGGCCAAGATTAAACGATAGTTGCTGCCTTTGCCCCGGTAGATTAGGAACAGTATGATAGATGTCAATGCAAGACTTATCCCAAACCATTGATGCCGTGTCACAAGGTCTTCATTATAATCACCGGTCTGAGAAAGTAAATATCCGGTAATACACGAAAGGACGGCGAAGATCATTCCCCAAAAAATAATAAAGGAGACAGCAGGCTGTAAAGAAGAAAATCTTTTTTTGTGAGATAGCAATTGGATAATGCATCCCACCAATAAGATGCCGATTGGTAAATGAACCATTAGGGGATGAAGCCTGGCAATAAGATCGGAAATGGCAAGAAGATTCATTGGACTATAATCTGTTCTTTATTGATACCTCTCCCGGAGAAGTTTCATCATGTACACATTTATTTGCCATTGATCTGCTACGGCCTGTTTTGTATATGGCAATGTGGGCATGTAAGCCGGCGGGCCAAATTCGGTAAGAACAGTCATGGTTTCACTCCGGGCCTTTTTTCGTTCATATACCTTATTCCACCAGGCAAAATGTGCGTTCACAGTTTCTTTCCATTCCGGGGCGGCGGGGTCATTCACCTGTGGGGATTCCTGGTGACCGATCCTGGCATGAATATGCTCTGTTCTTTCCAAAACAAGATCTAACGTTTCGGCCTGGTCAGCCAGCAAACTCTCATGCACATTGCACCAGTGCGAAACATCAAAAGTGAAATGTAAATCCTTGAAATTCTCAAGATATTGCCGCGCCACATGCGCAGCAAACATGATCCTGCTGCGGTGCGTTTCATGCAAAATTTTTATACCCGTGTCTTTGGCAAGTGAAATGGTATATTCCACAAATTGTCTATTAATGTCAAAAGGAAAATGATCTCTTCCGGAGTGGCAATTAATGTATAAGGGCTTTTGAATTGACTGCGTGGCAGCACTAACCATCTGTTTAAAACTGCCAAGATGTTTTAAAGGGTCGGGGCTACCATCGCCACAGAGAAATCCCACTTCCAGGTTATACTTTTTTAATAAGGAAAATAATTCATTCTGTGATTCTTTCCCGGAAGGCCACCAGATTTCAATGCCATCATATCCATCTTTTTTCACCCTGGCACAGTAATCATCAAGGCTACCCTCGAAACCCCAATTAGTGGCCAGTACCTGCAATTTAAAATCCTTATCCTCGTTGTTTCCTTTGTTACCTACCGGTTTGAGAAGAGGTAAGAATGCAGCGCCTAAAGTTGATTTCACCGATAGGTCAAGAAATTCTTTTCTTTTCAAGTTTGAAAATTTATCATCAGGCGATTATATCATGAATTACTTTTCCGGCAACATCTGTCAGCCTGAAAGGCCTGCCCTGAAAAGGATAGGTGAATTGTTCGTGATCAAATCCCAATTGGTTTAAGATCGTGGCCTGTATATCGAAAGCTTCCACCTTCCCACTTATTGGACTATAGCCGATTTCATCGGTCTCCCCATAACTGAAGCCTTTTTTTATTCCAGCGCCGGCCATCCAGATCGTAAATGCATCCGTATGATGGTCGCGGCCTTTATAAGGATTTTGGTTCCCATTCCTGTTTTCCATCATCGGCGTTCTGCCGAACTCCCCACCCCACACCACAAGAGTTTCATCCAGTAATCCTCTTTGTTTTAAATCCATGATCAACGCGGCCACTGGCTTATCTACCGAACGATATTTATTTAGCATTCCAATATTTAAGGAATTGGTTGCACTATCGCCGTGGGCATCCCACCCCCAGTCAAACAATTGAACAAACCGGACACCCTTCTCAACCAATTTCCGGGCAAGTAAAACATTATTTGCAAAACATGCTTCTCCGGGTTTTGTGCCATACATCTCATGAATATATTTTGGCTCATCATTAATATTCATCACCTCGGGCGCAGTGATCTGCATCCGATAAGCCATTTCATATTGAGAAATCCTTGAAAGAATTTCCGGATCGTTGTACTCTTTATATTCCTCCTGGTTTATCCTGTTTATGGCATCAATTGATGCTCTACGCAGATCGCGTGGCATTCCTTCAGGATCATTAATAAATAATACAGGATCGCCTTCGCTACGGCATTGCACTCCCTGGTAAACTGAAGGTAAAAAACCACTGCCCCAAACACTTTTTCCTGCATCAGGAAAACTGCCACCACTCGTCAGTACCACAAAGCCCGGAAGATTTTGATTTTCCGTCCCTAAACCATAAGTGACCCAGCTTCCGAGGCTGGGGCGGCCAAGACGGGGGCTGCCGGTATGCACAAGCAATTGCGCAGGTGCATGGTTAAATTGATCTGTGGTTACAGCTTTTAGCAGCGATATCTCATCTACAATGGAAGTGAGGTGAGGCATGCCATCACCAATCCAGGTACGGCTTTCACCATACTGGGCAAACTTTGACTGGGGACCAAGCATCTTAGGTGTACCCGTAATAAAAGCAAATTTTTTACCGTCTAACAAAGATTGCGGACAATCCTGTCCATCCATTTTTACCAGTTCCGGTTTATAATCGAACAATTCTAATTGAGAAGGCGCCCCGGCCATGTGCAGGTAGATGACGCTCCTGGCTTTGCCTGGGACTGGTGGTGATTTTGGAAGTAGTGGATGTGCAGGATCAAAAGCTATTTGATGACCATACTTGTCTTTCGACGATTTACATCCGGCTCCCAACAGAGAACCCATTGCCAAAGCGCCCAGGCTCATAGCACTTTGCTTCAGAAAATGACGCCGGGTGTTAAACATCATTTGTGTTTCCCTTGCCTCCCTGAACAATCTATCGTTGTGTAATTCTTTACGCGTCATTGTTTAAGTTTATAAAAATGTCAAGTCAATTCCGCATGATCACCTCGTCCAGATTCAGCATTGAATTTGCGACCACCATTAATGCCGCAGTTTCTGCATTTTGAGTTTCAGATATTTTACCTGTCATTTTTTTAATTTGATTTGGATCTTTTTGATATATCGCAAGCGATTGGTCGTATAAATTTTTTAAAACCAAAAGAACTTGTTTTGGAATTGGTTTAAAGAGCATCATCTCATATCCCTTCTCTAATTGTGATGTTATAGTGTTTCCTCCTACCTGCTGCATGCGGATGGCAAAATGTTTCGACAGATCAATTAGAGCAGAGTCGTTTAGAGACGCCAATGCCTGCAAGGGAGTATTAGTTGAAATTCTCCTTGCCATACAAACGTTTCGTTGTGGACTATCGAATGTAATTGCCGATGGATATGGAGAAGATCGTTTCCAGTAAGTATAAACAGATCTGCGGTATTGATCTTCGCCCTCGCTATTCTTCCACCTCGCACTATTATACGGACTAAACCAAATGCCTGCAGGCTGCCAGGGCATCACTCCCGGGCCGTACATTTTGGTGCTTAATACTCCGGATATTGCCAGTGCCTGATCGCGTATCTGTTCAGCACTTAACCTTATGCGTGAGGCTCTACTATAAAACCTATTCTCCGGGTCAACCTTCAGATAATCATCCGTTACACGGGAGTTTTGTTGATAAGTGGCGCTGCTTACAATCTCCCTGATTAACTTTTTTAAGCTCCAATTATATTCGTTCATCAGTTTCCAACTCAGATGATCAAGCAACTCCCGATGTGTGGGTAAGCTGCCTTGTGTACCCATATCCTCTAATGTTTCTACAATACCTCTTCCAAAAAGTTGTTCCCACAAACGGTTTACAATAGTGCGGGACACTAATGGATTGTTTTTATCACTCAACCACATCGCCAGGCCCAGCCTGTTTTGCGGAGCGTTGGCCGGCATGGCCATCTTAAATTCTTTTGGTATCGCAGGCTCTACTTTTTTCCCTTTTGAGGTCCAGGCACCTCTTTCGAAAACGTAGCTTGCCCTATGCATCCACTCA
>MWWA01000483.1_pt1 | contig 10401 bp, 9 predicted proteins | sample 1047341 | NCBI WGS metagenome assembly MWWA01 (sample SAMN06349978, study PRJNA376086) | soil metagenome | isolation source: MS5-1 sample Antarctic (ecotone) soil | place: Antarctica | collected 2015-01-13 | reverse complement strand
CGACAGTGCTTTCCGCGCCTTTTATGCCTTCAAAAGTAAAATTTAACTGTTTGTCGTAAGGAACGCTCAAAAGCAAATAACAAATGCGCTAAACGATGAAAAAATCTGAGAAAATAACCGTTGCGCGAATGGTCGTAAAGTCCGCCTGTTTGAAAAAAATTGATGCGCTTGCCGTGAAATAACTTGCCAAAAAACGAACTTGTTTCCCAAAACTCTTTTGTCTTTTCGTCAAGGCGCGGGGCGATAAATTTTTGATAATTTTCGACATTTCGGGCGTGTTTGCCAAACCCGAAAAAGTTAAAAAAGTCTGTGTCAGCCGACAAATTTTCAAGCGCGGCGATTTTCAAACGAAGCAGATAAATATGATGCCGATTCAAATCAACTGCCGTTACCGATTCGGGATTGGCGATTAAATAATTCAGCGCATTGCAGCCGCCCGAAGAGATTGTCAAAACTCTCGAAGTTTCATTCAACTCTAACGCCTCTAAATCAACTCGCGGGTCTTCCCAAATCTGATTATAAACAAACGCATCGAACCAAACGGCGAAAAGTTTTTGCAAAACGCTCTGTTTCTTTGAAGAATCTTTTTGTTTAACGGCTTCTAAAACTAATCCTTGTTCGGAGTTCATATAAAAAATTCAAAGAAACAGCCTGAAACTTAAAACTATTCGTTCACCATTACTTCAACCGGGTCAATATCCGAAGCTCGCCACGCCGGATAGAGCGCACCGACGAGGCTTCCGCCGACGGCAATAATTATCGCGGTTACGACCCAGCCGGAACTAAATTCAAACTGCAAATCAAACTGTTTTTGAATCAGAAAAGCCGACAGACCCGAAACTGCAAAACCAAGAAGAACGCCAAACACGCCAATCATCAACGCTTCGCCTTCGATGACTTTGATGATGAAAGATTTTGACGCGCCCAAAGATTTCAAGATACCGATTTCCTTGCGTCGTTCGGTAATCGTCGTATACATCGAAAGCAGAACGAAAATCGTGCTGACAAACGCGCCGAGTCCGACCAGAACGCGCAAAAATATCTTCAAAGACGGAATCCGTTCTTCCGCGTCAATTATCAAATCGCGCGTCAGATTGATTTTATTGCCCGGCAATTGTTGGTTGATGCGGGCGGCAACTTCGTCAATGTCTGCGCCGTCTTTGAGCTTGACCAAAATATAAGTAGATTTGTTGGGCGATTCGAGCGCGTCCTGCATTGCCGCCAAAGACATTTTTATCCGCGCACCCGACGGCGGCGCGAACACGCCGACGATTTTGTAATTTTTGCCAAAAAGTTCGATGGTGTCATCGAGTTTATATTTGTCGTCGCGCATTTTGCGTTCATCGAGAATGACTTCATCGTTGGCGACGGCGGCGCGACCTTGCAAAATTTTCATATCGTTCATCGCAGCAAACGGCGACCATTCTATGCCGTCAATCTGCTCCACACCCCAACGCGCTTTGGTGTTCGGCGTGATATAGCGAATGACGGGAACGGTTGATTCGACACCTTCGATTTCAAGCAGTCTTGCGGCGTAAGCGGTGTTGACGTTGGCGTTTGAACTTTGCAATTCCATCGCGCCCGGGCGCGTAAAGACGATTTCCGCTTTCCAATTTGAAGCGCGTTTGACCATATCTTCACTCATTCCACGCGCCAAACCGGTGAACAAAATCACGAGAATAACGCCTAACGCCACGCCGATAACGCTTATCAATGTGCGAAACGGACGGGTTTTTAAGTTGGCTAAAACTAATTCGAGCATTTGTTAATTATTTCTTCTCTAGATTATTTTATTAGACATTAAGCATCTCAACAAAAATAGTTTAGACCGTCATTTCTTCGGCAACCTCTATTGAAGTGCGCTTTTGGCTTTTCAATAAAATCAATTGACAGCGCACTTGCTAAAGTGTAGCTTTTGCTCTTTCGACAGCCTTTTCCTAATGCTTTCCGCCGGTCATTACTCAATTCGATTACTTTTGTTTTACCCATCTCAAGAAATAGTCTAACCTATCTCTGTTCGAGTGTTTAGCGGTCAGAACATCCTTTGTTGCGAACCTCATCAGAAACTGCCGTCAAAAATTGGAAATATCGAACGATTATAGAAAATAATAAATCTGTAAGATTCGGAGGAAAAGTTGTTATTGATTGGGACATAATTGCCGATAAATGGTATTCCGAATATATTCTTTCAAACGATTAAAATGCTTAAATTTCATAACACATTATCAAACCAACTCGAAGAATTCCAGCCATTAAAAGATAACAACGTGGGTCTTTACATTTGCGGTCCGACGGTTTGGAGTTTCGCTCATATCGGCAATTTTCGCACGTTTATTTTTGGCGATATTTTGCGCCGTTATCTGAAATACAAAGGCTATCATCTGACGCACGTTTTTAATTTGACGGATGTTGACGACCGCATTATTAATGAGGCACGCAATGCGGGCAAGACGATTGACGAATTCACCGCGCCGTTTGTTACAGCGTTTTGGGAAGATTTTGACGCGCTCGGGTTGGAGCGTCCTGAAATTGCGCCGCGGGCGACGGAACATATCGCAGAAATGGTGGCGATTATCGAAAAACTACTCGAAAACGGACACGCTTACGAATCGGACGGTTCGATTTATTATCGTATTTCCGCCTTCAAAGATTATGGCAAACTCTCGAAAATCAATTTTGCGGGCAATGTTTCGGGCGCGTCGGGCAGAGTTCATACCGATAAATATGACAAGGAAAACGCCAACGATTTCGCGCTGGGGAAATTGGTTGAAGCAGATGAGCCAACGGGTTGGGACGCTTCGTTTGGGCGCGGGCGACCGGGTTGGCATATCGAATGTTCGGCGATGGCGATGAAATATTTGGGTGAAACTTTTGACATTCACGCCGGCGGCGTTGATTTGAAATTTCCGCATCACGAAAACGAAATCGCCCAATCCGAAGGCGCAACCGCCGCGCCGTTTGCGAAATATTGGTTGCACGCCGAATTTTTGAAAGTCGAAGGCGAAACGATGTCAAAGTCGTTGGGAAATTACTATACTTTCCGCGACCTTGTTGAAAAAGGTTACAGCGCGACAGCGATTCGTTATCTGCTTTTGAGTGTGCCGTATCACAAACAATTAAATTTTACGTTTCAAACTTTAGACGGCGCGGCGCATACGATTGAGCGACTTCGTGATTTTCGCCGTCGTTTGTCGGAAGCCAATCTCAAAGACGGCATCAATCCCGATTTGCAGGAAACGGCGAAAAAATATCTGGCGGATTTTGAATCGGCGATGGACGACAATTTGAATACTTCGCAAGCGTTGGCGGCGTTGCACAATCTCGTCCGCGAAGTCAACACGGCGTTGGCGCACGAAGTTATCTGCACCGAAGACCGTTCATTGATTTTGCACATAATTGACAAATTCGACGCAGTTTTCAACATCTTCGGTGAAGCATCACAAGAAATGCTCGACGCGGAAATCGAAAAACTTATCGAAGAACGTCAAACGGCGCGGCACAATCGAAACTTTGCGCGTTCCGACGAAATCCGCGATTTGCTTGCCGTGCGCGGTATAATTTTGGAAGATACAAAAGAAGGTGTGAGGTGGAAAAGAAAATAATGAGTAGTAATCAAGCGACGATACAAAAAACCGATAAAGGCTGGATTATCGAAATTCCCGACGAATTTGCCGAAAACATCGGAATTGAAAAAAAATCTATTGGTCTTTTAAGTTATAAAGACGGGCAAATTAAAGTTGAAATTTTACCGCCGCCGACGGTTGATTTGGAAAAATCGGTTGACCGTATTTTAGATAAATATCAAGACGCTTTTGCGGAGATGAAAAGGCTTGGCGATTGAACCGATAAAATACACAAATTTTGCCGAAGCCGTGTTTATTCACCTTCGTTTGATGAAGCGTTTGAACGAAGTTCGTTACGGCGTGGACAGTCGAGATTGATTGAGTCGGCTTTGGCACGTCCGCAACAATCGGCAAGTTATGAAAACGCCGATTTAATTCGTCAAGCCGCAACACTTTATTTCGGTTTAATTAAAAATCATCCGTGGGTTGGCGGTAATAAACGCACCGCGACGGCAATCGTTGATGATTTTCTTTATCGAAACGGCTGTGAAATCAAAACATCTCTTGGCGAGATTATTGAACTCGTTTTAGCCATTGAATCAAACCGTTTCAGTGTTGATGAGATTGAGATTTGGCTTCGGCAAAGGGTTGTAAAGTTTGAATAAAAGCAAATTTATTTCTCTTTTTCCACTAAAACGAGAAACGCTTTCAAGCCTTGCGCTTCAAAAATTTTCGGCTCACCGATTTTATAGCCTTTTTCAATCAAGGTTCGCAACGGCGGTTTTTGATAATCAAATTTCTTATCACGAAACGCAATGTAAAATTGTTCACCTTCAAAATCGGTAGCTTTCTTCACTTCATCAAAACCGCGCGGCAAAAAATAGGCTTTGTCTTCGGCAAGTCCGGCAATGTCATTGACTTTTACAATTTGAAAATTCGTATTGCTTTCACGCAAGGCAAACCACGTTTGATAAGCAACATCGTCTTCAAAAACATAGATTTTGGCGGCTTCGGTTTTTGGCAAATCGGCAACCAGATTTGCCCAAGCACACCAAATAAAGACGGTTGTGCCGCGCTGGACGTGAAGCCAAAAGGCAATGCCGAACAGCAAAAATATCAAAGCTAATAAAATCGCTTGGAGTTTGGAAACTTGAATTTTGGTCAAAGTCTTTGCCGCTAAAATCGCTAACGGCGCGAAAATAATTATCAAATGGCGCGTTCCCCAAATCGAATACGGCAACAGCCAACTTGCGATAAAACCCAACAAAATGGGCGTAGCAATAAAAATCAGCAGAAAATAAAAGGCGTTTTTTTCTTTGTCGGTTTCGGCTTTCCAATTGACGAAGTAAAAAACCAAAGCCGTTATAAAAATCAGCAAAAGCGGAACGGTTATCAAATAAATTGAAGAAGCGTCCACATTACTCTGCTGATAATAAAACGGCTCAAACAAATCAAACAAAAATTGAAAAAACGTCGAAACATTCGGCTTGCTTGCCCAACCCAAGTTTTGTGTAACATTGGCGTTTATCTTGGCGGCTTGAGAAACGACAACCAGCCACGGCGCAAAACTTATCGCCGTCAAACCGAACATTATAAGAATCTGTCTGATTTTCAAACGCTGCAAAACCAGTACGGCGAAAACTTCCGCCAAGACGACAAACCAACCGAAATAATGCGAGTAAACGAGTAGGATATTGACAAAAGTTAAAAACCAGATGCCTTTGCCGACATTTAGAAACCGCGCCAGCAGCCACATCGAAAAAAGCGACAGACACAGCAGCAGACCATACATTCGGACTTCTTGCGCGTATTTAAGAAGCGAACCACTCACGGCTAAAAATGTTAAAGAGAGCGCGATTGTCGGATAATTTAATTTCAGCTGGCGACAGAGAAGATAAAACGGAATTAAAGCGAGGATTGAAAAAAATACGGAAAAGAATCTGAGCCAAAAAAGACTTTCTCCGCCAACTGAAATCCAAAGTTTGAGAAAAACGTAAAAAAGCGGCGGATGAATCAAATCCTGCGCGACAAACCAAAACAGATTTTGCCAATCGCGCAAAGCGGCGTGGACGCTGAAAATCTCGTCAAACCACAGACACGAATCGGTTAGATGCCAAAATCGAATCAGAACATAAACAAGACAAATGAAGGCGAGAATGATGAGCCAAGATTTTTCGTTTAATTTCATTCACACTCAAGCAAACACGACTCGCATCCAATGACTTGTTATTCTGCCTTTTTCTGTTGCCGTCCTTGATAACATACAGTATCAATTTGTGTTTTGGAAAAACTACAAGCAGAAATTGAATAATGCGAATTAAGGGTTGAAATTGGACTTGAATTTTTGCCAAGGTCGCAATGCCAACGGCGTGACCTTTTGTTTTCAAGATGGACATTTTTCAACACTTGATTCGCATTAGTTGTTAGCCGTCGCTAATTTCCGGCAATGCGATAATTAGCAATCCTCACATCTGTATTGTTTATCGAACTCGCATTATCGCGGGTGCTGGTGCCGGTTGGAAAATCGCTAAATATGATTGACGGATTGGAAAAATAGGCGCGGCGTGTGCAACCCGATGTGCAAGGGTTGGAGTAAGACATCACGGTGCGGAAAACGCCGTTCACATAATGCCCATAACTGTAGGAGTAAGTTCCGCCACTGCCGTCTTCGGGATTGTGTGCGCTTCCCATATTATGTCCGAGTTCGTGGGCGAAAGTTAAATTTCCAACCGCGCAGGTTCTCGAAGTAACTGTAAAAGCGTTGCTTTGATTGCCGTTTACACTGCCCATCAAATAACCGATTCCGCAGCCGCCGCCCGTATTTGAAAGCAACGCTACCAAGTCGGCGCGGTATTGGTTTCGCAGACCAGCGACCAGCGCGTTGGCGCGTAAACCGGAAAGTTCCGTGCTTAACGAGCCGGTTTCGTCAATCGGAGATAGTTGCGCGTTGACCAGCCGCACACGCTGGGTAATTTGGCTGTTGATGTAAGCCGTGTTGGTCGAGTCAATTGCTTGTTGGGCAAAATTTTGAGCTTGTGCGTCGCCGCCGAGCGAGATGCTCACGCTGCTTGTGTAAAGCACTAAAACATCAATCGTATTGCCGCTATCGGCATCGGAAGTGCCGGTATCGTTATCGTTAGTTTCGTGTGCTGACACTATCGGATTTTCAGTTTCATTCTCGAATCCGTCCGATTTAATCTCGCCCGCGCAATCGGGAAACTTGCTTTGGTCGAGTTTGACCAAAATTTGCCGTCCGGCTTTTGAAACGATTTCATAAACCGCATTTCCCGCATAAATCAAACCTGCCACCGAACCATCATTGAAAGTCAAAACTACGTCGCCTGACAGTCCGCCCTCTTTTAACTTTCCACGCCAAGTAAAACCGCCGTTGCCGTGAATTTCAAAACCTTCCGTTTTTCTTTGCACGGCGATGTGCATTTTACCGTCCGGCAAGGGAAAGCTTAGCCGCTCCGAATTTATTTGACTAAGACTTGTCAGATTAAAGGTAATCTCGCTTTCGCTGATTGCGGCAATCGAACTTTTTTCGTCGTCGGCTAAGTTCGACAATGTTTCACCCAAACTAAAAAGCGGAATTTGCCCTTGCCCATTCATCTTTGGTGAAAAGCTGTAAATGTAAAATACGGCGACGAAAAATATCGCCGCAACCGTAATCGAAATTCTTCCAAAATTTGCTTTCAAATTGTTTTTCATTTTTATTTCTCCCTATAATTTAAGTCTCGCCTTTAGGCGAGTTTTCGTTAATTATCAATGTGAACCAAGAATTAGAAAACCCCTCAGTTCGTTTTCGGTTTGCTGACTATCTCAGTTGCAGAAAATGCGGAAAAGCCCCGAAGCAAAGAATTTATAATCTCACACCGTCGCAAAGTTTGCCGCGAATACTTGTATAAAAAAGCGGCACTTCTGAAAATTTGTCTGTTTCCAAACAATAAGACAGACATTTATCAAAGGGTTTTGAATAGATATGCAGACTGACGGCGCGGCTTTCAAATTCGGGCAAATTGAGGATTTGATGAATCGGTTCTTCGAGTTCGACTTTGGCGGTCAAACAATCAGACAGGTCGAAATTGTCGGTTTTTTCTAGTTTACACAACCAATTTTTCTCATCAATTTCAACGGCGCGAAAGTTTTGCCCGCGCAGTTTGCCAAGCGGAACGCTCATCCAACAATTTTGGTCGGCGTGGTTATGAACGCGGGAAATTTGTCCGCTTTCCCAACAGAGCGTCATCAGTTCAAACCGTGCGTCTTTGTAAATCAAGTTTCGCGTATAACAGCGTTCGCTCCAAAAGAAAAAAGGCGCAATCGAATCAATCTCAATCGGATTTTCGCTCAGAAATTGATAGACATTATCACAGGTAAAATCCGCGTCGGAGATTCCGCACAAGCCTTCAGTTAGATTTTCGATTTTGACGGTTCTCATAAAGCAAAATTAACAGGGATGGAGATGATAGACAAGGATAAAAAGTGAAAAGTGAAAAACTAAAAGTGAAAAATTAAAACGAATAACCTTTCACTTTTCACTTTTAGTTTTTCACTTTTTTCCCGCTTTTTGCAAAAAGTCAACAAATTCCTGTGTGTTTCGCGTCAAGCCGGCAAATGTGGCAATCGTTTTGCCATCGCCGTCCATTATGGCGTAAAACGGTAAGGCGACGGTTTGAAAAGTTGTTTCCTGAAATTCCTGCTGTTTTGTATTATTTTCGCTGCCGTCGTCGGTATAAAGCCGCGCCAAGACAAATTTACTCAACTCGGTTTCGACTTCTTTTTTGGTGAAAACATTAGCTTCCATCCAACGACAATTGGTGCAGGTGTAGCCGGTGAAATCTATGAATACGAATTTGTTTTCAGACTTTGCTTTGGCTAACGCGCCTTCATAATCGTTGTCCGTCCATTTGAGATTTTCTTCGCCCGATTTATTAAAAAAGTTACGGGAAGTTTCGGTTTCAGGCGGCAAAAACGATTCGAGTTCGCCGAGTTTTGCGCCGAAAAGTCCGGTCAATAAATAGAAACTTATCGCCAAACTCAAAATCGCCGACATAACGCGCATCGCGCCGATTCTTTCGGGCTTGGAATCGTGCGGCAGTTGGAATTTGCCAAGCAGATAAATCGCTAAAATTATGCCAATCGCAATCCAAACGGCTAAGACAAAGGTGCGTGTAAAAATTCCCCATTTCCAAATTAAATCAACATTGGAGATAAATTTCATCGCCGCCGCGACTTCCAGAAAGCCCATCGCAACTTTGATGGAATTCATCCAACCGCCGGCGCGTGGAAGCGTCGAAACTAGTTGCGGCGCAAGCGCGAGAACAAAAAACGGCAGGGCGAAAACGCTCGAAAAAGCCAACATTCCGAGAAGCGGCAATTGCCACGCGCCGTTTGAAGCGGAAACAAGAATCGTGCCGACAAACGGCGATGTGCAAGTAAAAGATGTCAGCGTAAAGGTCAAACCCATCAGCAACGCACCGATAATTCCGCTTCCTTCGCCTTCTTTACTGCGCGTCAAATTGTCGAGTTTGGTCAAAACGCCCGTCGGAATCGTGATTTCATATGCGCCGAAAAGATTAAAGGCGAAAAAGAGAAAAATGCCCGTAATTAGCAGATTGACCCACGGATTTGCCGCAAAAAGATTTATTCCCGCCGCGCCGACAAAAATCGCCAAAAGCATTCCGAGAATCGTAAAAGTTCCGATAATTCCGAGCGAATAAACCGTCGCAAGTTTGACGGCTTTTGCGCGATTTCCCGACGAATGATTGGTAAAATATGAAACCGTAATTGGAATCATCGGAAAAACGCACGGCGTTAAAAGCGACAGTGCGCCCAACGTCGCAGCAAGCCAGAGAAAAGACCATAAGTCAGTGGTCAGTGGTCGGTGGTCAGTGGTCAGTTGCTCGTTGCTTGTTGTTTGCGATTCTTTAGTTTCGCTTGGCTGACGACTGACCACTGACGACTGACCACTTTTTTTCACATCTTCAAATCCTGCAAAACTGACTTTAACGGTTTTCGGCGGCAAACACACTTTGTCATCGCAAACTTGAAATCTGACATTGACCGCCAAATTATCGCCGTTGGTTTCGCTCGTCGCTTTTATTGGTAAAGTAAATTCGGCTTTTTCGGCAAAAAACTTGGTGTCAATTTCAAAATTCGGGTCAAACTTTGTAATCGGTGCGGGTGAAATTATTTTACCGTCCAATTCAAACGGCAGATTTTCGGCAACCGTGATTTTTGTCGGATAAGGTCCGCCTTCGGGTTGTTCGACAGCGTAAAGATGCCATTCGCCTTCGATTTTTGCTTTTAGTTTGGCTTGAAATTTCTCGCCCGTTTGAAGGGTTTTGCCTTTTGCATCGGACTCGAGCGACCACGAAACTGGATTTTGTGCGAAAGAAATTATCGGCAAAGTAAAAATTGCGGCGACAAAAATTATAAACGTTGTTAGGCGAAAATTCTTGAACATATTTTCAAACGGTTTGCTGTAACATTTTATCATCATTTGAACTTAATATGCGAAAATCGAAACGGTTTATTCCTAATTTTTTGAAGTCCGTGCAAATTAAAAATGTGAAAAATACCATCTCGCAAATCTCAAATTCAACTATTTTATCCGCCAATAATCGCAAACTCCATTTGGCACGTCCCGTAGGCATGTCTGAACAAGCCAGTGCTGTAATAGCGCGCTCGTTGCTCGCCATCAATATCTATCGGACGACTCGTGCGAGACTTATCTTGCAAAAAATCTAATCCACTTTTCAGATAATTATTGCGCCAAGCGGAAAGCCGCTTGAAACCAGTTAAAATCAGAACCGTGTAAGAAGAGTTACTTACCGCC
>MWWA01000482.1_pt1 | contig 10411 bp, 7 predicted proteins | sample 1047341 | NCBI WGS metagenome assembly MWWA01 (sample SAMN06349978, study PRJNA376086) | soil metagenome | isolation source: MS5-1 sample Antarctic (ecotone) soil | place: Antarctica | collected 2015-01-13 | reverse complement strand
GTGCAACACCCTGCGCTCTGGTTATTTAAAAGTCTGGAATGCGCTGAATTGCTCCATCTTAGGTATGATGATTCTTCAAGTTACAAACAGGAGCAATGAGGCGCGGCAGCCACCCAAATGTTGTAAGATTAGGCCTGGAATTTCATTTTGTGAGGAAACCTGGATCTATTTGAACCAGTACCTGCTTCTTGTTGCCCGCAGATCGCGCTGATGAACGCAGAAGACCAATCAGCGAAAATCTGCGTAATCTGCGGGAGGCTTTTTGTAGCCTGTTCGCAAGGCTTCCGGCAACGCTCAAAAAGGTTGTCGGCCAGGTACGAGGCCGCCGGCCTGAGGCAAATAGCTTAAATCAAAGCGATGTTTTATTTTTTACCGGACAGCAGTGATCGGGAATTCATCCAATTGGAAAGCGATTAAAACTTCTGCTACGGGTCCCCGCGAAAATTTTCTTTAGGTTTAAATATAACCAAGCGGAGACCCGTCGGAAAAGGAAAAGGCAAGGATAGGAGAGGGTCGTTTATTTTTAATGAACCACTGATGGCCTGAAAAAAAGCTTTTATTGATAAGTTTGCACTACACGGTATACAAAACGCTCTACTTCTCCTACCACGCCCGACTCTGCCCGCCGCTGTTTGATAAGGTCTGAATTCCAAAAAGCTTCAGCCCTGGCAGAATCGTTTATAGCCACTACCAGTACTACTTTACGGTTATCATCCACATCATGCCCATAGGCCCTGTCGGTAAGGCCATTTTCTGTCCTTGTTTGTCTTGATGCCTCAAAAGATGTCTTCCATGCATCCCAGTCTTTTACAGTAAAAAAAGTCATAGCACGCAACTCCGACATATTGGGCGACATGTCCTGGTAAACAACTGTTGTAAAGTTAAATTTTGGTGTGCCTGTTACATGCCCTTTTTGCAGGGCTGATTTAAGAGAAGCGTCTTTGGTAAAGTTTTTTGCTTTTGCCATATCATCTGCTTTCACCGCTACCATTATTGTGCTGGTATCTTCCACACCACGGCCAAGTACAAGATTGTGAAGGCCGTTAGCGGTGCGCATAGAATCCCTTGTATCGTACAAAGACCTCCATTTAGCATAATCGGAAACTTTGTAGCGGACTACAACTATGTTTTCAGGTGTAGTAATAATGTTTGATGTTGTGTCTTTACTTAAGGTGTTTGTATTGGCTGTGCTATCTGTTTCAGAGCTGGTTGAAGTTGTAGCATCTCCGCATGAAATCAACAATAGAGAAATGGCTGCACACAGAAGTGCAAAATAAATTTTTGGCTGGTTCATTTTTTGATTTTTTTAATTGATAATAGAGGGCTGGGGGGTGGTAATGCAAGGGGTAAGAATATTAAATATAACAAAATCAAACACAGCAAAAAATTTTATTCTTTGAATTAAGCAACTAGTAAATTACGTTCACTACTATTAAAATTTCTTTTATAAAAGAGACTTGTCTGGAAAGAAGATGGATTTAAAATAAGAATAGAAAATATAATTTTTTCTGTCACTGCAATGCAGGCAATCTCATATTTTAATTGGGAAGCAATGTAATAACTTCTGCTACGGGCAACGCAAAGATTTTTTTAAGTTTGAATATAACAAAGCCGGAAAAGAAAAATGCATTAGGCTTCCAGGTTTTAGCCAATGGCTAATGTTACTTGTGTGTGAGTTTTATTTCTACCCTTCTGTTCTGACGGTGGTCGGCTTTGGAATTACCATCAACCGCAGGATCAAGTGCTGCAAAAGATTTTGTAACGAGCTGGGTTGTTGGCGCACCATAAGCTTTCAGCAAGTCTGCCACAGCCTCTGCCCTGCGCTGGGAAAGCCGTTCGTTAATTTTCGCGGTGCCTGTAGGGTCAGTATGTCCTGTAATATTTGCCAGCAATGTGTTATCCTTTTGTAAGATACCGGCTAGATATTTCAGCGCCGTACGGTAGATGGGCCCCACCGTAACCTGGTTAACACCGAACAACACTATTTCTGGGGGCAGGGTCGTATAGTCAAAGGGTGCCGTTTTTTTTTCAACAACTGCCGGCAGATTTGTGGCCACCGGGCTGACTACAATAATTGGCGCAGCTTGTTCAGGAGCGGCTAGAACCACGGTATCCCTGATGTAAACAGTATCTGGCGAACGGCCGAGCGTATTTGGGGCCTGCACAGGTACGTAAACCACTCGCTCATTTACAGCGTTATTATTTTGCGACTGTGGTACGGTGATCACTGGGGCCGGGCGTCTGCGATCGATACGGTTGGCATCATTGAGCCGGTCGTTCAGCCGGGCAATGTCTTTTGAAAGTCCTAATGCCTCCTGTTGGTACGCCCGATAAAGTGCTGCCTGCTGTGTTTGCAAATTTTCAATGTCCTTTCTGCGCTGCTGGTCCATGGCGCTTTCTGCATACAACTGTTCAGCAGCAGTAATTTGCGTTTGGTCTCGCTGCATCACTTCTTCTTTCTTCACTTTTTCGTTGCGTGCCACTTCGCCCGGAGGTTGCGGTGTTTTCAATCGCACTGTATCGGCATTTAACCTTTTAGCAGAATCTGCGGTACGCAGCAAACGTTGTTGATTGAGTTTGATCGTTTTGCCCGCACTGTCTATTTTTAATTGTAGCTGCTGCATGGCAGCAATGAGTGAATCGATCTGCATCCTCTTAACCTGCAAACTATCAAACACCACGAGGTCCAAACTGTCCCTCCGGGTTTGAGTAAGGCTGTCACCAGCAGCAATTTGTTGCTGGGTCATCAATTGGTTTTGGCGAGTAGCGGCGGCACCTTCGACTTGCGCGGGTTGTTTACCATCAATCATCCCAGTGCTCACTGTACTATCAGCCGTACTATAATAGTTGTTGATGATGATAATGATTCCTTTTGAGCCTGCATTTTCATAAATATTTCCGTTTTTGTAATTCATCAGTAACTTGCCTGAATAGGCCAGACTGTCTTCTTTGTTGTTAGCTGGAGGAGGTTCCTTATCACTACGTGCAAAAACGTTTTCAAGTATACGGGAACTTTTATTTGGCTTGCCATAAGTGATCCCCAATTTCAGCCCCAGGTGTATATCTGCAGCCCTTAGATTTTCATTAAAAAGCATACTACCCAAGTTACTGCTGCCCACGAACAGCGGACCGCCGCGAAGGGTTAGGCCAAGGCTGTGTCTGCTGAAATTAGAAATATCATTTCGCTGGGCCCAGGTGTAAGGAATGTAGATACCAAAGCGCCTTCGCTCATAGCGCGGCGTGATGGTAACAAAACCATATTTATCGAAACGGCTTCCGTCACTTTTGCCCAGTTGCACCGGATGGTAGCTCATGAGGTTGAGGTAGAGCCCTTTTACAAAGCGTACATCTGCCTGTATGCTTAAAGCAGTTGGCAAATAAACATGATATCTTCTTGGATCGTTGGGCAAAGCAGTTACCCTGGCCGCCAACGCTGTATCAAAATCGCTCAGATTATTGTAGTTGGCATTTTTCAGTTTCCAGTTTTGAATGTTTGCAGAAAAACTGTTTACGTTTGCAGGTTTATTAAATGTGAACCGGCCGGCATCGAGCAGTGATACCCCTAATTTAAAAATATACTTGTTCAGATCACGACGTTGAACGTCGTAAGACGGATCTTCATTTTTGCCCAGGTATTTCACTTTGTTCAATGCTCCACGGTACTCGTACACCAGGCCTGCATCAAAACCAAAAGCATTTGCATCAGGCCGGAAGTTTTTATCAAAGACAATATCATAACCCGCATTTTCATTGTGATCATATCTGAACAACGGGGTTTGAAAATTAAAACTGCTGTCGGAATTCACCTTCAGCTTCAGGTTGTCACTTCCTAAATTCATTGAGGCAATGCCGCCAAGATATTTTCCTGTAAATGCAGCTTTGAGAAAATGTTTGTTAGAAGAAAAAAGTACCCGGCCGTAAGTAAGCCCGAGCTCTGCCCAGTTGAGCGCTTTCACGGTTACGCCCGAAGCATCAATGTCGGTGTTGTTTAGTGGCGGAAAATAAAAATTATTGAAAGCCATTTTTGCAAGGTCGGCACTGATATTCCTGCCCTGAACCTTTGACCGCATCTGCATATTGAAAGCAATGGCAGATTTTCTGCCTGTGGTAGCCATAAAACTCAAAGGCAACTGCACCCGGTTATTGATGTTGAAAAAAGCTTTTTCACCGTTATCCAGTTTTCCTTCCGACAAATAGCGTGACTTAAATTCAGAATAACTATTGAAATTGTTTTTGTTGAATTTGAGGATCGCATCCCTGTTTACGAGGAAATAATTATTGCTGTAATTAAAGCCGGTAGAGAAGATGTTTATGTCGAATTTATGACGGCTGTCAACAATGCTTGCCGGTTGCAGCATTACACCCGTGACGCCTGCATAGTTGCCGGTGCTTAAGCCCAGAAAGTCCTGGCAAAAAACATCTGTACAAAAACTGGCGTATAGGAGGAATAGTATCGTAATTTTTCTTATCATTTTTTTCTTTAGGTTTTTGGCGTACGCAAGTGAACAATAAATAACGATGTGTGAGAAAAGTGCTTACTGAAAGTTACGATAGTTCTGCCAAAACACGAGCTACATAAACATTTTTAATTAAAAGGTAATGAATGCTTTTGCAGCATTTGTTGCAGCTTAGCCCGTGGCGTTGTATATGATAACATGGAACATCATTGGCTCCACTTTTTTTTCAAGAAAAAAGGTGGGAGGCATTAACGATGGGATTAGTTTATAATCCTGCATAGATCAATTTCGGTCTGGTTATGCCAATTCAGAAAATCTTTCCGGACAACAGTGGATTCTGATTTGCAAACCCTTTCCTGCTGCGCAGGTAGGTTAAGGAAACAGGAAGCAGGAAGTGACCATTAATATATTTTTACTTTCTTCAAAAAATTATTTCTCATAGTAAATAGGTTGCAATCAACACTTCTAAGTTTACATTCTAAATCATTTATTATGCCTATCAACAAAGTCTACAACCTGATCATTCTCGATGAAAGCGGCTCCATGGAATCTATAAAGAAAGCCACCATCCAGGGTTTTAATGAATTACTACAATCCATAAAACATTCACTGATTACCCTTCCGCAGATCGGGCAGTTCGTGAATTATTATTCATTTAACGGTAGCGCAATAAAGGAATTGCTGCCGGTGAGTGATGCCAGCATGTTGAATTATTTAAATGAAACCAACTACCAGCCGGATAACATGACGCCCCTTTATGATGCGATCGGGTTGGCGGTGAACAGGCTGAAAAAAAGCATTGAACACCAGGCAGATTATTCCGTTCTGGTGACCATCCTGACCGACGGCGAGGAAAATGCTTCAGTAGAATACACACATAAATCTATTGCCGGACTGATTGCTGATCTTAAAAAACAAGGTTGGGTATTTACCTATATCGGTGCCAACCACGACGTTGAAAAAACCGCCTTTAGCCTGAACATCAATAACCATCTGCATTTTGAAGCAAATGAAGAAGACATGAAACAGATGTTTGAAATGAACACCAACAGCAGGACAAGGTATATGAACAGGATACAGTCCGGGGATGTTAATCTTCAGGAAGATTTTTTTGATGAAAATAAAGACCGCTCATCCAAACCGCAATAACGTATAAGCCCTGAAACTACAAAATGAAAAGAGCGACTCACTTAAGGGTCGCTCTTTTTTAAATTCATGATTTTATAAAAAACAATAAATCAATCAACAATTAAAATGATCGCTGCACATTTTTAAACTCGGATCCTTCCTTCCACGCCGGCCTTGCCGTTCCATTGGCAACCATCTTTCCCACCATAAACAACAACTTCAGGTCCTCAACAGCGCCTTGCAGGTTCCACGAAGCATCATATTCATCGGAAGGGCGGTGGTAATGCTTTTCACGGTACTCCTCATTTTTCTTTTTTCCAAATCCGGCTTCTTTTCCCGTTACCTGCACACCACTTTTAATATACAGGGCCGGGATGCCTACTTTGGCAAAATTGAAATGGTCTGAACGATAGTAATAGCCTGCTGCCGGGCTTTGTTCAAACTCAATATTCCGTCCCAGTTTTTCTGTGGCCACTCGTAAACTGTCTTCGAGGCTTGACTGCCCCTGTCCAATGATACTGAGGTCTGTAGTAGCACCGTAATAATTTAATCCATCCATATTAATGTTGGCAAGGGTTTGCCGCGTTGGATAGACAGGATTTTGCGCATAATAAGCCGATCCCCAAAGTCCCTGCTCTTCCGCTGTTACGGCAAGAAAGACAATCGTGCGGTCGGGTTTTGTTTTCATGCTTTTGAAAGCACGCGCCAGTTCAATTAATCCTGCCGTGCCGGAAGCATTATCAAGAGCGCCATTATAAATACTGTCGCCTTTGTCATCGGGTTTTCCAATTCCAATATGGTCCCAGTGTGCTGTGTAAACAATGTATTCATCCGGGAATTTTGCGCCGGTAATTTTTCCGATCACATTCTTTGTTGTATTGTATGTGGCACTAACGGTCATGGATGTGGTAAGTTTCAAACCAAGTGGTTTGGCCTTAAAACCTTTTTGCGCGGCTTTAGTGAGCAGCGTGGAATCCTGTCCGGCTGCCTGAAGCAATCGCCTGGCTGCAGGTGTTGACACCCATCCAACCACATCGCAATAGGGAACATTTTTTCCGCGATCGTCGAGCCTTAAACGCGAACCATTCCAATTGTTTTGAGAAACGGAGAACGGATAAGAGGCTGCTTTGGTTTCGTGTATCACAAGGCAACCTTTGGCACCCTGACGCGCTGCTTCTTCAAATTTATAAGTCCATCTTCCATAATAGGTCATGGTATCGCCTTTAAACAAACTGTTGCCGGTACCATACCCGGGATCATTCACCAAAACCAATACAATTTTTCCTTTTACGTCCAACCCTTCATAATCATTCCACCCTCTTTCGGGCGCATACACTCCATAACCTGCAAATACCAGTTCATCACCATTCAGGCGGATGATGCTGTCTGTTTTTTCTGTCCAGATAACATAGTCATCAAATCCTTTTAGGTTAAAACTCCCCTGAGCCGATCGCACCTCCATTACAGAATCGGCGGTGGTAGCAATATTTACCATGGGTACATCCTGGAAATAGCTGTTGCCATTACCCGGTTCCATCCCAACAGCAGCAAACTTTTGCTGTAGCCAGGCAAGCGATTTTGTTTCACCTTCTGTAAATGGTTTTCTGCCCTGCATCGAATCATGTGAAAAGGATTGGATATTGGCTGAAAGCGAATCAGCACTGAAGGCTTCAAATCCTTCCTCGGTATAATTTGCGCTTTCCAGTTTTTCTTCCTGTCCGCAGCTCGTAAGGATGAAAAGGAAGGAGAAAAGCAATAGCGGCTTAAATGAAATATGCATAGTTTATTAATTAAAATTCAATTGAAAATAAGATTTCTCTGATGATCAGGGAAATCAGCATTTAGAATCACATCTACAGGTAATGTTTTCAAAAGCCGTTTTTGCAAAGTTCAATGTGGTGCTTTACATTGCATTTTAATTGAAATACATCCACACCAGGTGCCACCACACATACATGCATGCTATGATCTTCACAAACTGATTCGTCATTCATCAGGAAAGTTCTTCCTTTCCTATTGCAGTTTTCAATTTCTTATTTCACATTTGTGTTGCCAAAACAAATTCTCATGAATAGTGATCAACTGTTTTCTATCTGCAATACCCTGGTATTGCCGGGATGGGTTCTATTGGTTCTTACTCCTAAATGGAAATGGACAGAGCGTATTATAATTGGGGTAATTATACTGTTGCTTTGCCTGTTGTACACTTATTTAGTTATCCAAAATTTCCGGGCCGATGATTTTGCTGGTTTCGGTAGTCTTGCCGGGGTTATGGAATTATTCAGCGATAAAAATATGGTGTTAGCCGGATGGATACATTACCTCGCTTTCGATTTATTAGTCGGATTTTTTGAAGTAAAAAATGCGCAAAAGCATACCATACATCATTTGCTGGTAATACCATGCCTGCTACTCACCTTTATGCTTGGCCCTTTAGGATTTTTACTATTTATTATTATCCGAGCCATTACCACCAAACAATATTTTTCGGTTTTTTCATAAATGCTATTATGAAATATACATTGCTGGAATTAAAAAAGCGGAATGAATTCCTTTATTATTTTGGATGGGTAAATTTTACCGGAGCCCTATTGTGTATTCCATTCATGTGGATAGATAATACAATGATTCTTGGTATCAATGCATGGATTAAACCGATGAAGTTTTTTTTATCCATAGGCATTTATTGCTGGACGATGGGTTGGTTATTATTTTATCTCAACGCACCGGGAAAAATAAAACCATTTAATTACATGGTACTGGTCGTGTTTGTTTTTGAACAGTCGTATATATGTTTCCAGGCGGCAACAGGGCAAAAATCTCATTTCAATTTTTCATCGGCGTCTACAATCTTACTTTATAGTTTAATGGGCCTTGCCATCACGATTCTTGTAGTTTGGACAGCCTATTTTGCTTTCCTGTTTTTTAGAAAAAAATTTCCTCAACTCACTGGTTCGTACTTATGGGGGATACGGTGTGGAATAGTAATTTTTGTTTTCTTTTCCATGGGTGCACATTTTATGGCATCTTCGGTGGGCCATACGGTGGGCGCCCCCGATGGCAGCTCCGGGTTACCCTTTGTAAACTGGAGTACAACTTATGGAGACCTTCGCGCCGCACATTTTTTTGGCATGCATGCTTTGCAATTGTTGCCTCTGTTCGGGTATTATATCAGCCACAATGCACGTACTACGATTATTGTTTCTATTATCTATTTTGTAGTATGCGTTGCTGTATTTGTGCAGGCAATTGCAGCAAGGCCATTATTAAGTATATAATTTGCCTGTAGCAGTAAGTATATGTTCTTCTTAAACTGCTGTTGAACTGAGCCTGTCTGCCGACAGGCGTAGCAACTATGCTTCATCACGGCTTATATGCCTTTTTTGCCAACTCCCAAACGGAGCATAGCCATTTTTTGGCTTCACCAACTGGCGGACTTTTTAATTTTCTGGAACCAATTGCCGATGCTACAGGCACACCATCAGTTAAATCCCTGCCCTTGTTTCATTATCACTCCTCTGTAGTATAAAATCTACCATTATAAGCATCCATGCCATGTTCATGCCTGTCAAGTCCTTCCTTTTCTACTTGGGCAGGTACGCGTATGCCAATAGTTTTCTTTAATAAATAAAATACAAGTGCCGAAAAAGAAAAGCTGAATAATGCAATGATCCCAATTCCTATTGCCTGGCTGAATAATTGATTCAAGCCTGCTTTTTCGCCTATAATACCTACAGCTAAAGTACCCCAGATGCCACATACCAAATGTGAGGGAATGGCCCTTACAGGGTCATCTATTTTTAACCGTGCCAGTAATACTTCAAAAAACACTACCAATAAACCTGCTACAAATCCTATAATAGCAGCCTGGTGTGGCAACAATAGATTAGCTGCAGCTGTAGAGCTAACTAAAGCGCCAAGTATACCTGATATAAAAGCAGGAAGATTGTGTGTTTTTAAAAAATACATGGTGGAGAGCCATGACCCAACGGCACCGGAAGCGGCAGCAATAATAGTATTGAGTACCACCAGTGATACAACTTGTGGGTCTGCTGAAAAAACAGAACCGGCGCTAAAACCAAACCAGCCAAACCATAAAAGAAAAATACCCATGGTAGCAAGCGGCATACTATGCCCGCGAATAAAATTGTTCTTCCCGTTTTGGAACCTGCCCAGTCGGGGACCAAGTATTAATGCACCAGCAAGCGCTCCCCAACCACCAACAGAGTGTACTAAACTGGCGCCTGAAAAGTCGTAAAAAGGGGTGGACAAAGTGCTTAGAAAACCACCACCCCATAACCACATGCCAATAACAGGATAACAAAAAGTGACGAAGAGTATAGAATAAATAATAAAACTTTTAAACTTTATCCGCTCAGCTACTGCGCCCGATACAATAGTGGCAGCAGTAGAAGCAAACATGGCTTTAAAAGAAATTAAAGCCCAGAAAGGAAATTTTATTTCGTACAGGTGTGCTTCATCAGCGCCTTCGTGACCCCACCCGCTAAACCCTATCCACCTGCCTGCATATTCATCGCCGGGATACATCAGGTTGTACCCGATATATGTAAAGCTAATAATACCAATTACTGGTACAATAATATTTTTAAACAGTATGTTGATGGTATTTTTTGACTGAGTAAGCCCCGCTTCAAGGCAGGCAAACCCCATGTGCATAATAAATACCATCATGGTACATACCAGCATCCATATCGTATTTGATGTATAAATACTCTCCATTATGTACCGGCTGCAAAAAGCATACTTGACCAGCTACCGGATTTGTCTAATTATATTCGGCCCTTGTTGGTTTAAGTGTTTCAACG
>MWWA01000481.1_pt1 | contig 10421 bp, 9 predicted proteins | sample 1047341 | NCBI WGS metagenome assembly MWWA01 (sample SAMN06349978, study PRJNA376086) | soil metagenome | isolation source: MS5-1 sample Antarctic (ecotone) soil | place: Antarctica | collected 2015-01-13 | reverse complement strand
TTCATGAGCGGCCCGGCAAACACACCGTATTTCGGTGATTACCCTGCGGACTTTTTTGATTTCATCGTGATCGACGAATGCCATCGAGGCGGCGCAAACGACGAAAGCACCTGGCGCGCAATCCTCGAGTATTTCTCGCCAGCCGTACAACTCGGATTGACCGCGACGCCAAAACGCATCGTCAACACCGACACCTACAAATATTTCGGCGAGCCGGTCTACATCTACTCGCTCAAGGAAGGGATCAATGACGGCTTCCTCACCCCCTTCAAGGTGAAGCAAATCAACACGACGCTGGATGAATACGTCTACGTCCCCGATGACCGGGTGATGGAAGGCGAAGTGGAAGCCGGCAGACTCTACGTCGAGGCGGATTTCAATAAGATCATCGAGATCAAGGAGCGCGAAAAAAAACGCGTCGAAATCCTTCTGAACGATATCGATCAACGCGAGAAGACACTCGTCTTCTGCGCCTCGCAGGATCACGCGCTCGCCGTACGTGATCTGATCAATCAGATGAAGACGAGCAAGGAACCGAACTACTGCGCCCGAGTCACCGCCAATGAAGGCGCACGGGGCGACCAGTTCCTGCGCGAGTTTCAGGATAACGAAAAGACTATCCCAACCATCCTCACAACTTCGCAGAAACTCTCGACCGGCGTCGACGCGCGGAACGTCCGCAACATCGTCCTGATGCGCCCGATCAACTCGATGATCGAGTTCAAGCAGATCATCGGACGCGGGACGCGGCTCTACGATGGCAAGGACTACTTCACGATTTACGATTTCGTGAAGGCGCACCACCACTTTAATGATCCGGAGTGGGACGGCGAGCCGCTCCAACCGGAACCTAAGATGTGCGCAACGTGCGGCCAGGATCCATGCGTCTGCGAGAAGCTCCCACCGGGCCCTTGTCCGGTCTGCGGGCAACAGCCTTGTGAATGCGAGAAGGAGCCATGCCCCGTTTGCGGCAAGGTGCGCTGCGTCTGCAAGGTAAAGCCGAAAGTAAAAGTGAAGCTCGCGGACGGCAAAGAGCGCGCCATCCAGCATATGATGGCGACGACATTTTGGAGCCCGGACGGGAAGCCCATGTCGGGAGCAGAGTTCCTGAAAAGCCTCTATGGCAAATTGCCGGACTTTTTCAAGAATGAGGAGGAACTGCGCGCCCTTTGGAGCGACCCGACGACACGCAAATCGTTCCTTCAAGCACTGGCCGATAAGGGATTCGGTCGCGACGCCCTCGCCGAGTTGCAACGTCTGATCGACGCCGAGAAGAGCGACCTCTACGACGTCCTCGCTTACGTCGCTTATCTCTTGCCTACGCTGACGCGCGAGGAGCGAGCGGCCCGCGCCAAGCTCGCAATCACCGTCGATTTCAATCGCAAAGAGCAAGTGTTCCTGGACTTCGTGTTGTCGCAATACGTGAACGTCGGCGTGGACGAGCTTGCCTTGGAAAAGCTAACGCCTCTGCTCAAACTAAAATACAATAACTCGATGGCCGACGCGGTGAGCGACCTTGGCGCTCCAGAGGAAATCGGCAGGACATTCGCCGGCTTCCAGAAATATCTTTACGAACGAGTCGCTTGACGCCGCGGCTGTCGGAAGGACTATCGCGACTTACGACCTTTTGACAGGCTTCTCAACCACTGAAGGACCTCAGCGAGTGTCTCCGCGGGGCCCTTGGGATAGCTAGGTTTCGTTTGGGGACTTTGACCTGGCGTCTCCCAGTGACTGCCATAGAAGTCGGAGCCGACGATCGTCAATCGTTCGTTAACCTTGTCCCCCGTCATCGTCGCCGAGACGATCTGGTCTGCCAGCAAAAAGCACTCGCGGATCATGGCAGCGGCCGCATCGGCATCCATGTAGACGCCACCCCAGCCGAGATGCAGGAACATGCGCAAGGAACCGAGGACAAGGTAGTATTGTATCGCATAGGAGTTCACGCCATGTCCTGAATGGGAGAGGACGGCGTAATCGTCGCCCACATGAGTTGCGGCCGCCTCCTGGACATAGTAATCCAGGTTGTAAGGTGACATTTGGATCGCACGTGTGGAGAACAACCACTTGCCCTGCTCCTTCAGCTGCAACGCGAGACTGTTGGGGATTGTCGGGAAGGCCAGCCCCGCTTCTTCGAAAAGACGCCTTGCTCTTTCGATGTCGGTCATCGTGCCGGATTGGGGATCAGGCGACATCTTTTGACAAATTCATCCATTGGCGAATCCGTGCCGGTATTTTTGCTAACGTCGTCGCTCCTCCCATAGCCCTTTGCCGCACGACAACTTATTCGAACATCACTTCTAGATCTTTTCCCGTTGGGGCAGGAGCATCGTCAGGCATTTGCAAGCGCCGCCGGCTTTGAGGAACTCGCTCATCGGCAGCGCGTGACAATTAAAGCCGCGTTCGCCTAACGATTCCATCAGTTTGGGCGCGCCTTCCGGCAGGACGACCTCGCGTTCCAAAACGACGGCGTTGCAGGAAAAGTGCGCCGCTTCTTCCTCGACTACGTCGATCAGATTGGGGACATGGTTGCGGATCGCGCGCTGGCCGTATTCATCAAAGGCGGCCGGGAACCAGACCGCTCCGCCGTCCGTCAGCGGGCAGAAACAGGTATCGATATGGTAGAAGCGCGGGTCGACCAGCTCGACGGAGATGACGAGGCAATTAAAAATCTCGCCGACACTGCGATGCGCGCTCACGTCCGTGCGAAATTTGTAGCCGCAGAAAAGCGCGTCGCCGGCAAAGAGGGCGTCGCCTTCGCCTTCGAAAAATTGGTCCTCCGGCAGCCAGACGATTTCATAGCCGTGGGCTGACATCCAATCGGCGAAGAGGGGCGCTTCCGCGGCCCGCTCTTTGTGCCGGAAATTGCTCGGGACAAATTTCTTTCCCACCGCCAGGCCGGCGTTGGCGGTGAAAACCATGTCGGGCAGTTTCGGCTTCGGCGGCACGAGGTTCACGTGGCAGCCGAGACTAACGAGTTTCTCGTGCAACCCGCGCCATTGCGCCTGGACGAGAGGGGTATCGGCGCCGCGGGCCCGGCTCATCCACGGGTTGATTTCGTATTCGATGCCGTAGTGGTCGGGCGGACAGAGCAAGAGGTCGCGCATAAAAATCTACGCCTAACGATCGGCAGCGATGAAATCGGTCAACTCGCGCAGGAACGGCTCGATGTCGGTCACGAGACCAACTGCCTGGAAGCTTCCGCGATCGGCCAGTTTCGTCACCACCCCGGGATTGATGTCAACGCAGAGTGTTTTCACGTTGGCCGGGAGTAAATTTCCGACGGCGATCGAATGCAACATCGTGCCCATCATGACCGCGATCGTCACTCCCTCAATTTTCGCGCGCATCGCTTTCTGCGCCTCGATCGCGTCGGTGATGACATCGGGCAGCGGCCCGTCGTCCCGGATCGAGCCGGCGAGGACGAAGTCGACTCCGTTCTTCACGCAGGTGTACATGATACCGCGGGTGAGCAGGCCACTTTCGACCGCCTGTTTGATCCCGCCGACGCCGCGGACGGCGTTGATCGCGCGCATGTGGTTCTGCGTTCCCTGGTCGGCCAGCGCACCGTGCTCGAGATTCACACCTAACGAAGTCTCAAAGAGCGCGTTCTCGATGTCGTGCACGGCCAGCGCGTTGCCGGCGAAGAGCAGGTTGACGTAGCCCCACTCGATCAATTTCTCGAAATGCTCGGCCGCCCCGGTATGGACGATGGCGGGACCGCCGACCACGAGAATGCGGCCGTTTTCTTCGCGCGAGCGTTTGAACTCGCGCGCCATCTCGCGGATAACAGCACTCTTCGGTTTTTCGACCGAGACGTTGCTCGACATGAAGCCAAAAACATCGGCCCGGGCGGTCGAGCGTTGCAGCGGCACGATCCGGATGCCCTGGTGGCCGACGACGATCTGCATGCCCTTCTTCACCCCGTAAAACTTGATCGGCTGGGCCGTTTTCGCGGCGGGATCGACCACGATCGCGCTGTCCATCAAGGACGGCTTCACCTCCAGCTCGCCGTCGTCGAGCTGAACAAAAGTCTGCTGGTTGGTGGTGACGTAAAAGCCCTGCGGGTAAACGCCGTCGGCCGGCGCGTCGGCCAGTTGCGCGCTCTTCTTTTCCGTCACCTCAGCGCCGTGCTGCCGCATCCGCAGCATGAGCTGGTCGAGCTCGTCGGCATTGGGAGCGCTCACCTCGATCCGGGCAAAACTCTGGTCCGTCCGGTTCTCGCCGATCTTGATTTCGCCGATCTTGAAACTGCTGCCGGAAGCAATGATCTCGTCCAGCACCTTCGGGAGAATGAGTGAGTCGATGATGTGGCCGCGCAGTTCAATGGTCTCGGTTGGCATCGCCGGAACTTAGCCACGGAACGCCTCCGCGCCAGTTGAAGCCGACTAACGAGTCGGGCGGGCCATGCCGTCCTGTTCTCAAAAACGCTGCCGATTTCCGCTTGTCGAGAGCGCGCGCGCGGCTATTTAATGCAGCTTCTGCCAACGCCAACGCCTTGAACGACTCGAAATTATCCAACATCCCCGATCCGCAATCCGGCGAAGGGTTTCGCATTTCCGATGAACCCGTTTTGCGCTCGAAGAGGGGCTCAGGCAACGGTTCCCAAGCCGGCGCTTTCCCCGCCTCCCATGACACCGACCTGCTTTACGTCATCGCCCGCGATCCGAAATCGCTTTTCGTTTACTGGGATCTCAATTGGACGCGCGTCTTCGGCGGGGCCGGGCTTTCCGCGTGCCAGGTGCGGCTGCGACTTTATCGGCAGGACGGCTCGGTCGAGGCGACACGCGAGATCAATCCTTTTCTCGGCCATTGCTACGTCGACGTCGCGACCGCGGACACGGGTTACTACTGTGAGCTCGGTTGTTTTAGCGGCGAAAAATGGACCAGCCTGGTACGCTCCGGGAAAACGGCGACTCCGCAGGACCGCATCTCGGAGGATGTCTCAGCGCAATTTGCCACCCTGCCGCTGCACCTGAGTTTTCAGCGAATGCTCGATATCCTGCGCACGACGGAGGCCGAGGGCGCGACGCTCGCGCACACCGTCGCGGGGTTGCAGGAAAGGGCCGGCGCCGCCGGAGGAAACGGCCAGGCCCGCAACGGCCGCAGCAAGGGAATGCCCGCCTCCGAATTAGCCGCGCTCCTGCAAGCGCCCGAAAATGCCGCGCCAACCCCAGAGCAGCGCGCGCAATGGGCGAATCTGGCCGAAGAACTCGGCAGCTCGAGCTGGGGCGGAGCGAGCGGCAGCGGCTTCGGCGGGAGCAGCCCCGCCTGAGCTGGCGCCAGCCGACTAAAGATTTCGCGGGTCGGGCGAATAAATCTCGTTGCCAGCGGAAGTCGATTACCGCTAATGAGTGGGCGGATGCGAGGGAATCGCATCCTTTGTCTTAGAATTCTCAGCCTAACGACCGCAGATACACCGCCTATGAGCACCGAAAAGAAAACAATGGTATGGGGCACGCGCGTCGGAGTGATCCTGGCCGTCTCGGGTTCAGCCGTGGGTTTGGGAAATTTCCTGCGCTTTCCCGGGCAGGCCGCGGCCCACGGCGGCGGCGCCTTCATGATTCCCTACCTCTGCGCCCTGCTCCTCCTCGCTTTGCCGATCGGCTGGGCGGAATGGGCGATGGCGCGCCACGGCGGCGAACGCGGTTTCCATAGTGGGCCCGCCATCCTCGGCTACGTCGGGCGCGGGCGCATCGCACGCTATTTCGGCATCCTCTCCATCCTCATCCCGATGGTCGTCTACATGTATTACGTCTACATCGAGGCCTGGTGTCTTCGTTATGCCTGGGAATATCTGATCGGCGGCGTTCAGCTGATCGGCCCGGTCGATGAACAGGTGCGGACCGCGGCCACCTTCTTCGGTCACGCGACCGGGACGAACACCGACGGGGTCCTCAACATGAGCGCGGTTTTCTGGCTCATCGTCGTGACGATCAATATCATCCTGGTTTATCGCGGGCTCAGAGGCGGGATTGAAAAATTCTGCCAGTTCGCGCTCCCGGCGATGGCCATTCTCGCAGTCATCGTCCTCATCCGGGTGCTGACGTTAGGCACACCGAATCCAGCCAACCCGGACCAGAACGTCCTGAACGGGCTCGGCTTTTTATGGAACCCGGATTTCTCCAAGCTGACTGATTTTGAGACCTGGCTGGCCGCGGCCGGGCAGGTCTTCTTTAGTCTCTCGGTCGGTTTTGGCGTGATCCTGAACTACGCCTCCTATTTGAAAAAGAAGGACGACATCGCCCTCTCCGGTTTTACCGCGAGCGCGACGAACGAACTCTTCGAAGTCGGTTTCGGCGGCCTGATCACGATCACGGCGGCTTTCGTTTTCCTCGGCGCGAGCGGCGTCGGCGGCGGTTTCGGGCTCGGCTTCCAGACGTTGCCGGTCGTCTTCGCGCAAATGGGCGGGATCGGGCGCTGGGTCGGCTTTGCCTGGTTCTTCCTCCTCTTCCTCGCGGCCATCACCAGCTCGATCTCGATGCTGCAGCCGGTGAAAACATTCTTCGAAGAAGCGCTCGCCATTTCCTCCGGGAAGGCGATCGCGGCGGTCTCGGTCGTCTGCGGTCTGGGCTCGTTCTGGGTCATGTGGTTCAGCAAAGACATGGTTGCACTCAACACGATGGATTTCTGGGTCGGCACCTTCTGCATTTTCCTCCTCGCGACCGTGCAGATCATTTGTTTCGGCTGGGTCTGGGGCGTGAAGAACGGCGCGGCCGAGCTGGACCAGGGCGCGCTCATGAAAATCCCGCGACCGTTTTTCTTCATCATGAAATACGTCGCGCCGGCCTACCTCCTCGTCGTCCTGGTCGGCTTTATCTATTCCAATGGCCGCGCGGAAGCGGCTGGTCTCCTCGGCAATCGCGTCGCTCTCTTGACGGTCGGGGTGATCGTGCTCGTCGTCGTGCTGCTCGTGGCGATGGTGGCAATCGGAGAACGGCGCTGGAAAGCGATCGAGGCGGGACTCGACACGATGGATGGAACAGGAGAGGGTAAAAGGTCATGACTACCAGCGGCTGGATATTTATGTTGTCGTCGCTCACGCTCGTCTGGGTGACCACGATTTGGGCCTACACCCGCTTGCTCAGCGCTCCGCCTCCTGACCAGAGGAAGGACGATTAGCCGCCCCTTGCGGGATTGGCGGCGCGCCGGTCGCCTCGTCACATTGTTAGCTGACCCGACGGTCGTCTTCTTCCAATGATCGCTACCGCTCTCGCCGCTCTCACCGAAACGGCGCCGACCGTTTTCGGCGTGCCGCTCGACTTCATTCTCTTCGGGCTGACCCTGCTCGGAGTCGCGACTTTTCATCATCACACGCTGAAGGTCGCGCTGACCGGGCTCGGTGTGATCACGCTCTACAAAATCCTCTTCACCGGCTTCAAGACCGGCCCCGGCGCCGCGGGATTTGTCGGCCACCTCGGCCACGAATGGGTCATCGTAGTCAATCTCTTCTGTCTCCTCACCGGCTTCGCCATTCTCTCGCGTCATTTCGAGAAAAGCCACGTCCCGGTGGTGCTGCCGAAGATTTTGCCTAACGACTGGAAAGGCGCCTTCGCTCTCCTCGCCCTCGTCTGGATCATGTCGGGCTTCCTCGACAACATCGCCTCCGCCCTCATCGGCGGCGCCATGGCGCACCAGCTCTTCCGCGCCAAGGTGCACATCGGTTATCTCGCCGCCATCGTCGCCGCCTCCAATGCCGGAGGCGCCTGGAGCGTGGTCGGCGATACCACCACCACCATGATGTGGATCGACGGCGTCTCCCCGTTCCTTGTCTTCGAAGCGATCATCGCCGCTTCCGTCGCCCTTTTCATTTTCGGCATCCCGGCCGCGAAGAAGCAGCAAAAGTATTCGCCCATCCTGGCCAAGAGCCATGAACACACCCACATCGACTGGGCGCGCGTCGGCATCGTCGCCCTCATGCTCGTTCTGGCCATCGGCACGAACGTCTACGTGAACCTGAGATTTCCTGAGATCGCCGAGAGCTTCCCCTTCATCGGCGTGGCGGTTTGGGTCGCGATCGCGCTTTCGGTCGTGGCGCGCCGGCCGGATTGGGAAGTGCTGCCGGAAGCCGCCAAAGGCTCCATCTTCCTCCTCGCCCTCGTGCTTTGCGCTTCCATGATGCCGGTGGAAAAATTGCCGCCGCCTTCCTGGCAATCGGCTTTTGGCCTCGGCTTCCTCTCCTCCGTCTTCGATAACATCCCGCTCACCGCGCTCGCCCTGAAACAGGGCGGCTACGACTGGGGTTTCCTCGCTTACACCGTCGGCTTCGGCGGCTCCATGGTCTGGTTCGGTTCCTCCTCCGGGGTGGCTTTGACCAATCTCTACCCCGAAGGCCGCAGCGTCTGGCAATGGATCCGGCACGGCTGGCTCATCCCCGTCGCCTACGTCATCTCGTTCTTCTTCATGCTCGCGGTCTGGCCCTGGCACCCGGATGAACCGCACAAGGAGCGCAAGCTCCGGACCGGGATAAGCGAGCCGGCGCATTAACCGAATGCCGTTTCCGCACCCGAGAGGCGCGTGCTACTCTGGCCGCGTGCAAACTTTTCCGCGCCCTCGCACGGCCATCCGATTCGCCGCCCTGTTGCTGGCGCTGCTTAGCGCCTTCCCCGTCTTCAGCGCGAGCGCGAAACGCCCGCAGCCAGCCCTGGAGAACTCGCAATTCCAGGCCCTGCCGCTCGAGCGTTCGAAACAAAATCACCTTCTGGTCCGGGCCGAGATCAACGGCAAACCGGCCCTCCTCGGGGTCGACACCGGGGCACCCGTGAGCGCGATCTCCGCTTCGCGGAGCAAGCACTTTGGCATGACGGGCATCCCCGGTTCCTCGAAACTTCCCGCCCGCCTCCGGATCAACGGCGGCTTCAATCGCGTCACGATCGCGAAACGCCTCCGCCTCGGCGCCCTCACCCTCATCGATGAGCCGATGGTCGCGATCGACCTGAGCGGACCGGCCCGGGCCGCGCGCGATTTCAAGGAGCAGGAACTCGACGGCATTCTCGGCGCCGACATCCTTTTCCCGACCGAGGCCGTGCTTGATTGTAAAAAGCAGGTCCTCTACATGAAAATCGACCCGGACGCGGAAGGCGCGGTGCCGGGGATCGATCGGCGCGGCTGGAAAAACATGCCGATCCGCGTGACCAAAGGCTGGAACCTCTACGTCGACGGCAATCTGAACGGAAAATCGGCGCAGCTCATGATCGACACCGGCGCCTTCACCACCCTGATCCATCGGCCGTTCGTGCGCGAGATGCGGCTCAAGACGCGCGACACGCCTTACACCTCCGGGGCGGTCAATCTCGAGGAACGCGGCCTCCAGCTCGCCGTCATCCGGCGTTTCGCGGTCGGGCCTTATCTCGTCAAAGGCAAGGAAGTCGGCGTCATGAATCTCGACGGGCTGATCCACGGCGACCTCCTGCAGGGCAAGCCGCCGGTCGCGGGCTTGCTGGGTTCAGAGTTCCTCCGGCGCAATAACGCCATCATCGATTTCGGAAACCGGACACTTTACCTGAAACTCTGATTCCTGCTCCTGCTCCTGCTCTTAATCCTGCTCCTGCTCCTGCTCTCGCTGGGAAGATTAGGAGCAGGAGCAAGAGCAGGACGAAGGAAGGGAGCCGAGAAAAATCGAATGCAAGCCCGCTCCATCCATGCCACTGGTCTGTGCATGAAACCAATCTTGTTCTGCTGCCTGCTCGTCTGCTCCCTTGGCCTGGCGAATGTTCGCGGCCAGGACGCCAACAAACCCGAGGAAAAGAAACCCATGGAAACAAATCAAAAGGAAGTGGCCGTACTCAAGACGAGCGACGGCGAAATGGTCGTCGAATTTTGGTCCGACGTGGCCCCGAAGACAGTCGAGAATTTCAAGAAACTGGCCAAAGAAGGCTTTTACGATGGCACTGCGTTCCATCGCATCATCAAAGGCTTCATGATCCAGGGCGGCGATCCCAACACGAAGGACTTGAACAAGGAAAGCAGCTACGGCACCGGCGGCCCCGGCTACAAAATCCCCGCTGAATTCAACGAGCGCCCGCACGTCCGCGGCGTCCTCTCCATGGCCCGCTCCTCCGATCCGAACTCGGGCGGGAGCCAGTTCTTCGTCTGCCTCGGCACCGCCAGCTCGCTCGATCGCCAATACACCGCCTTCGGCAAAGTGATCAAAGGCCTCGACGTCCTCGACAAGATCGGCACCACGCCCGTCAGCCGCAGCAACAGCGGCGAGAACAGCAAGCCGAACACCCGCGTCTCGCTCGAGAGCGTGAAAGTGGTCCCGGCCGACTCGGTGAAATAGAAGATGTGATGTGTGAATGGTGATCGGTGATTGGGCCGACTGCCTATTCACGATTCACTGATCACCAATCACTTTGCCGCAATGCCGGACGAAACCACGACAAGAGTCGCACTCATCCAGATGCAGTGCGGCCCCGAGCCGG
>MWWA01000480.1_pt1 | contig 10422 bp, 8 predicted proteins | sample 1047341 | NCBI WGS metagenome assembly MWWA01 (sample SAMN06349978, study PRJNA376086) | soil metagenome | isolation source: MS5-1 sample Antarctic (ecotone) soil | place: Antarctica | collected 2015-01-13 | reverse complement strand
GACCACGACAAATCTGCCGAGCGGCAGCTACACGATGACGCCGATCGATTGGTGGAAGAGCAGGAAGACGCCGGCGCGGTATCCGATCGCGTGGCGGATCGCGGTGCCCGGCCAGCAGCTGCAGCTCGCGGTGCGGGCGGTGATTCCGGAGCAGGAGCTGGCGCTCTCGCCGCTGTCGTATTGGGAGGGAGCGGTGGATGTCTCCGGGACGCGCGGGGGACGGAAGGTCTCCGGGCGCGGGTATCTGGAGCTGACGGGTTACTCGGGGCCGCTACGGGAACTTAGCAGGTAGCTCGTAATCGTGCTCCCGCTCCTGCTCGCGCTCGAATTCCGCTCACGTCGCTCGAGCGCGAGCGGGAGCACGAGCACGATTACGAGAGGAGGAGCGTGCCTCTATTGCTGGGTATGCCGCGCGTAATCCATCTCGGCGCCCTTCGGCAGGAGGCGCTTACGACCGCGCTGACGCCGGCGGGCGAGACAGGCGCGCCCCGCTTTGGTACTCATGCGCGCGCGGAAACCGTGCTGACGTTTGCGCGTTCGCTTGGATGGTTGGTAAGTGCGTTTCATAACTAAAGCCCCCGCTCCGGCGGTGGAAGAGCGGCTACTCTAGGGGCGCGCCGCCGCTTGTCAATTCCCGCGGCTCCGGAGATGCGGATTGCCACAATCCGCCTTTTATGGAATAACCGGTGCCGAATGACCGTTGAGACCGAAGTCGTCGTCGAGCCCGCCACGTTCGAGGATCTGGATGAACTCTCCGAGCTGCTCGGCGAGCTTTTCAGTGAGGAGAGCGACTTCTGCCCGGATCGCAACAAACAGCTCCGCGGCCTACGGCTCATTTTTGAACAGCCGAATCGCGGTCGCGTCTTCGTGCTGCGTTGCGACCGCACGATCGTGGGCATGATTAATCTCCTCTTCACGATCAGTACGGCCGAGGGCGGGTTTGTGATGGTGCTGGAGGATCTGGTGGTGCACAAATCATTCCAGGGAAAAGGCTACGGGTCACGTCTGCTGGAGTACGCGATCGCGTTTGCGAAGCAGAAGAATTTCCTCCGCATCACGCTCCTGACGGATCGGCCGGAGCTGAAGTCGCAGGCGTTGTTCAAGCGCTACGGGTTCTACGAGTCGTCGATGATCCCGATGCGTCTGCTGCTGCCGCCCGATGAGAGGCGGAGTGAGATTTCGCTGTAGCGCGAGTGGCGATGGCCGCTGCAGGCGCGCGCGTTTGGAAGTTCGTCTGGGCAGAATGCCTCGACCGGCTCGCCGCGGCGAGCGCTCCCCGGGATGCTGGGACAGCTTATGGAGAAGACGGTGTGTTTTGCCGGGTCCGCGCTGAGGTTGTTTGGCGTTTTCTTATTGTGATGAAAATGGGTGGGGGTTTTCTTTTTTCGCTGGTGGCGGCGGGAGCGCTTTGCAGTGGCTCGGGGTTGGCTCGAGGACAGGATGACGATCGGGCTGCGGAACGCGCTCGACTGGTGAACGAACTCGCCGCACGCGGAGGTGGCGCTCCGCCGCGGGGTTCGTCGGCGCCGCCGCCGAGTCTCTCCGGGGATGCGGCTGGCGGAGGTGGCGCTCCGATGGCGAGCAGCCGGAGTGTGCAGGAGCATCTGGGAATCCGGAATCGCAAGGTACTGGACGCGATGCGGGTGGTGCCCCGGCATTGGTTTGTGCCGCAGAATATGCAGCGCGAAGCTTATGCGGATCGGCCGCTGCCGATTGGTTACGGGCAGACTATTTCGCAGCCTTACATTGTGGCGCTGATGACGGAGCTGCTCGATCCGAAACCGGGCGAGAAGATTCTGGAGATCGGCACCGGCAGCGGATACCAGGCGGCGGTGCTGACGAAGTTTACGCCGGAAATTTATACGATTGAGATCGTGGGTGCGCTGCACAAGCAGGTGGTGCCGCGGCTCCAGAAGTTTGGGCTCGGGCCGGAGCGGGTGGTGCACGGCGACGGATACTTTGGAATGGAGAAGGCGGCGCCGTTCGACGGGATTATCGTGACGGCCGCAGCTGATCACATCCCGCCGCCGCTCCTCGCGCAGCTGAAACCCGGCGGCCGCATGGTGATTCCGATCGGGCCGGTCCATGCGACGCAGCGGCTGGTGGTGGTGACAAAGGATGCCTCCGGGAAGACGCGCTCGCGCAGTGTGCATCCGGTGCGGTTCGTGCCGCTGACGGGCGGGCCGGGGAAAAGGTGAACGGTGATCGGTGAACGGTGATCACAGTTTACCGTTTACTGATTACTGATCACACCTCACATGACTCCTACGCGCTGGGCCGCCGGGCTGCTCCTCATCAGCACGGCGCTGCTCGGCTTCGAGCTGCTGCTGATGCGGCTGCTGGCGCTGGCTTACTGGGGGCATTTTGCCGGGTTTGTGATCTCGACGGCGATGCTGGGACTCGCGAGCTCGGGGTTGTTCCTGCACTTTCGGCGGGAGCGGATTCGGGAGCGGCCGGAGTGGTATTTTGCGATTAGCGCGGGGCTGTTCGGGATCGTGGCGCCGGTGGCGTTTCTCTGCTCGCAGGCGCTGCCGTTTACGCCGTTTTTGCTGACGTGGTCGCCGCGGGAGTATGCGTTGCTGGCGGGGCGATCGCTGCTTTTTTTCGGTTCATTTTTTGTGGTGGGGATCGCCGTCGGGACGCCGTTTGTGGCGCGGGTGCTGCCGATGGGGCGGCTCTATTTCTGGAATATGGTGGGGTCTGGTTTGCCGGCGCTGCCGCTGCTGCTGGCGATGAATTTTCTGCACCCGATGCGGCTGCTGGCAGGGGTGACGGTGCTGGGGGTGGTGGTGGCGCTGTTGAGTGGACCTGCGGAAGCAGGTCCCTCCGCCACCGGCTCTCGGGCGTTCGGGATCGTCATGAAGACGCTGTGGCTGTTGGTGGGTGCGGGCGTAGTGGTGGCGGTGACCCTGACGCCGTTTCGCTATTCGGAATACAAGGAGCTGCCGCGGACGTTGCTTCTGCCGGAGGCGCGGGTGCTGGAGGAGCGGTATGGCTGGGATGGGGTCGTCCAGATTGTCGACTCGCCGCATACGCGCTACCTGCCGGGGTTGTCGCTGAATTTTACCGGGACGCTGCCGCCGTCGCAGCTGGTGTTCACAGATGCCGGGGCGATGACGCTGGTAGTGCAGCCCTCCGCCGAGCCAGACGGGCTCGAGTTTCTGCACATGACGCCGGAGGCGTTTTCGTTCGTGCTGCTGAAGCCGCAGTCGCTGCTGCATCTTTATGGCGGGACGGCGGATCTGCTGCGGGCGCATGCGACTGGTGTTCGCGACCTCCGGGTGGTGGATGACTCGGAGACGCGGGTGGAGACGGTGCGCAGTCTGTTGGCGCCGGAGCTGCGGCAGCATCTGGTGCGGGCGGACGCGCGGCAGATTCTGGCGCGTGAATCGCGGCCGCTCGATGTGATTGCGCTGTCGCTGCTGGGGACCCATGGCACTTCAACAGCAGGTGCTGCTTCGCTCGATCCGTCGTTTCTGCTGACGGTGGAGGGGTTCTCGCGGATTTTTGCGCGGCTGAGCGCCGGCGGGCATGCGGTAACGAGCACATGGGTGGAGAATCCTGCCCGCAGTGGGGTGCGGCTCGTGGCACTCTGGATTGAGACGCTGAGGCGGAATGGAATCGCGGAGCCGTCGCGGCATCTGCTGGCGCTGCGGAGCTGGTCGACGGTGACGATTTTTGTGGGAAGGGAGGCGTTCGGTGCGGCGGCGGTGGAGGCGCTGCGGAGTTTTGCGGAGGAGAATTCGTTCGATCTCGTGTGGTATCACGGGATCGATCCGGCGCAGACGAACACGATCAATATCATTCCGGAAGATCCCTATTACGAGGCGTTCGCGGCGTTGCTCGGGGAGGAGCGGGAGCAGTTCACGGCGCGGTCGGCGTTTGCGATTGATGCGCCGGGGAGTGATCGGCCGTTTTTTAATCAATACTTCCGCTGGGCGGCGGTGCCGGAATGGATGCGGACGATGGGGATGGAGTGGCTGCCGTTTGTGGAATGGGGATACATTCTGCACGTCGCCACGCTGGTAGTGGTGACGCTGCTTGGGGTGCTGTTGCTCCTCGTGCCGGCGGCAGCGACGCGCTCCAGCCCCGCGCCCGCGACTGCACTGCTCTTCTTTATGTTAGGCGTGGCTTACATGTTTGTGCAGATATGGGCAATTTACCGGCTGTCGCAGTTTGTCGCGCATCCGCTACTGGCGGCGTCGCTGGTGCTCTCCGGGATGCTGGTGGCGTCCGGAACTGGGGCAGCGGTGTTGACGCGGCGACCGCTGCCAGGACGGACGTTTGTGTTTCTTTGTGCGGCGATCGGGGCGGCGATTGCGGTGTTTCCGCTGATGATGAGTGTGCTCTTTCCCGCGGCGACGTCCCTGCGGGCGGTGGCCGGTGTGGCATGGCTGGCGGTGCCGGCCTTTTTCATGGGCTTTCCTTTTCCTTACTCGTTAGGCCGGCTCCGGAAGGACAGCGACATTCCGTGGGCGCTGGCGCTGAATGGCTTTGGATCGGTGGTGGGGGCGCTGCTGGCGACGCTGGTGGCGGTGCACCTCGGGTTGCTCGTGCTGGCGCTGAGCGCGCTCCTGTTTTATGCGGCGGTGGCGCTGCTCTCGCGCCGAATGCCGGCGCGCGTAAACAGCTAGCGTGGATGGCCACTACAGCTGAGCTTCCCCGCACATGTCACCCAGTGGTTCCATTCGGCTCTTCCGGCTCTTCGGAGTACGGGTCTATCTCCATTTTACCTGGTTCATCGTGGCGGCGTTCATCATCACGTCGATGACGGGGCGATATCATAATCCGATCTCCGCGACTTACGGTTACATCGGGTTGTTTCTGATCGTGCTGATGCATGAATTCGGCCACGCCCTGGCCTGCCGGCAGACGGGCGGACGAGCGGATCAGATTGTGTTGTGGCCGCTGGGCGGGGTGGCGTTTGTGAGTCCGCCCCCACGGGCGGGTGCGATGCTCTGGAGTATCGTGGCGGGGCCGCTGGTGAATGTGGCGCTGATCCCTGTCTTTTACATCGCGACGCTCTACCTCGCGACGAGTCCGATCGTGCTGCGGAATCCGGACGTCTATCTTGTCGTGCGCGACCTGGCGCTGGTGAATCAGGTGATTCTAATTTTCAATCTGCTGCCGATCTATCCGCTCGATGGCGGTCAGATTTTGCGGGCGCTGCTTTGGTTTCCCTTCGGGCGGGGGAGGAGTCTGCAGATCGCGGCAGCGGTGGGGCTGCTGGGTGGGCTGGCGCTGGGGGCGTATGCCCTTTCGCAGCGATCGATTTGGCTCGGGGTGCTAACGTTCTTCTTGGTCAGTCAGGCGATGGCGGGGTGGCAATCGGCGAAGGAGCTGCTCGCAGAGGATGCGGAGGAACGGCGGCTGCGCGACGCGGGGATGAAGCCGTTGCTTTAGTCGCGCGGCGGTGCGCCGGAACCCCACGTCTGCAGTTGGTCGAGGAGGCGCTGCCGAAACTGGACGCGGAAGGTGATTTCGTCCGCTGCCGCTTCGACCGCTTTCGCGGATCCAGCCGGTAGTGTTTTCGCATACTCGCGCAGCTCGTCCACTCGCGCCGGCTCGGCGAAAAAGTTGAACAGCCCCGGCGCGTACTCGCTCGCGCCCAGCGCATCATTTTTCGCGAGGAGCTGCTTCATGTTCGCTTTCGCGAAGGTCCAGGCGAGATCCGGCCGCTCGGTGTCGCGCGCCACTTTCCCGACGAGAGTGACGGCGCGGCTGGCGGGCAGCTCGTCGGTGAGCGCGATTTTCAAGGTGCGGGCGATCAGCTCCGGGTCGATGGCAGCGGTGAGGGCGTCGTAGTATTCCTGCTTCTCTTCGAGGCTGGTGGTGCTGCGGCCGCGCTCGTGCAGCTTTGTCCAGATGGCGGCGTCGGCGTGGCGGCCGACGGTGGCCAAGACCGGCGCGCGCAGATCGGGCGGGAGTGACTCGGGTTTCTGCAGATAGAGGGCGAAGCGCTCTGCGGCGCCGGCGATGATTCCTTCATCGCCGAATTTCGCGAGCGCGGCGATCAAGCTGGTGCGCAAGGCGGCGTGCCGCGGCGGCTCTCCAGGTTTCGGGTCCCAGCCGAGGGCGTCGAAGCTCGGCCGCAGGATGGAGCGGGCATATTGGTGGAATTGCTGCCGCTTCGGATCCTGCGCGAGGAGGCGGCTGATGAACTGGAACGCGGTGATGATTTGCTCCCGCTCGGCCAGCTCCGTGGCGGTGGGGAGCTTCTCGATGAGCTGGAGGTAATGGACGAGCGGAACGCGGTCTGCCTGCACCAGTGCCCAGGCATCGCTGAGGAGATTCACGCGATCGGCGGAGCTGAGTCGTGGTAGCTCGGCAAGCAAGAGCTGCCAGGAAGCGGGGTCGTATTGCACGCGATAGTTGCCAGCTCCTTCGATATTAAGTTTCACTGCGCGATCGGCGGGAATGTCGCTGATCTCGACGGTTCTTCCCTCCATCAAGAGGTTGACCGGTTCGCCCGCTCCTGCGACGCGATAGGTGAGGGGAATCTTCCATTCGAGCGGCGGCGCGTCGGGGAAGTTAATGGTGAACCGCTCCTGCGTGAGCGTGAGCCGGCCGTCCGCAGAGCGTGCGACTTGCACGACGGGGAAGCCGGGCTGCTCGGTCCAGGCGGCGGCGATTTCCTGCACCGGCTGGCCGGATGCTTCGCTTAGGGCTTTCCAGAGATCGGCCGTGGTGGTGTTGGAATATTTGTGCTGCTGCATGTAGGCGCGGATGCCCTGGCGGAACGCTTCTTCGCCGAGAAAGCTCTCGAGCATGCGGATGAAGGATTGGCCTTTCCGGTAGGTGATCACGTCGAAGGCGCTGTTCGCCTCCGCCTCGGTTTTGACCGGCTGCTGGATGGGATGCGTGGTGCTGCGCGCGTCCATTTCCATGGCGGCTTCCTTGGCGATGCCGGCGCGGCGGGTGGGGTTCCGCGGCGTCTCGCTTTGCAGCCACACCTCCCACTCGGGGTTGAACTGCGCGGTGACTTTGCTGCCCATCCACGAGGCGAATCCTTCGTTCAGCCAGAGATTATCCCACCACGCCATCGTGACGAGATTGCCGAACCACTGGTGCGCGATCTCGTGCGCGATGACTTCGTAAATGCCCTGCTTCGTGCTGCTGGAGGAACGCTCCGGGTCGAAGAGGAGGCGTGACTCGAAGTAGGTGATGCCGCCCCAGTTTTCCATCGCGCCGCCGAAGCCGCCCGGGACTGCGATCTGGTCGAGCTTCGGGAGTGGGTAGGGTGTGCCGAAGTAGTCGTTGAAATAACCGGTGACCTGCTCGGCGCTGGCGAGGGCGTAATGACCGAGCTGCGCTTTTCCGCGGGTGGCGAAAACGCGGTGGAGGACGCCAGCACTTTCTTTTTCAATGAAGTCGAGCTCGCCGGCGCAGAGGACGTTCAGATACGAAGGCATCGAAGGTGTGAGGGCGAAGTGCAGCTCCTTTTTCCCGCGAGCTTTCGTTTCGCGTTCGATCGGCATGTTTGAGACGGCGGTCCAGCTCTGCGGCACGATGGCAGTGAGCTGGAAGCGGGCACGGAAGACGGGCTCATCCCAGCAGGGGAACATCCGCCGCGCATCGGTGGCCTGGAATTGCGTGCCGAGCATGCGCTTCTTCTCGCCGGTGCCTTGTTCGGCATAGTCGGCGTAGTAGAGGCCCTGGCCCTGCTGGTTGATCTTGCCGGAAAAGGTGAGGGCGAGGGTGTGCTTTCCCGCGGGCAGCTCAGCGGGGGCCGTGATGGTGAGGGTCTCTTCTTCCGGGTCGAGCTGGATGGCGGATTTCGGGAGCGCTTTGCCATTCAAGGTCGCGCTGGTGATGCTGATTTCCGCGGAGTTTAAGACAATGGTGCGGCTCGGCTCCCGCACCTCGAGCCGGATCGTTTCCGAGCCGGTGAAGGTGAGCTTTTTCGCGTCCGGCGTGATGCGGATGGCATACTCCTCCGGCACAATGTGCTTCGGGAGTTTTCCCGGCGTGCCGGCGAAGTCGAATGGGTTCTCGCCGCGCATGGGGGAGATGGTAGCTAAGGCGGCGAGGAGGGACAGGAGCAGACGCATGCGCATCGGACCACACTCCTGTCGCCTGACGTTTCTAGCAAACCGGCGACAGGAGTGTCGCCTCTCTGCCTATTCCATCACCAGCAGGAGAACGAGCTGACCGTCACCGACCTGTGGACCGCGAATGACCAGCGGACTGCGCTTTGTTAATTTCGCTTCCGTGGCGAGCAGTAGCTTCTGCTCCTGGAAGAGCTGGAGATCCAACTGGTAGGCAGAGCTGCCGCCGGGCTTCGAGTTTACCTGGAGGGAGAAGTACTTACTGGAAGCCGCCCACTTGTCTTCGCCGCGGGAGAGGTTCTTCCGCGACTGGCCGATGACCTGATATTGATTGTAACCGAAGAGCTGCTTGAGCGTGCCTTCGAAGCGGTTCAGCTCGGCCGGGATCGGCGTCGGCTCCGGGACGTTGTTCGCCATGACCAGGCCGCTCCAGACGCTATCCGCAGCGGAAACGGACGCGGAAAGCGCGACCAGCATCGCCACTATGAGCGCGAGGAGTGAGCGAGACATCAGCGAAATTTACTTGGCGGCGTACTCCGACGGCAGCGACTGCAGGCCATCGACCCAGAGCACCGTCACCTTGTCTTCCTTCGTCTCGAAAATCGAGATGGTGGCGTTCGGGCTGACGGCGGGATCGACCCGGGCGTTGATGATCTGTGTCAGGTAAGCCGACTGCTGACCGCTGACGTCAGGATCGCGCATCAGGTAGACGGTGGAAAGAGCAAGGACCGCGAGCGACGCAGTGCCAGTCCAGATCAGCCGGCCGATGCTCCACCAGCTCTCGCGCGTGGCGGGCACCTCGTGGTGCGGCGCAGCAGCAGGCTCCTCGCGCTCGATCTCGGTCCGCAGTTGGTGGTTGAAGAAATCTTCGTTCGAAAGTGCGGGGCCGCCGATGTGCTCCTTCAGCAGCGCGGTGAGGGGCTCCGCTTCCTGCTGGGCGAGGTCGGATTCCGTGATGGGCGGAAGCGAGGCTTCGAACTCGGTGAGTTCATTTCCCGTCAGCTTGCCATCGAGCCAGGCGTCCAGTTTTTCCTCAAACGTTTTCATACACATCCCTCAGCATGTTCTGCAGTTTCTTGCGCGCGTAAAAGAGGCGGGACATCACCGTCCCGATCGAGCAGCCGAGCGCCTCTGCGATCTCGTGATACTGCATGTCCTCCATCTCTTTCATCAAAATAACGGCGCGATGCTCGGGTGAGAGCTGCGCGATGGCGGCATCGATCCGGCCGCGAATCTCTCCCTGCTGCATCCGTTCGTGCGGCAGCGCGTCTGCTTTCGGAACGGTGCGCGAGGCGGGGTCGATCTCCCTCAGTTGGATCGCGTCGTCGAACTCTGCGCCGGTGCCTTTCACCTGTTTCTTGCGCAGCCAGTCGATCGTCACATTCATGACGATGCGATAGATCCAAGTGTAAAAGCTCGACTGGCCACGGAAGCGGCCGATCGATTTCCACGCCTTCAGGAAACTATCCTGGGCGAGATCCCAAGCGTCCTGCTCGCTATGTACCATGTTGTAGATCATGCCGAAAATTCGCGTCCGATAACGAACCACCAGCTGGTCGAATGCCGCCGTGTCGCCTTCCTGGCATTTTTTTACCAGTTCCAGCTCCGGGACTTCGGCCTCTGCCGTGGTCGTTTCCGTACGCATAATTTTCGACGAGCGACCGGCTAGTTTATTCGACAGCAGTCCCTAAAGGCTGCCAAAGCGCCGGAGCCACTCTCCACGATACTCGCCCATGAGCGTGATGATGCCGTCGCGCACCTGGAAGAGGCGCTGCATCAAAACGGAGTGTTGCCGCGGAGAAATGAGCCGCTCGTTCAGGAGCTGGCCGGCCGCTTCCATCGAGGTGGTGATCGCCTTCAGCGCGCGTTTGAGGTAGGCGATCGTCATTCCGATTTCGTCCACGTCGTCGTCGCTGAGGGCGGCGGCCAGCTTGGCGCTGGCCAGCGCGGAGTGGGTCGCGAGTTTCACTGCGGAGGGTTCGTTCTGCAGCGCATTGTTCTCATCGAAAAGCTGGTCAATCCAGACGGTGAGAGCGAAGGCGGCGCGGTAGAGGGAATGATCCTCGAAGCCGTCGATCGTGCCGCCGGGTTCGGCTTCCACCTCGTCCTCGTCATCATCATCGGCAATGGAGCTGGACTCATCCGCGAGCATGGCATCGACTTCATCGCTCCAGCTCTCCTCGCTGACGAGCTGGGTCCAGCCCATCTCCCGGGCGATAATCTGGTCCCGCTGCGGGTGGTCGAGATACTTCTCGAGCAGCTCCATATACTTCTCCGTCTTATGGTCCTGCTGCTGGAGAAAACACTCCCACTCGTACTCGTCCCAGGCGCGCTCTGGCTCGTCCTCGTGCTCGGCCATGATTGTTTCGAGGCC
>MWWA01000479.1_pt1 | contig 10436 bp, 6 predicted proteins | sample 1047341 | NCBI WGS metagenome assembly MWWA01 (sample SAMN06349978, study PRJNA376086) | soil metagenome | isolation source: MS5-1 sample Antarctic (ecotone) soil | place: Antarctica | collected 2015-01-13 | reverse complement strand
TAATAGAAGTTTACTTCCATTTTTAAATGTTTCGATGATCAGCTCCGCACACTCGTTTATGACGCTTGAATTAAATTCCGCAATAGTTTGAAAAACATCTATGTGCTGTGAGAGTGAAGCGGTAATGACATCGCTGCTATTGTCGTTAGAGGTTTTAGCCGGAGCGCGCAGTTTATCTAATATTTTACTCGACGAAAATCCGTCTAAAAGAGGCAGTGAAAGAACTTGTCCACCGTGTTTTACTACAAAATCGGCCCCGATAATCTCACCTACCTTCCAATCGCCCCCCTTTACCAATACATCAGGCTTAATTCGATGAATTAACGTTTCCGGCGTAAGTTCTTCAAAAATCACAACTTCGTCCACCGACTCAAGGGCTGCAAGGATGGCCGCACGATCATCATGGCTCTGAAAAGGGCGTCCGTTTCCCTTTATTTTTCGGACCGATTCGTCGCTGTTAATCCCGACGATCAACTTCGTTCCAAGTGCTTTTGCACGTTTAAGAAGATCGACATGTCCCGGATGAAGAATATCGAAACAACCGTTAGTAAAAACTATCATTATGGAATAAATAGCCAGATTCGAAATTAGTTTGCCGCCGCTGTTTTGCGATAGCCCATACTCTTGGCAATGATGTTTACAATAAGAATTCCAAGCAGCGATGTAATTCCAATTTTGAAAAGAACCGGAACCAGCGAACCATAGAAACTTTCATATGATATGGCCAAAAGTAACATGAAATAAAGCGTAACGCGTGACACGAGTTTTGGCTGGTCTTCGATCAATGCCCGGTAAATCATACGCAGTATAATCCCGAATATAAACATGCCTATTGGAACTCCAATCGGCCCGTAGTTACGAAGCAAATCGCCGATTGGAGTAATTGCAAAGGAATTGTCAGCATAATTGAAGTACAGATCGCTGTATTTGTGAGGTTCCGAAGCGACTGGTTTTTCCTTCCACAGCACGCGCGGGATAAAAAAAGTTGAAATATCCTTCCAGATGTTATTATCCAGGCCATAACTCTCTTCATATGGGAACAACTGTTCGTAACTCGATACCACAACCGCAACGGAACTTAGGGTATCGATGCGTTCCGCAAGACTGAGAAAACCGAGTTCCATGGCATTCCGAGCGTCAGAGCTGCCTACTTTATCGACGGTATCCAGGATATTCGTGGTGTATTCATCGATAGAAACCTGCGACTCGGAGCCTTTTACATTCCGAAAAGTAGTTCCGTAAATCATACCGGCGATTAGACAGACAGCAAGAATTGCACCGGCCACGACACTTTTTGTAAAGTTGAAGCGCCTGCCTGAGAGTAGAAATGCCAGTATAACGACAATGAAAGCCTGTAAAAGCCCGGCGCGATTGCCCGAATACAATGCTTTTATGATCGAAGCAGTGAACAGCAAAACCATAATGACAAAAGTTTGTATGTTCAATGTCCGTTGCTTAAATATCGTGTACCATAAAAGAAATGTTCCCTGCATCCAGAATAGAGTGGTCAAAAACACAAGGCCGTCGTATGACTCAAAGGCTACGGCTCGCTGATAACCGATAACACCGAGAATTAAAGCCCCGATAGAATTAAAAATCCCCAGCAAAAGAAGGCAAATTCCCGGAACGACCATTGCCGAAGCTTGATAATCCCGACTGGGCAGATACCTTTCGATCAGAATGCCGGCCTTAAAGCCTAACGAAGAGAAATAACCGAGCGCGAGGGTGCCAAAACCGACCATTATTAGAACAATTGTGTATGGCAGATTATACTCGGCATCTTGAATAAAACTTAGAAAAAAAGGCTGTGACCAACCGGAGGTCAGCATAAGCCCACCTACTACGAACGCAGGAAAAAAATACGACCAGGTGGCAAACACCAACGGGTTATAAAGAGTCAGCTTCCCTTGATAATACAAAATAACGCTCGGTATCAAAAAAACGGCAGCGAGAGCTAATATCCACGGCAGAAGATAAAGATAGGGAAACTCATCCGTCAGATCGCTGTTGAGCACAAGAGCCAGAAACGTTACCGCCAGAACTAAGGCCATTAGTATAATGCCCGGAGCAAGCGGACGCGCCGGAGTGGTTCTGACTATCGGATATTTAAAGGCTGTTGCCATAAAAGCTAAAACTCGTCTTGTGGCCGAGATCTACCTGATGATCGGATTTGTTTCTCTACTAAATGATATATCGTGCATTCGTCGTTTTCAAATCGACAATTAGCCGCTTGTCTAGGATTTACGGCGCTCAACCATTGTTAAATGAATTGAGATCGGCTCCAGCGAGTTACCTTATGAGAACATTTAGATAACTGACGGTTTAACGTTTCGAAACAGCATTTCCCGAATTATTGTTCTTTCATCCCGCGTAATAAAACCGATCAATACCAACACTGAACAAAACACGATAGTTCCCGAGGCAAAACCGCTCGCCAAACTGAGCCATCCTGTTCCGAACCGACTCAAAAGCTGGCTTTCGACGATTATCATTGCACAGGCAGCAATGGCAGCACGAAAAATCATTCCGAGCCAAAACCCCAGGAAAATATGTCCGAGAAATCGCTTCTCGATATAAAAAATCATTGGAATAGTTGGTAAAACCCCTAACAGACGAGCAAAAGCAATGCCTTCCATTTGCCAGCCATCCGCGGCTGCAGCCATCAGTGGAATCGACACGATCATCCAAATTGCCGCACTAAAAGCGTTTAAGCCAGGGTATTTAAATGCTTCGGCCAATTGCCATACGATCATTCCAACCGCATTGATGCCGAACGTAATGCTTAGAATTAATAAAAGACTGTACGACCTCTCTGCAAATTCGTCGTTCATCCAAAGCTGCAGAAACATTTTTCCGCCGGCAACATATGTTCCAACTATAAAAACTATTATAACAAATGCTGCTTTTGTACTTTTTTGATAAAGCCGCTTCAATTTATCCAAATCAAGAAGCAGCTCATTAACGACTGGAAAAAGTACCTGAACAAAGCTGGCAAGCAGCCCATGCATATAGATCGCAAGCATCAGCGGAACAACATAGAAAGTCAAAGCTTCGGGGCCGAACTTCCTTACGATCCAGGTCCGCTCGAAGATGAATAAAATACTGGTGAGCGCCTGGTATAGGACAATGCTCGAAGCGTATGCCGCAACGGATTTAGCGGTTCCCTTGTTGATTCTAAAAACAAAGTGAAATTCCGGCAAAAGCCGCATTGAACCCCAGTAATATAGAAAGCCGATGAGAGCGAACACGATCGCGTTCCAAATTAAGATAACTAGAACTCCAAAACCGTAAAGCATAAGAAGAACATTCCCGGCATTCAATAAAACCGCGCTGAGATTTGTTATCCATGCAAGCCTGTCAAATCGGCTTATTCCATGCAGCATAAACTGAAAAACATAGCTGATCATTAAAAACATTCCGCCGGCGGCAGCCAGGTAAAGAGCCAGTAACACCTGTTTGCCCGTATCGGGAGATATAAGCAGAATTTCGGATACGATATAGGGAGCGGCCAGCGCAAGTATGATCGCCTGTAATAATCCGATCACCACCGTTAGCCAGATTGTTGCCGAAACCGCTTCAGATAATTTTTCGGTTTCCCCTGAAGCCCGGAGTTCAGCTATATATTTTGCGGCAATCCTTCCGACTCCGCTGGAAAAAGCAAAGCTTACGAATCCAAGGGCGATAGCATAAATACCGTACTGTTCGTTTCCCAACCCCTTCACCAGTAAGGGCGTAGCAATAAAAGCGAGACACAACGGGAAAACCCACGAGAATATGCTGAAAGCAGTATTTTTAAGCAGACGGCTTTTTTTGGTAAGATTGTTACCCATGGAGCGTGTCAGAACCGCAAGCGTCAGCGACGGCTTCTTTCGCGGAGCTAGACAAAAGTTGTCTTATCAGAAGCCCGGCCATCCGGTTCTGACAAGAGGCTATAATTTAATTTGATCTTCGAGGCTGTTTTCCGGGTAATGTTTCGTTTCTAAAGATTTCGGAAAGCGGCTTTTCATTTTGCCGGATTGCCCATTTTCCTTCCACGTTCATTCCGAGCAAAAACCTTACAAAAAAAACAAAGAACGCCGTAAATCCCTGAAATCGATTGGGTGCGCCCCCCATGCTCATATTCCAGCGTCGTTTCAAACTATGGGAGTGGTTCGGATTTACAAATAATGCAGTAAACACCTCCTTCATTGATTGAGCCCGAAGCGATTTGGGAGTGTCATTGGGCTTGCAAAAGGCCTTCGCTCTAGGATCGATCAAAAGGGTCCAACCCATCTTTCGCATTCTGGGAGTGTATTCGGCGTCCCCAAAATGTGGAAGCCGCTTTTCATCCATAAGACCGGCTTCCCTGACCGCTTGTATAGGATATAAAACACAATTGCCCACAATAACCTCAACTTTCCAGGGGGTCTTAGGTAGAGTATGAATCGTTTGTTTCATCCAGTGACGCATGCCGCCCCACCAGACATACCATTTGGGCGAGACTTGAAATACTCGTTTTCGTGACTTCCAGTCAATTAAAACAGCCCCAACAACCGACCGATCATACGTCTCGGCAGTTTCGACCATGTTTTGCAAAAATCCGTTATCGAAGATGCTGTCGTCATTAATCGCCAGAATATAGTCCGGGTTACGCACTATGGCTGCTGCCATTCCGCGATTCGCTCCAGCCGTGTACCACAGATTTCCGTCCCCCTGTACGATCTCAACGTCAGGAAATTCTTGACAGATCGCTTCGGATGTTCCATCCGTCGAACCGTCGTCAACTATTATAATATGTATTTGAAAGCCCGTTTGGTCAGCTTGGGCAAGGCTTCGCAGACACTCAAGGGTAATCTCGCGCCGATTATGGACTGGCGTAACGACTTCGATTCTTATGTTTTCCATTTATATCGTGATATTCCGTTCTGAATAATCGAGCTTGTAGTGAATTCTATTGAGATGTAAATTTTTTATCCTAAGTTCCGATAGGACGACATGTTTGTAATTAATATTCGGTGGTGGGTAAGTTTAGTATTCGGCCTCGCTTAACCACGTCGTTTACGGCGTGGTCGATAAAACGACAACGACAAAAGGGCGTTTTAACGTCCTTATCCAAGCTTTGCTTTAGCAGCCAGACGGCAAAAACCCACGATCCAAAAGGACGTTTAAACGCCTTGTGTAAATATCGACGATCGGTTTCCACGCCGTGAACGATGTGGCTGCGCCAAAAACCCGATTATATTTCAAATTGACCCACTACCGGAACTCCGCAGTGACGACAGACCTTTCTGCCCGTTCCGCGGAACTCAACACGCAAAGCGGAGCAAACATAACGCTCCTCCGAAGCTAGGATCGCAATGTCACAGAATCAAGCTTTGATCAGATACAATCAAACGGTTATTGCCTTCCTCATGTCGGCGTTTTGCTCGAATCGAGCTTCTACCTCACCTTCGATCCAGGTATAAGTCTTTCGCAATCCGTCTTCCAATGAAATTTGCGGTTCCCAATCAAGAATTTCGCGTAATTTGTCATTGTTCGAATTTCTTCCGCGTACGCCCTGCGGCCCGTCTATATGTTTTTTTGAAATTTCTACGCCGGCGATCCGGGCGATGATATCGGCGAGTTCGTTTATCGTAAGCATCCTATCCTGGCCCAAATTAAGCGGCTCGTGAAAATCGGAGAGCATTAGTCGATAGATTCCTTCGACGCAGTCGTCTATATAGCAAAATGAGCGCGTTTGTTCGCCGTCGCCCCAAATATCGATTTGTGTTTCGCCGGAAAGCTTTGCAAAAGCGATCTTTCGGCATATTGCAGCCGGGGCCTTTTCCCGGCCGCCTTCCCAAGTGCCGCGCTCGCCGAAAATATTGTGAAACCGGACAGTCCGCGTTTCGATCCCGTAATCCTCACGATAATGCATGCAGAGCCTTTCGGAAACGAGCTTTTCCCAGCCGTACGCATCCTGAGGATAGGCCGGATATGCGTCTTCTTCCTTTAATGGTGTTACATTCGTGTCTTTCTGGAGATGTTCGGGATAAATACACGCTGAACTCGTATAAAGATATCGCTTTACAACATTGGTTCGCGCGGCTTCGAGAGTATGCAGGTTTATCAAAGAATTGTTGTATAAAATCTGGGCGTGGTGAGCTGAGATAAAGCCCATGCCGCCCATATCTGCCGCGAGTGCGTAAACTTCATCTACACCTTCAGTTGCACGCACACAGTTCTCCCATCGCCTTAAGTCTAAAATCTGAAACTCGTCGGCGTCTGTTGTACTGAATTCTGGATATTTCAGATCGACGCCGCGAACCCAATAACCTTTATTTTTTAAGAATGTTACCAGATGGCTTCCGATAAATCCGCCAGCTCCAGTAACCAATATTTTTGATTTTTTCATCCGAGTAATTAACTATCAATGGTGGAGTGTCCGACGTTGGACGAAACCACCATTACTCAATCTAAAGTTTAATTGACAACGTCAAATGAAATTCGTTTTTTTCGCCCTCAGTCTTAGCTTACGTTCACTTCTACCAAGTTTTCGCCCGCATTCAAAAGTTCTATCGCTTCTGAGAATGTGGCAGTTAAATTTCTTTTAATCTGACGTTCGATGTAATTCCGCATGTTATCCAAATTAGCTTCGGCGGTGCGCCCAATTCTTTTTGCAGTAAATTGAAATCGTTATCCTTCGTCATTACGATTGCCGATTGTTTCCGCGCTTCAAGAAAGATCTCGCGGTCTTCAGCGTCACGCAACCCGACATCTCGAACCGCCATGCACTTTACGGTGAAATTAGCCGTAACCAAGCAGCAATCATTGACGACATTTGCGCGTCAATCCATACCACCATTAAGCCGCCACCAAAATCGGATGATCAAACTTTTGTGCCGCATACGCTAAAGACGCTTGTAAATCTTCGGGCTCAAGGTCGGGCATTTCCTCTAAATCTCATTAGCACTCAAACCAGCCGCAAACAATTCCAGCACATCAATCACACGAATTCGCATCCCGCGAATACATGGTCTTCCTCCGCATCATTGCTTCGGATTAATGGTAAATCTTTTTAACAAGTCGGTCATCGCATCTGGCACCGGAAACTAGTTATTTTAACATAGCTGCTGCGCTATACCATAAGCAAGCTAAGACAGGAATATCTATACAACCAATCAGTTTTTGCGCCTCCAGATCTCAATGTCACCTTCGCTATGCTCAGTATAATCGACGTGTTTGCTGAACTCTAACTGTAATTCGTAATTCTTCGCAATAAACTGCCAGAGTATTTCCAAATTATCGCCTGCCGCTCGCGAGTCGGGCGGTTTTGTCCATTTCCGGGGCCAGGCTATCAGCTTTGGGGGATTATTTTCCAAAGCCTTCACAACGGATTCCACCTGAAATCGAGGCGTGTATTCAGAATCCCTCACCACGTACAAAGGCGTCGGGTTTTTAAGAAGAAATGGAAAATAAAAGCTGGGATGATGGGCTTCGAAAAAGAACTCACCTGGTTGAGTCTGTTCGCCGATCCATTTGTATCTTTCATAAACCTGTTCCGAAAAAAATGCCGCACGTCCTGCCGGCATATCCAGGTAATTTTTGGCGGTAGTTTGACGTTGGATCACGTAGGAAAAACCTAGAACGGCAAGTAAAACCAGACAAATCATAGCAATCCGCTTGGAATAAGGAATTTGTTTTAATAACCAAACCAGAATAACGATGCCGGGAATTGCGATGTGGCTCAGACGGACAACACTTAAGGCAGAAACCCCTGCGGACAATGTTAAACCCACAATACAAAGGAACATTAGTTTGATATCAATTTCCTTAGACAAAAGATATGTTTTTCGACGCCATCTCAGAAATAAAAAAGCAAAATACACAAATGGAACCAGCAGGTAATAAAATAATACCGGGAAGGCAATTCGAAAATAACGCGATAAGGCAAATAAAGGAGAGTATATCTCCAGATATTGCTGAAAATCCGGCAATTCCGATAAATAGGCGGAGCGGTTCGACAATGGATCGTTCGGATAGTGTTTCTGCAAAAAAGTAACCAGTGAAAAATAATAATTTTCAAATCCCGCATGATACAGGAAATATGAATGAGTAATAAACAGAATGAGAAAGAACGACAGCGATAGATACAAACCGTTCCTGACGAGGCTTTTCAAATGAAATCCGCGTTGATAATTCTCCCAAATCAAAAAAATTATAATCCCCGCAATTCCCACAACGCCGCGCGGCTGTAAAATAAATGAAGCTAACCCGCACATGCCCCCCGCGATCATTAAATTTCGGGGAGTAATCTTATTCAACAAAACCGCTGCTGCCGCCAGAACAAAAACAACACTAAATAGGCGAAAAGAACCGTCAATAAAAAGAAGTCGATACCCGATGGCCAAAAAAATAGATGCGGGCAAATAAACGAATAATCCTGTAAAAATCTGTCGAGAGAAATACCAGGTTAAAGCGGTCAGCGCTAACCCAAGAAGCAGAATAGCGATATTGAGAACCCAGACTTTTACTCCGAATATTGAAAAAAATAATGCATAGACCAATTCCGTACCGGGCGGGGCCAGATGGAAAAAGTCCCGATAGATAACTTCTCCGTCAAGCATGCGCATGGCGTTTGAGGTGGCAATTATATGATCGCCTTCAAAATAATACGGTGTAAAAGGAAGCTGAAAAAGTTGGGTGTAAAGAAAGACAAAAGCCGCAAAAAAAAATAGAATATCCACCCGGGTAAAAGTTCCCGGGAAAGCTAGCTGAATGTGATTATCCGACATACGAGTCAATAGTTTTAGAGCTGCCCTTAATCGACCTTACGTAATACTGGCCGCCAATTGGCAGCCATTTCAGATATTTTTCCAGGCGAAGCAACCCCTTGAATATCCGATGCCGTGGAAAAAAGATGGTATATCCGGTATTTACATCGCGGAATTCCAGTTTCATCAACATTTTTTTTGTATAAAAGGAGGTTAATAAAACAGCGTCCTCATCAAAAGGACAATTTTTGACAACTCGCCTGGTCAAAGGATTCAAAGGGTTATGCTCAAATATGTAGAGACGCCCGCAGGGCCTCAAAACGCGTTTTACCTCTGTCAGAATTTTTTCATGGTGTTGCGAATCGATATGGTGTAAAACACACGCGATAAAAACAATGTCGAAAGCATTTTCCGAAAATGGTATATCAAACCCGTTATAGTATGAAAAGGCCGCATTGGACAGTTTTCGCTCATCGGCAAGTGATACGCTTTCTTTGGACGTATCCAGGCCAAAGTATTCACACGCCGAAAAATATTTCCGAAAAAACACTGCGGAATTGCCGTCACCGCAGCCTAAATCTAAAACCTTTAGCGATTGGCCTGTTTCATTTTTCCTGACTTCCTCGATTTTTTGCTCTGAAAAATAATCACTGTCAGCTCCGCTGCACTTTATATTCTCGTTATGAATATGCCTGTAATCCTTAGCAAATCCATCAAAATCATCGAACGCTTTTCTGGACATATTTATCCGTCGAGTTTATAAATTCAAAGTCTTTTCGATGACACTGTGAGGCCGGTCGAGACTTTCGTCATATATGCGGGCTATATATTCACCGATCACGCCCAGGCAAATTAAATTTAGTGATCCGAAAAATAAAATTAACAATGCAAGAGTTGTATATCCTCTAGCTTCGACACCGACAGTGAAATACAAGCTGAGAAGCAAAACACCATATGTAACAGCGAAGAGAAGGCCAAAAAGGCCGATGAGCGTTATAAATCTGATCGGGACTTTAGAAAATGAAAATATTCCATCGATGCCGAGTTGCAGCATCATGGCAAATTTATAATTTGACTTGCCTTCAACCCTGGCATTTCGTTCGTAAGGCACAGCGATCTGTTTGAATCCGACCCATGCACGCATGCCTCTAAGAAACGGATTTCGCTCGGGCAAAGTGAGCATATGTTCCACAACATGCCTCTTCATCACACAAAAATCTCCGGAATCCATAGGGATTTCGATGTTGCTCAGGATTCGCAAAAGTCTATAAAATGAAGCGGCGGGGAACCTCTTGATCAGTTTGTCGTCTCGTTTGCGTCTTTTCCCATAGGCGACATCATATCCTTTTTCTAAATATTCGAAAAAACGGGGAAGCAAACTTGGAGGGTCCTGCAAATCGTCGTCAAGAATGGCTATATATTCTCCTTTGCAAAAAAAGAGTCCTGTGCGAACGGCTGCCTGATGGCCAAAATTTCGGGATAATTTGACACCTTTAATGTAGTCATAATTTCTGCTCAATTCCTCAACCCTCAAATAAGTATTATCTTTGCTGCCGTCATCGATCATTATTAATTCCAGATTCCAATTCGACTCTTGTCTCTGAATTTCTATTGCTTCCACTGTTTTGTGTAGAAAGCTGTCTGCGTTAAAAACGGGTACAACTATAGAGATAAGCATAGACATAAGCTGGACGGGAGTTAAAT
>MWWA01000478.1_pt1 | contig 10440 bp, 12 predicted proteins | sample 1047341 | NCBI WGS metagenome assembly MWWA01 (sample SAMN06349978, study PRJNA376086) | soil metagenome | isolation source: MS5-1 sample Antarctic (ecotone) soil | place: Antarctica | collected 2015-01-13 | reverse complement strand
AGATATATGACCATGGAGGATGGAAGTATGAGTATGGAAAGAGAACAATTAAGTCAAATGGCAAGCAGGCAAATTCAATTTATTGATCACCTGGAAAAAGCAGTCATGCGTATTGAAAATAAAACGTATGGTATTTGCCGCGTTACTGGTCAACTCATTGATAAAGCACGATTACGTGCCGTTCCTCATGCAACTTTAAGTATTGAGGCTAAACAAATGATGAATAAATAACTGAGATGAACAATTTTTTATCTGAAGCTCCTTGAGAAAGGAGCTTTTTTCATTGAATGCTTCTGTTTATAATTTTTTAAATAATATTTCGATTCATTTTCAATTTTTGATTTCTCAAGCTATTTTGTGGGATTATTAAAATAATACTTTAACCATGAAATCAAAAGCAATTGTACTCTCAACTTGTGTGCTTATCCTTTTTTCTGTTGCCTGTACTAAAGAAGGTCCTCAGGGCCCTCCGGGACCACAAGGTAATGCGGGACCAATTGGACCTGCGGGACCCTCAGGTGGAACAGGTGCTACAGGCACAGCTAATGTAATTTATTCGGATTGGTTTGAATTTACTGCTTCAGACTGGGCAGATACAACCTTACCCTTAACACCAAATAGAGTTAGAAAAGCAATAAAAGTAGCACCCGGAATTACTCAAGCTGTAATAAATCAGGGATTGATTTTATCCTACTTCAGGCTTAGTCCTACAGAAGGTGTAATACCTATGCCATTTTTATTTAATAGTGGTGGGTCTTATCACTTTTATAATTTGTTTGATGTAGGAAAAATAATTTATGCTCTTGTGAATAGAAGTGGAAATGCAAGCGGCAGCTTTAATGCTCAATTCAGATACATCATTATTCCCGGTGGAGTTTCAGGGGGTAGATTAACTGGGGATGCAGTAGTAGACATACAAACATTAAGTTATGAAGAGGTACTAAAAATATACAAGATTCCACCTGGCGGAAAGAATTTTGATTAACTTCTACTTTAAGAAAGTCAGTTTTTTAAACTGGCTTTTTTTATGCTGCATTTTTTCTATCAGTACCTTTAAAGCCTTTGAATTATTAATATGAAGCAAGTTTTACTTTGTTTTTTTGTGTTGTTTAGTAAAATCCTATCCTGTCAGTTACTTGCTGGCCCAATGTTGGGTCAGGTAGAATACAGGGATGCTAAAATTTGGGTTGAAGTAGCCTCTACTGCAAAAAAATTACAGGTACAGTATAACAAAAAAGGAAATGCTGCACCATCAAAAATTGTTACTTACAATGGGCATTTAGGAGCAGAATTTAATCCTGTACATCTTCAAATTGGAGGACTTGATTTTAATACTACATACCAGTATAAAATAATAGTTGATGGAAAAACTGTTTCGTCAACCAATGAATTTACTACTAAAGATCTTTGGCAGTGGAGAAAGCCTGCTCCGGATTTCTCTTTTTTAACCGGTTCCTGTGCTTATACAAATGATTTTGTTTTTGACAGACCAGGTAAACCGTATGGAGGTGATTCTTCCATATTTGAAACAATGGCAAAAGAAAAAGCATCATTTATGCTTTGGTTGGGTGATAACTGGTATACGCGGGAAGTAGATTATTTCAGCCAGTGGGGTTTATGGTACAGGGCACAGCACACACGCAGGCAGCCTGTACTTCAAAATTTTTTAAAAGCAATGCCTCATTATGCCATCTGGGATGATCATGATTATGGACCAAATGATATTGGAAAACAATATGTTTTAAAGGAAACCAGCAAGAAGATCTTTGACAGCTACTGGGTAAATCCTTCTTCCGGTGAACAGGGAGAAGGCATTTATACATCTTTTTCTTTTGGAGATGTAGATTTCTTTTTAATGGATAACAGGTGGTGGCGTAGTTCTGATAGAATGAAAGATTCTATTAATGGTCAACCCAATCCTGAAAAACAAATGTTTGGTTCTAAGCAATTGCAATGGTTAAAGAATTATTTATTACATAGCCATGCAACATTTAAAATTATTGCAACTGGCAGCCAGGTGTTGAATCCATTATCAACAAAAGATAAATTATTATTTTTTCCATCTGAATATTATGAGCTGACTAATTTTATTCTTGCCAATAATATTGAGGGTGTTTTATTTTTAACCGGTGACAGGCATCATTCTGAAATAATAAAAGTAGAAAGACCGGGAACATATCCGCTGTATGACATAACTGTTTCTTCCCTTACTGCAGGTGTAGTGCCGTTTGTTGGTCCTGAAGCAAACAGCAGGTATCGCTTATTAGGTATTGACAAACATAATTATGGAAAATTAAGTTTTTCAGGAGCAAGGGGTGAAAGAAAACTAACGGTTGAATATTTTGATACCAAAGGAACTAAATTGGGTGACTGGAGCATTGGCGAAAAAGAACTTAAGTCAAATAAATAGCTAAAAGATGACCATTAATTTTTCATATGAAAAGAAGCAGGTAATTCAGGCATTACGATATCATTTCCTGAGCAGGCCTGAAATAAGGATCATGATCATAGTCGTGAATCTTTTTGCATTACTATCTGCTATATTGTTTTATCTGCAACATATTACTCCATTTGCTTTTTTAGTGGGTTCCGGGCTTTGGTTTATATTAATGATTGTATTTTGGATTGTGCTGCCTGGTACAGTATATAAAAAGGCATCAACATTCAAAGATCATTTTACTATGAATTTTGAAGAAGATCAGTTCTCGCTGGGGAACGAACGTGGTTCAAGATCGTGGTCATGGAGTGCGTTATCTAAATTTTTAGAAACACCTAATTTTTTTCATTTGTACTTTGATAGCAGGTCATTTTTTTTAGTACCAAAAACAGCTTTTGCAGATAGAGATGAAGTTTTTGAAATGCGCCAGATATTAAAAGAGAAAATAAAAAAGAAATAATTTATAGTTGCTTCTCCATTACATAATGAGGAATAGTAATTTCTTCAAATTCTTCACCGTTTCTTATATAACCCATCTTTTCATAAAATCCTACAGAGCCCTTTCTTGCATGCATAATTATGGTTTTAAAACCCCTGTCTCGTGCTAAATTTTCAGAAAACTGCATTAAGGCTCTTCCAATACCCTTACCCTGCAAATCATTTAATACAGCCATTTGCCTGAGCCTGACGGTATTTGCTCCTTCCTGTACCAGCATACAACATCCCAGCATTTTATCATCTTCGCAGGCAACCATCAACAGATTATCTTTTTCTTTTTCCAGCTCTTCAGGTGAAAACTCCAAACCTAATGGTTTTCGCAAAATATCTTCCCGCAACTTTATCATTTGATAATATTCCGGGGTGCCATAATCTATTATTTTTAATGCCATGCTTTATTGTTGAGGAATTTTTCAATTTACAAATAACTTATTACCTTCCCAAATGCAGTATCTTTCCCCGATCTTTCATACAAATAAAAGCGAAATAATGTTTCCTTACCGAAACTATTTATCCAAATGAGTTTTATTTCAAAAACTTCTATTTTTGCACCACTATAACTAAAATTTTACAAAATGTCAGACATTGCAGCAAGAGTAAAAAAGATCATAGTTGATAAATTAGGCGTTGATGAAGCAGAAGTAACAAATGAGGCTTCCTTTACCAATGATCTGGGTGCCGACTCTCTCGACACCGTAGAATTAATTATGGAATTTGAAAAAGAATTTAATATTTCTATTCCGGATGAGCAAGCTGAAACCATAACTACAGTTGGTCAGGCTATTTCATACCTGGAAGAGCACGCTAAGTAATAAATACTTATTGCTGTATATCATACAGTAAATTTTTATCCGCCTTCTGACTGAACTCCAGGGAAGGCGGTTTTATCTTACTATAAATTAAGGCAGGCGTATGCAGTTAAAACGGATAGTTGTAACCGGGATGGGAGCTTTAACACCATTAGGGAATTCCATTACAGAATATTGGAATAATTTAAGAAATGGTGTCAGTGGTTGCGATTTTATAACTCAATTTGATGCATCAAAATTTAAAACCCGTTTTGCCTGCGAAATAAAAAATTTTGATCCCACAAACTTTCTTGACCGCAAAGAAGCACGAAAATTAGACAGGTTTACTCAAACAGCTCTTGTAGCATCGGATTTTGCAGTTCAGGATGCAGGCATTACCAAAGAAAATGTAAATCCAGACAGGGTAGGAGTTGTATTTGCATCAGGTATCGGGGGATTAATCACTTTCCAGGAAGAAGTTACCAATTTTGCAAAAGGTGATGGCACACCGCGTTTCAATCCTTTTTTCATACCAAAAATGATATTGGATATTGCTGCAGGTCATATATCCATGCGACATGGTTTTAGGGGTCCCAACTTTGCGGTTGTCAGTGCCTGTGCTTCATCAACAAATGCAATGATGGAAGCATTAAATTTAATCAGGTTAGGGAAAGCAAATATTATTATTACAGGTGGTTCTGAAAGTGTAATAAGCGAAGCCGGTGTTGGTGGATTTAATGCTATGAAAGCATTGAGCGAAAGAAATGATAATCCTAAAACTGCATCCAGGCCTTATGACAAAGACCGTGATGGATTTGTAATGGGTGAGGGAGCCGGCGTAGTAGTTTTTGAAGAACTGGAACATGCACTGGCAAGGGGTGCAAAAATCTATTGTGAGGTTGCCGGGGCCGGCGCTACTGCCGATGCGCATCATATAACAGCGCCCCATCCAGATGGTTTAGGTGCTAAAAATGTAATGATTCAGGCATTGGAAGATGGAGAATTGCAACCTACTGACATTGATTATATCAATACACATGGTACATCAACTCCACTCGGCGACATTGCAGAAGTAAAAGCCATAACTGAAGTTTTTGGGGAACATGCTTACAAATTAAATATTAGTTCTACCAAATCCATGACAGGGCATTGCCTTGGAGCGGCCGGTGTTATTGAAGCAATTGCTTGTATTATGAGTGTTCAAAATGATATTGTGCCACCAACTATTAATCATTTTACCGATGATCCGGAACTGGATCCAAGATTGAACTTCACTTTTGGAGAAGCACAAAAAAGACCAGTAAATGCAGCCTTAAGTAACACGTTTGGTTTTGGTGGTCATAATGCATGTGTTATTTTTAAAAAATATTCTGCTTAATTTCAAATAGTTTTATATTAATTTAAGATTTGCAACAAAAATTACTTTGTTTGCATCTTAATCTTCAGCATTAAAGCTGTTTTATTTGTGGATTTTTGGACCTCGTTTTTTAAAAAGCATTCCGGCTCAACCTTCAAAAAACAATTGAAGGGAATTTTAGGTTACTCACCCGGAAATATTTCCCTGTATAAAACAGCACTCACACACCGCTCCATTAAAGAAACTACTGATGAAAACAATGAGCGGCTGGAATACCTTGGCGATGCTATTCTTAGTTCACTTGTTGCTGAATATTTATTTAAAAGGTATCCATATAAAGAAGAAGGTTTTTTAACCGAAATGCGTAGTAAGATGGTTAATCGCCAGCAGTTGAATGAAATTGCCGTGAAAATGGGACTAAAAAAAGTTACTGTTTACAATAAAGCAGACGGATCTTTAAAAACCAGCCAGATTTTTGGAAACACATTAGAGGCATTGGTTGGAGCTATTTACCTTGATAAAGGATATAAAAAAACTGCTAAATGGGTAGCTGACAGAATTATAATGCCCTATATGTTTATGGACGACCTGGAGTTACTTGAGATCAACCACAAAAACAGGTTATACGGGTGGGCCAATAAAAATGGAAAGCAACTTGATTTTGAAACCATTAATGAGCAACTCGAAAATGGCCGCAGGTTGTTTACAGTAGCAGCTGTAGTTAATGGACGCATTATAGCTGAAGGCAAAGCCTTTAATAAAAAAGATGCTTCTCAAATTGCTGCCCAACAGGCTGTAACTAAATTAGGAATTATAAATTCTGATTCCATTGTTAAAGAGGAACATGAAAAAGATTAATAGCTAGTTTTCAAATGTTATTCTGTAAATAGCTCCCCTGTCATCATCACTAACCAGTAAAGCTCCATCAGCAGCAATTTCTATATCAACAGGTCTGCCTGTTTTATTACCATTGCTTTGCAACCATCCTGTAGCAAATGGAATATACCGTGTCGGTTTATTGTTTTCTACATTTACCAACATAATTCTATAACCAATAGGCGTACTTCGGTTCCAGCTACCATGTTCCGCAATAAAAATCTGGTTTTTGTATTCTGGTAAAAACATGTTTCCGGTATAAAACCGCATACCTAGTGCTGCCACATGAGGTCCAAGTTTTATGGCTGGTGCCACATAATCAGCACAGGATTTTCCAGAGTCATGGTTTTTATCCAGGATATCTCCCTGGTGACAATATGGAAACCCGAAATGCATTCCTTTTTGAGGTGCGATATTCAATTCATCAGCCGGAATATCGTCGCCCATATTATCACCACCATTATCAGTAAACCAAAGTTCTTTTGTTTGTGGATGCCAGTCAAAACCAACAGTGTTTCTTATACCATGAGAAAAAATTTCAAAACCCGATCCATCTGCATTCATACGTGTGATGGTTGAATAAACATCATTATCTCTTTCGCAAATATTACAGGGTGCACCAACAGGTACATATAATTTATCATCAGGCCCGAAAGCTATAAACTTCCAGCCGTGATGCCTGTCTGTTGGTAGCTTATCATAAACAACAACCGGTGCAGGTGGATTTGTCAGTTTATTTTCTATATCATCAAATCTTATGATCCTGCTTATTTCTGCAACATACAAACTGCCATTTCTAAAAGCCACACCATTTGGTGAGTTTAATCCGGAAGCAATGGTATGAACTTCATCGGCTACTCCATTTTTGTCTCTGTCAACCACGGCAAATACTTTATCGCCTGAACGGTTTCCAACAAATAAAGTTCCATTGCTGCCCCATGTCATACTTCTTGCATTGGGCACTTCTGCAAAAACACTTATTTTAAAACCAGGAGGAAGTTTTATCTGGTCAAGATTGTATTTAGTAAACAATTCATCTGCCTTGGTTTTTGAGGCATGTGGCGCTGAAGCTACTTTATTTGTGCTACACGATAAGTTGAAACTGCTTAAACCAATAATAACAGCTATGAATAAAACAAATGGGGATACAATCAGCTTAGGTAGCATATTAAAATATTTAAGAATTAAAAATTAAGAGGTACTAACCCTTTTTTTCCTGGCACAATTCCACAAGCACTCCATTGGTAGATTTTGGATGCAAGAAGCAAACCAGCTTATTTTCGGCTCCTTGTTTGGGTGTATCGCTAAGCAATACAAAGCCTTCCTGTTTCAACCGGTTCATTTCAAATTCTATATCAGTTACATCAAAAGCAATATGATGAATTCCTTCACCTTTTTTTTCTATGAATTTATTGATGACACCCGTTTCTGAAATACTTTCTAATAATTCAATTTTAGTATCTCCTGTTTTAAAAAAAGCAGTATTTACTTCTTCTGTTGTTACTTCTTCTGTTTTATAGCAGGTTGTGTTTAAAAGTTTTTCATATAAAGGGATTGAATCAGCCAATGATCTTACAGCTATTCCTATGTGTTCAACTTTGTTCATGCTAAGGGTTTATAGAATATAAAAATAAAGGCAATAGTTCTAATGCATCCTTATCAACCTCAATTAAGGTAATTTTGAAGAGGTAATACTATGTTGAAACTTCCCGTTTACTTAGATTATAATGCTACTACACCTTGTGACCCACGTGTTGTAGAAACAATGCTGCCTTATTTTACGCAAGATTTTGGTAATGCGGCCTCCCGCAACCACTCTTTTGGCTGGAAGGCAGAAGAAGCTGTAGAAAGAGCAAGAGAACAGGTTGCAGAAATTATTGGTGCTTCTCCCAAAGAAATCATATTCACTTCCGGTGCCACAGAAGCAGGTAACCTTGCTATAAAAGGTGTTTTTGAAGCATATGCATTAAAAGGCAATCATGTTATTACAACTAATATTGAACATAAAGCAGTACTGGATACCTGCAAACACCTGGAAAAAACAGGTGCTGAAATCACTTTTTTGCCAGTAAAGAATAACGGAATCATTGACATCCCGGAGCTGGAAGCTTCCATACGACCCAATACTATTTTAATTGCTGTAATGTATGCCAATAATGAAATTGGAACTATAATGCCTGTAGCCGAAATAGGTGCCTTAGCAAAAAAACATAATATTCTATTTTTTACAGATGCTACACAGGCAGTTGGAAAAATACCTGTTGATGTTCAAAAAGATAATATTGACCTTTTGGCAATGACGGCCCATAAAATGTATGGACCAAAAGGAGTAGGTGCTTTATATGTGCGAAGGAGAAATCCACGTGTAAAAATAGTGGCACAAATAGATGGTGGGGGTCATGAAAGAGGAATGAGAAGTGGTACTTTAAATGTTCCGGGTATTGTTGGTTTTGGTAAAGCATCTGAAATATCATGGAGGGAAATGGATAAAGAAGCAATAAGATTAAAAAAATTGAGAGATAAACTTGAGATATCGCTTTTGGAACTTGAGGAAACACATTTGAATGGAAGTATAAAACAACGATTACCTCATGTAACCAATTTAGCTTTCAAATATGTAGAGAGCGATGCTTTGATGATGACTTTAAATAAAGAAATCGCTATATCATCCGGCTCCGCCTGTACATCCGCTTCATTAGAACCATCTTACGTACTCAAGGCTTTGGGTTGGGATGATGACCTGGCGCATGGATCGTTAAGATTTAGTCTGGGCAGGTTTACTACTGAAGAAGAAATTGATTTTACCATTGAAAAAGTAAAATCTTCTGTAAAAACTATGAGAGAAATGAGCCCTCTCTGGGATATGTATAAAAAGGAGATGATTTAATTTGGCAAATAAGTTAAAAAACAGATTTAGAATTTTTAAACATCTTATTCAGGATGAAGTTTTTTAAATTTGTTGTATGGTAACTTCTGAAAATTCAATTTACGTTACAGAAAAAGCTAAAGAAAAAGTATCTCAATTGATGCAGGAACAAGGCATCGATGATCCTTCATATTTTTTACGTGTAAGTGTGGTAGGTGGTGGATGTTCCGGTTTAAGTTATAAAATGGACTTTGATAATGTTTCAAAGCCAATGGACCAGGTGTTTGAGCATAATGGTGTGAAAGTGGTTACAGATCTTAAAAGTTTTTTATACCTGGTTAATACAGAACTTGACTTTTCAGAAGGATTAAATGGAAAGGGATTTTATTTTAAAAATCCTAATGCCAGCCGCACCTGTGCCTGCGGAGAAAGTTTTGCAGTTTAATTTAATAATTCACAATACAATCCCACTTTTGGTGGGATTTTTTATTTTATGCCTATAACAACAATCATTTAATTATTTTGCGCTGCATAATGTGGTCGATTTGTAAGAAAGAATTAGCTCAGTATTTCAGCAGCCTTACAGGATATATTGCTATTGTTGTTTTTCTTTTAGTAAACGGATTAGTACTTTTTGTTTTCCGTGATAATATCCTGGAGTATGGCTATGCCACTTTGGAAAGTTTTTTCTCCCTTGCGCCATGGGTTTTAATTTTTCTTGTACCTGCCATAACTATGCGTAGTTTTTCTGAAGAATTCAGAACGGGAACATTTGAAATTTTGAGAACCAGGCCTTTAAGTTCATGGCATATAACAGCAGGTAAGTTTTTCGGGAGTTTATTAATTGCAGTTATTGCTTTATTTCCAACAATCGTTTATTTCTTTTCTGTAAATGCACTGTCATCCACTTCGGGTATAGATTCCGGTGCTGCCGCTGGCTCTTACCTGGGATTGTTTTTTTTAGCTGCTGTTTTTACGTCTATTGGAATATGCATGAGCAGCTTTACCAATAATGCTGTTGTTGCATTTATCATCAGTGTAATTGTGTGCGTATTCCTTTATTATGGATTTAATGCTATTAGTCAATTAGCCGGTTTGTCAGGCGGACTGGATTATTTTATAGAACTTTTAGGGATAGACCTGCATTATCAAAATATCAGTCGCGGTGTTATTGATACAAGAGATGTTATTTATTTTTTAAGCCTTATCTTTTTTTTCCTGTTACTTACACAACAAAACCTGAAGAACCGATAGATGAGTAAAATAAAGAACAGTGCGTTTTTTTTAGTGGCTGCTATTGTGGTTTTAATAATTGTCAATTGGCTGGCTTCGCAGGTTCATTTTCGTTTTGATCTAACTGAGGATAAGCGATATTCTCTCAATAAAGCCACAGTGAATCTTGTAAAGAATTTAGAAGACCCGGTACAGATAGATGTATTTTTGAAAGGAGAATTTCCTGCTGGTTTTAGAAAACTGGCTACAACTACCCAGGAATTTTTACAAACTATAAAAGAAGAAAACAGCAGCAGGATCAGTTATCGTTTTATTTCGCCGGAAGATGAAATACCCGGCACCGGTATAACATATGCTGATACATTAGTTTCATTGGGTGTAAGCC